>Ga0307513_10004451_pt1 | contig 18713 bp, 24 predicted proteins | sample 15_EM_MG_FD_202174 | JGI IMG/M metagenome (GOLD analysis project Ga0307513, IMG submission 202174) | Populus trichocarpa ectomycorrhiza microbial communities from riparian zone in the Pacific Northwest, United States - 15_EM | ecosystem: Host-associated > Plants > Roots > Unclassified | place...
CCGCCTCGTCGTCGGAGGCCACGCTCTTTTCACGAACCGCAAACCGAATACACCACGCCGCCGTCAAGAGGAGCGCGAGATTAGCGAAAGACATCCGCTCCGCCCTCAGCAACGTCCTGATCGAGCAGCCGATCATTGGTCCGGACACTGGGAACCGTATCTACTGTGTCGCCAACAACCATGGAACGAACCCGAGGACATCGCCGACCCCGACGGGTGGTGGGAACTCGACCGGCGGAGGAAACGGCGTCATTGTTTCATCCATAACGTCCGGCTCCTCCAGCTCCAGGCGACCCAGCCCCACGTCTTCCTCGGGAGGAACCCCAGCACCCACCCCCACTTCGGACTGGAACTTGGTAGAGACTAGAGCAGGCGCAAGTTTCTTTGACGGTTGGGACTTTTGGGCTTTGCCTGGTGCGTTCACTTGCCCTTTTGTTGGAAACCACTCACTCGTCGTGTTTTGCAGACCCCACACACGGTACGCCTTTTTACTGCACAAATCACTACACCTCGTGAACCTAAGCGTAAATGCGCACAGGTATTGTCGACTATCTTTCGGTTGATGACGCGGCAAGTTTTCTTTCTCGGCACCCACCTACATCCGACGGCTAACGATCTATTGCCGCTTGTAGCAAGCCAACGGACTCATTGGTGTAAATTCCGACGGAAATGTTCTCATGAAAGTCGAAACCACCGAGACAGTCTCAGGTAACCGCAAGAGCGTCCGGATACACTCGAAGGATGTCTTCAATGGTGGTCTCCTTATTATGGATGCTGTACACATGCCGACCGGGTGCGGAACATGGCCAGCCTTTTGGAGTAATGGTATATACGATCCCTATTACTACTCATTTCGGTACTGATGCTTACACAGGTCCAAACTGGCCTGCCGGAGGCGAGATCGATATCATCGAGGGAGTGAATGACTATACGAACAATCAAGCGACACTCCATACCAACCCTGGCTGCGGCCTTGCCAGTACGGATTCCAAGGCACTGTCCATCAGCGGAACTCTCATCGGTGGCACGGACTGCGCCGTCAGCTCCACTTCCAACCAGGGCTGTGGCATACGATCCGAATCCGACACGACTTACGGAGAAGGTTTCAATAGCATCGGTGGCGGTGTTTACGCTAGTGAGTTTCCTGTTCCAACACGATGTGACAGCGTCGCCGATGCGATTGGAACTAGTGCAATGGGATACCAGCGGGATCTCCGTCTTTTTCTTCCCTCGTGGATCGATACCAGCGGACATCACGGCTGAGGCTCCTCAGCCATCCACTTGGGGTCTTGCTATGGCTAGATGGCCTGCGATCAATTGTGATCCGTTCAAGTTCTTTTATGACCACGTCGCTATCTTCGATACCACTCTCTGGTATGTCCCGTTCCTCGTCGATGGTGGGGAAGAGTATTTAACGAGCTTTGTTTCTGCAGTGGCGATTGGGCTTCTGGCGTGTGGTCATCATCGGGGATACCCGGCCAAGAACAGAGTTGCGCTGCTCGAACTGGTTATGCCACATGTGAGGACTTTGTTCGCAACAACGGAGGCTCTTTCCAAGAAGCTTGTGAGTCTTACCAGCACTCTGGGGATTCTCGTCCTTGATTGACCGACGTATTTGTACTTGTTTCAGATTGGGAAGTCGTCTCGTACAAACGATACCAGAGGAACTAGACGCGATATACACGCATGCTTTGTCTCTTTCTTCTCATTCCCGCCGTAGCCTCCTCCCTTCCACCGCATGCTCATTCCCTGTCACATTGCTCTCGCTGAAGTCAACGACGTCACGAAGTTCAAACCCCTGTATTCATTAGCCCATGACCCCTCAGAGCCCGTGTCATTATAGAGCTTCCTCTCTCTCTCGGGTCGTCTTAATGCTGGACATTTTGTATCTTACAATGAAGCCTTTTACTTATCCCCTCTTTTCTTCTCACTGTAGGTATAGGCTTCTGTCGATACCTTTATACTTGCCTTTTGTGTCTTTATCTCTGCTAGTGATTACACTGAAGAGTTGTTCCCACGATGATATCCTCACCACCCTGATGAACTGAGAGATGTCGGGATCAGTCAAATACTTGTCGCGGCACCACGAATGGAGAGAAGCGATCGGCTCACACACCCAGAAGAAATAGGGTAAACTCCGATCGAACCATACCCTGAACGAGAAGCCTGTCGGTTCTCCCACAGATCCTCTCCATACTGCCAATGGGAACCCGCGCCAACCATCGCTGCCTGATGACAAACCCTCCCAAAGTAACGTATCGGCTCTGAGGCGAATGTCATTGGAAAGTCGGGATAGTGGAACTAGATGTCCTATCTTGACGAAACTACAATACGCACATGTCGTCTTGTAAAGAGCAATCGGTCCTATCGTAAACCTACTCTGCTGTCTGAAAGATCGAGTCATATTCAAAAGCTACCCCATCACGGAAAACTCGTCGGGAATGCAGTACTAGGAAATAGCATCTCAGCAATGATGTGATGACGCCCGCCCAATGTTGAGCCAGGCGAGAACACAACACGACCGACACCAGCTCTCGTACCACCAGACATAGTGCGGTAAGCAGCCCGTCCCTTGGATCCCGGCACGGTCAGGGGTCCTTGATCACGACGACGATGACTGTCAGAATCGGCAGCGCTCCCAACCTGCTCGTCAGATCCGACACGAATCTCGAGCGTGCCGATCCAGAACGATCCGATGTACCAGACTTTAGCTTCGAGCCCTATCTTCACATAGGCGGGGAGGGCCATCAGGAAAATATGAGGCCGTCGTTGGGTGCCGACGTGGGAACGTCAGCTACATCAACACTGACCAGACCACAATACTTTTTCTGACGAGAGTATACTCGAAGGTCGCTTGCGATAAGCCATAAGCTACGGGAAGGGGGGGCTGCAAGAGGCGTAACTTATTGGGGGAGGGACACCGTGGGGTTGAGAGGATGGCGGTGTGGCAGCATCCGACGGTGGAGAGGTGCCCGAGTATGACAACGGGTTTGGGGCGGGAGAGAAGGGGCGAAGGGACCGGGGGTGGCGTTCATCGCGAATGCTGTCATCTAGTTGTCTGCCCGTCGGAAGAAGTTTGGTGGTGGAGACAGATGGTATCCGGTAGGGAATGTTGTTGGATAACTGAGGATTCCATCCGAGACTTCTCTTCCCCGCTACAACCATACCCGAATGACCACTGCGTAAATTGTGATGGTACTCTCCCGATGTCTTAAATAACATACCTGGTGAATATTTTGGCATCAGGGAAACCTTCGATCACTTTCAAAGTGCTGAAAGTGCCAAAAGCGGCAGAAAGCGGTGGAAAGTGCGCAGAAGCGCACTTCTGGAAGCCAAGTGCCTGCTTCTGGAAGCAAAAGTAGCCCTAAGCGCCCGAATTTGGCGGGGGGAATCACCGTGAAAAATCTGGCGCTCATAAGTAGCCGCGACTTTTCCTGATGACTGGGTGGGAAACGGGCGAGTGTTTCGATGTGCCTCAAGTAGCACAACGGGCAGGGTGTGTTTGGGACGGGACACGATTGAGGAACGCCAAAACGGCGATCGATGAGGTGGACGTTTCTTCTCGTATACCTAAACGAGAGGTAGCGGAGAAAGAATCTGGCTAATTGATCAATCGCATGCAGCCCAACTCCAGATACAAAATGGCCGCCCATCGATTCGGGTTCTTCCCTCACAGCCTACATACCACACCTTTCCCTCACGTCCACCTCAAGTTTCGACTATGGCTACGAGCTCCCAACAACCGGGACGTCGAAACAATCCCCTGTCCTCGCTGAACATGACCGTCGAGGTCCTGAACCTTGCGAATGAGATCTCGGACATTCCCCCAGTCAAGACCGTGTTGGGTTCCGCCAGTGCCATTCTCGTCACGATCAGGGTGTGGTCCCTTCTCATCTACCTTGGCGAGTTCCAGACTCACACTTTTATAGGACTCAATGATGAATCAAGCAGAATATGTTGAACTCGGGCTGGCGTGTGCCAACGTATGCACTACCCTCGATCGGGCCATGGATGGGAGACGGCTGGATAATCTCAGCCAGTCCGTGCGCGAGGCGGTCGGAGAGTTGACGATGTTAGTGAAAACAAAAACGCATATTTGCACAACTCATACGACGTTTTGGGACGCAGCACCGTGGCAGATATCCAACGGAAGATCGTCAAACTGGGCAAATGGAGAGGAGCCTCTCGACTTCTCCACGTGAATAAGGATAAAGAGACGATCGCCGCTTGGAAATCGGTCCTCAACAGGATCCTTCATATTTTTAACGTGGGTTCTGTCGGTCCCCCCCCCCCCCGAGTAATTGCTTACTGTCCCATTTCAGACCGAGTTGATCATGGGCACTCACGTGGCCGTCTCTGATATCCACGTGACCGTCTCTGAAACCCACGCGACCGTCTCTGAAACCCATGCGGTCGTTTCCGACATTCGCCACGATGTGTCGAAGATCCGGGAAGAGATTGGTGGTCATGTTCGCTCAGTAAGTCCGAGTCACACTCAATCCATAAACAGGAGAATACTTACAGCTGCGTAGGACCAAACTAGGTTAGTGGTTTCCACTACCACACGAATCCAACACCTAACATCTATATCTAGCATACCCGGAGAATTTCCTCCCCCGCCGCCAAGGACGTGTTTCGGACGCGACGAGCTGATTGAGACGATCGTTGGTCTCGCAGAAAACCTGACGCCCATCGCTCTCATCGGTGCCGGAGGGATCGGCAAGACGTCGATCGCATTGACCACCCTCCACCACGGTCGCATCAAGAATCGATTCGGCGATAATCGCCGATTTATTCGTTGTGACCAGTTTCCTGCATCGCGTGCTCATTTCCTCAACCGACTCTCCAAGGTCATCGGTGCAGGTGCTGAAAACCCTGAGGACTTGACCCCCCTGCGACCATTCCTATCCGCGAGGGAGATGATCCTGTTCCTCGACAATGCCGAATCCATCCTCGACCCACACGGAATGGACGCTCGAGAGATCTACGACATAGTGGAAGAGTTGAGTCGGTTCAAAACCATATGTCTGTGCATCACCTCTCGGGTCTCCAATGTCCCCCGGCACTGCGAGCGTCCGACGATCCCAACATTGTCAATGGAATCGGCATGCAACATATTCTATGGTATCTACAATCATGGCGGACGGTCTGGTATTGTCGACGACCTTGTAAAGCGATTGGACTTCCACGCCCTTTCGATCACTCTACTCGCTACTGCCGCATTTCACAACATGTGGGATTACAATCGACTAGCTAGGGAGTGGGATACACGCCGGACGCAGGCACTTCGGACAGACTACAACGAGAGCCTTGCGGCGACGATCGAACTTTCACTTGCTTCACCGACCTTCTGTAAACTCGGCCCTGACGCCCGCGACATCCTCGGTGTCATCGCCTTCTTCCCTCAAGGTGTCGATGAGAACAATCTTGATTGGCTGTTTCCTGCCATCTCCGACAGGGCAAATGCTTTCGACAAATTCTGCAGCCTTTCCCTGACGTATCGAAATAATGGGTTCATCACGATGCTGGCACCGCTCCGTGACTATTTTTCCCCCAAAGAACCACTATCATCCCCACTCCTCCACACAACCAAGGAACATTACTTCCGTCGGTTATCGGTTGCCCTCAATCCCGACCAGCCCGGTTTCAATGAAGCGCGATGGATCACGTCAGAGGATGTGAATGTTGAGCACCTGCTTGACGTCTTCACATCCATTGATCCAAGCTTGCCTGGTCTCTGGGCTGTCTGTGCCAATTTCATGGAGCACCTCTTTTGGCACAAACCGCGGCTGGTTGTTCTGGGGCCAAAGATCGAAGGACTCCCGGATGACCACCCCTCCAAGCCGGAATGCTTGCTTGAGCTCTCACGGTCGTTTGAATCGATCGGAAATTATGTGGAGGAAAAACGGACCCTCACCCTTGCTTTGAAGCTGTGGAGAGAACGGGGGGACAACCTTCAGGTCGCCAAAACGTTGAGGTTCACATCCAATGCAAACCGGATGCTCGGCCTCCCCAAGGAAGGGATCCCACAGGCGGAAGAAGCATTGAGGATTTACGAACAACTCGACGCCAAATCAGGACAAACACGGTCTCTACGGGAGCTCGCTCTTCTGTTGCACAAGGACCGGCAGCTCGACGCTGCAGAAGAAGCCGCATCGCGTGCAATCAATCTCTCGATTGAAGGCGACCAATTTCCGCTCTGCAGCTGTTATCGTCTCCTCGGCGAGATATGTCACTCCAAGGGCGAGACAGAGAGGGCCATCAATCACTTCGAGAAAGCCCTCGGGATCGCCTCTTCTTTCAATTGGGACGATCACCTATTCTGGATTCACTATAGCTTGGTGGAGTTATTTTTGGACGAGGACAGGTTTGACGATGCACAGGCGGCCATTGAACGCGCCAAGCCGCACACGATCAACGACCCATACCTTCTGGGTCGTGCGATGCGGCTGCAGGCCCGGGTTTGGTATAGACAACGCAGGTTCGAAGAGGCAAAGTCTGAGGCTTTGCGCGCTGCCGGCGTCTATGAGAGGCTCGGCGCCGCGAGAGAACTAAAGAGCTGCAGAGATCTCCTCCAGAGGATTGAAAAGGGAACGAAAAAGACGGTTACCTCTGGTAGCTGAATTTCAATGGTGAGCTCGTGGAAACTGTGGTACTTCTTATTGTGTTGACCTTCCACCCTTAGCGTGTAGTACACCACCCCGCACACTCACTCGACGTATGTTTCTGCGAACAACCGACCCCGCATCTGGACGGGGACCCCATCCTCGGCCATCGTACTCCTCATTATTACCACTACTCTCTTCTCCCCTTTTCCCGAGAACATCCTCTGTTGTACTGGCTGACCCGCTGTAACTACCCATTATTCTTTGTTTTGTTGTTCCACTGCTCGTTGATTTGTGTCTTGTGTTGTCTAATTCCCTGCCTTCTGATTGTTTCTCTCCTCCGTGTCGTATACGTAGGTGGTTTGTAATTTTCGAACGTCTGGCTCGTCGGGGTAACGGCCAATGTATTGAGGGTGGTGCTGGCTGATCTGCACGACGTAGGCTGGTGAACACATTGTTTGTAGATCCTGACGCTGGGGATTTCAGCTGGGGTTCCAGCGAAAGGTCACCCCCCTTATAAGAAGGGTATACGGGCGTAGTCAGGAGAGTGTGAGGGTATCGACACTTGAGTGGTCCAAGGTCAGTCCCCCAATCTTCTGGGACCGATTCGGGGTCCCGAAGCGGGAGATATTGATCTGTGACTTTCACCGGCCAATTATTCACCGTCGTTTTCGAGGCAGAAAGAATTCAGCATGAATGAGCATAGCGTCGTCTCGCGTTAGGCAGTTCGGAACTACCGTGGCCGCGACAGCCGCTTTGTCCCTTGACCCGAACCACATCGAGTGCGACGGGGGGTGCTCATCCCGAAGGTTCTACACCGCCGCCGTGGTCGCACCGGCGCGCTGAAGCTGCAGCCATGCCAAGGGGTGCGCCTTAAATCTTGTCTGGACGCGCTCAAGGGCGGTTCCACAAAGATCGGAGTCTCCCTTCCGACCGGAGCTGGCGAGACCGCAATTTCCGTATCTCTTCTGGAACGGTTACAGGTGTTGTCCGGAAACCCCAAAGCAACCCGTTCCCCGGTCACCCTCTGTAGGCGCTGAACCAGGCAGGGAAACTCTTCCCCCAATGGATCGCAGGGTCGAGCAAGGAATGCGGTACATCGTGTCTTGACTGATGCGCGCCTAGCGTCTGTGACGGTGTTTGTCTAGCCCTCTGCACTAACTGGATACGCTTCTGCCGCACCTCACATACCTTTATTTACGGACAACTTCGGCTCGAGTTTGGTATGCGTCGTTTGGTCTCCACGGATTGAACCATCTGACGGCTCCCTCGGATGTCACAGTTTCCGTGTTCGTCGTCGTATAAACGCAGCTCTTCAGTTCGACGTAGAGCGGGGTGAGAGATTTGGGTCTCGTCAGGTTTATTCCGGTGATGATAACTTGGATGATTACCTCTTCGAAGGTCCCCGGCCCGCGTCATCTACACATGAGTGTGGACGTTGCAGATGGGTTACCGATGAATTTACAGGGTGGCCATCCCCCCCACACCCGTCAGGTGGACAATATCCAACCTTCTGTATTCAAGATTCGACGGGTTTAACAAGTGGTAGGTCGATTCCTTCTGCACGAGAATTTGTCCTAACTGATCCTACATATCATTGTCACAACCTCAGTATACAATCATAGGGAGGATGCCCAGCGCCGCGAACCACGTTGGTTCGTTGTTTCTGCCCCCAAATCACAGATGCGGACATCCCAAATATCGGCTGCGTCATCGCCGCCTAGCCAACACGGTCGCGGAGTGTCATGGTTAAAATGGCTCATTCCTCCTGTCCGCCCCTTCGATACCCTGAAGACCACTTATCGTACGTCATAGGGAACGGCAAATCCGGAGGGGGTGGTGGTGAATCGCACCGGGATCCGACAGCCAGTTCTGGTGGGTAGGAGGAAGGAGTGATCATATTCATTGCAAACACTACAGTCCACTTATATGTGCATTGTGAGAGATTGGATGATGAAGGGTAGTCGGTATTCGACGGAGAATATTGTCGGGAAACCGGTACTGAACTCCAACAGCTGCTGCCAGGTTCAACGAGGTCATCGGCACTTGCAGTCGGCTTATATGACACAACTCTTACGCTTGGGTGGCGGACAAGCAGATGAAACTACTGTGACAAGTGGTCCACGAGCCCTCATGGTGAATGGTGGACGAATGAAGAGCCGCGTAGGACAACCAGGAATGACCACGTCCAAGTTGGAAAGCGCGGTCAGTGCTACGGGGGTTTGGAATGAATTGTCTGAAGCAGACTTCCCGCCAGACTCACCGTTGATATCCGCGATCCCGACAAGTTCGCCCCGATGAACCCGAACTATCCTACTGGTATCCCTCGTCCGTTTCCGGTCCTCTCTTCCTCTGGTGTTGAAGACGAGACGCCTCAGGAAACGAACCGGGCGAGGGGGGTCTGGGGGCAGGGCATGGTTGAGGAGTAGTGGCCAGTTAGGCGGTTCTTCCGGGGGTTCCGATGGGAGGTACAGTGGGTAAACGAGTTGCAGCTTCAAACGTGTCGGTCGCGAGTACGATTACTGTACCATTCCGAACAACTCGGGTTGTCATTGTCATCAGGGGGTCCGCCCGCCGGATTTTCGGCCAGGTGTCATCGTCATCAAGGGGTCCACCGCTAGGTTCAACTCGGTCATGATTTTTTCGATTTTTTCCGGGACAGGCGAAATTTTGTATCTAGAGTCTTTAAATACATAGTTCTAGGTTGTACTATCCCACCGAGTTCAAGATGAGGTGGCAAATCGCGCCTCGAATGACTCCAAGACATGTTTTGGACGAGAAGAGTCATCCGAGTGACCGAAACCGTCAAATCCTTCATCTTCATCGTCTGAGCTGTCCACTACCATCCCTGGTGTTCCATCAGCAGTCCAGGCAACAACTTCACCAACCGAAAGCGAGGAGTCGACAAATGTCTCATCGTCCTAGTGTTCTTGATCTTCGGGGTATGACCCATCGTGCTCTGGTGGGGGAGGTGGCATGGGGACTGAGGGTGGGGGCATGGAAAGTTGCTCGTAAAGTGCTGAGTCCACCTTACGAAGACCTACGAGGGCCTGGCGAACTTCTGGAGATGTCAAACATTCGTACGAAAGATTGATCTCGCCAACTTTACATAGCTCCCAGGCCTAAGATCAGTGTCAGAAGATTCGCTAGCATGTGTGAGAGGGGAATGGGATCCACGGACCTTATTCACCAACCACTCAACCGACCGATTTCGGAGAGGTTTGATGGCTTTGGTGAGGATGATCGTCCCAGGGTCTTTGTTGTTGTTCAGATGGGCAACGGTTTCCTTGACGATGTGAGACAATGCTGTCTTTTTCATCGTATGCTTGAGGATCCGTTGGATTCCGACATCGCATGGTTGGAAGACCCCTGTACATCCACCAGGGACATACTGGACAAGAATCCAGGGGTAGTTCTCGTGCATCCAATCGCGGAACTCCTGCGAGCGATGAACCGACCAACAGTTGATTGTCCAGAGACACACCTGGCTTTTTCGGTTGAGGAGGGTCCGTTGTTTGTTAAAGTAGACACTCAGTACATTGCGAACGTAACTCTTCATAGTGTTGATATTTGACCAGTGCTTGCCGGGCGTTTTGGTGGGCTCGAAACGAAATCCGAGTCACTTGGCTTCGTCATTTGCGGCCTTGAACTCGGACTTGAGATTGTCAATTTCGGGAAGTGAAGTTCCAGTCATCCCAGCATACATGATCTGAAACGGTAACACTTCACCGCTCATCGACACACCAACCATGATCGTAAACGACCGCTTGTTATCCTTGCCAACGATTGTGACCTGGTTTGTTCCGGTAGGATCGTACGTAAACACCCCGGGTTGAGAGAAGGTGTACCCAGTTTGGTCACCGTTGGCACCGCAACTGACAGGGATTGAATGATCGCGGATATCGACTGCCAGACGTAACGCGTGATTCTTCATCTGCTCTTATCTCCATCAGACGAACCTGCTTACACGAGACGTGTCATGACAAAATGGCCGCTCGTCTCTATTAGGGCCCGGGTTCTCCCTCCCAGTCTATCGCCGTACCCTTCCCTCGCATCTACCTCGAGCTTTGACCATGGATCCAAAGTCCCAGCGACAGAAAGGGCAGGGTGGCGCGCTCTCCTCGTTGAATGTGGCCATCGAGGTCCTGAACCTCGCGAAGGAGGTCTCTGATATCACACCAGCAAAGGCCGCATTCGGCTCCGTCAGCGTCCTTTTGACGATGGTCAGGGTATGCTTACCCCGATTCTGTGATGATGAGCTTCCGGCTCACGCCTATCCAGGACTCAATGATCAACGAGCAGGAATACGTCGAGCTCGGGTTATCCTGCGCCGACATCTGTCGAGCGCTTGACCGGGGACTGGAGGGAAAGAGTTTGGATGGCCTCGGTCGGTCCGTTTGCGAGGCGATAAGTCAGTTGACGACGTGGGTTGAACCAGCAATGCAGATTTGGATAACTCACCGACGACGTTTTTGATTGCAGGACTACGGCAGAGATCCGAAGGAAGGTCATCAAGCGGAGCGGGCGGAATGCAGGTTATCGACTGTTCCATGCGAAGAGCGATAAGGAAGCGATTGCCAGTTGGAAGGCGGAGCTCAACAGGATTCTTCTTGTCTTCAACGTACGTTCAACCGCTCTTCAAGTCGTTTGGTTACCGGTTATCGCTGATCATTCCCACTCAGACCGAATTGGTCGTAAACACCCATGTGGCCGTTTCCGACATTCGTCATGATGTGTCGAAGATCCGGGAAGAGATTGGTGGACATGTTCGCTCAGTGAGTCCGAGTTACGCTCAATCCATAAACAGGAGAATACTTACAGCTGCATAGGACCAAACCAGGTTAGTGGTTTCGACTGCCACACGAATCCAATACCTTACATCTATATCTAGCACACCCGGAGAATTTCCTCCCCCGCCGCCAAGGACGTGCTTCGGACGCGACGAGCTGATTGAGAGAATTGTCGGTCTCGCAGAGAACCTGACACCCATCGCTCTCATCGGAGCCGGAGGGATCGGCAAGACGTCGATCGCATTGACCACCCTCCACCACGGTCGCATCAAGAATCGATTTGGAGATAACCGCCGATTTATCCGTTGCGACCAGTTTCCGGCATCGCGTGCTCATTTCCTCAGCCGACTCTCCAAGGTTGTCGGCGCAGGTGTTGAAAACCCAGAGGACCTGACCCCCCTGCGACCATTCCTATCCGCAAGGGAGATGATCCTGTTCCTCGACAATGCCGAATCCATCCTCGACCCACAAGGAATGGAGGCTCGAGAGATCTACGACGTGGTGGAAGAGTTGAGTCGGTTCGAGACCATATGTCTGTGCATCACCTCTCGGGTCTCCAATGTCCCCCGGCACTGCGAGCGTCCGACAATCGCGACACTGTCAATGGAATCTGCGTGCAACATCTTCTATAGCATCTATAACCATGGCGGACAGTCTGGTATTGTTGGCGACCTCGTCAAGCGATTGGACTTCCATGCCCTATCAATCACTCTACTCGCTACCGTCGCATCTCACAGCATGTGGGATTACAATCGACTGGCTAGGGAGTGGGACACACGCCGGACGCAGACACTTCGGACGGATTACAACGAGAGCCTGGCGGCAACGATCGAACTTTCGCTTGCTTCACCGACGTTCCACAAACTCGGCTCTAATGCCCGCGACCTCCTCGGCATCATTGCCTTCTTCCCTCAAGGCGTCGACGAGAACAATCTTTATTGGCTGTTTCCTGCCATCTCCAACAGGGCAAATGCTTTCGACAAATTCTGCACTCTTTCCCTTACATATCGAAACAACGGTTTCATCACGATGCTGGCACCGCTCCGTGACTATTTTTGTCCCAAAGCACCACTATCATCCCCGCTCCTCTGCACGACCAAGGGACACTACTTCCATCGACTATCGGTTGTCCTCGATCCCGACCAGCCCAGTTTCAATGAAGCGCGATGGATCACGTCAGAGGATATGAATGTCGAGCACTTGCTCGACGTCTTCACATCCATTGATGCAAGCTCGGCTGATGTCTGGGATGTCTGTGCCAATTTCATGGATCATCTTACATGGCACAAACCGCGATTGGTTGTACTGGGGCCAAAGCTCGAAGGACTCCCCGATGACCACCCCTCCAAACCGAAATGCTTGTTCAGGCTCTCGCAATTGTTTGGCATGGTTGGAAATCGCGCGGAGGAAAAACGGGCCCTCACTCTTGCTTTGAAGCTGTGGAGGGAACGGGGGGACAACTTTTGGGTCGCCAACACGTTGAGGTTTCTATCTGATGGAAACCGGATGCTCGGCCTCCACGGGGAAGGGATCTTGCAGGCAAAAGAAGCATTGGGGATTTACGAACAACTCGATGACAGATCAGGACAAGCGCGTTCTCAACAGCTGCTCGCTTCCCTGTTCCATGACGATGACCAGCTTGACGCCGCCGAAGAAGCTGCATCGCGCGCACTAAATCTCTCAACCGAAGACGACCAATTTACACCCTGCGACTGCTATCGTCTCCTCGGCAAGATATGTCACTCCAAGGGCGAAACGGAGAAGGCCATCAGTCACTTCGAGAAAGCCCTCGGGATCGCGTCCTCTTTCAATTGGAACGGTCACCTATTTTGGATTCATTATTGCCTGGTGGTGCTATTTTTAGACAAGGACAGGTTTGACGATGCACAGGCGGCCATTGAACGTGCCAAGTCGCATGCGATCAACAACCAAAATTTTATGGGTCGTGCGATAGAGCTGCAGGCCCGGGTTTGGTATAGACAATCCAGGCTCGAAGAGGCAAAGTCCGAGGTTTTGCGCGCTGCCGACGTCTATGAGAAGCTTGGGGCTGCGATGAATCTGGAGTCATGCAGGGCTCTTCTCAGGGAGATTGAAGAGGGAATGGAAGAGACGGTTACCTCTGGTGGCTGAATTTCAGTGGTGAGCTCGTAGAAACGATGGTACACCCGCACACTCACTTGACGCTTACTTCTACGAACAACCGACCCCGCATCTGGACGGGGACCCCATCCTCGGCCATCGTACTCCTCGTTATCACCACTATTCTCTTCTTCCCTTTTCTCGATAACATTCTCTACTGTACTGGCTGACCCGCTGTAACTACCCATTATTTTTTGTTTTGTTGTTCCACTGCTCGTTGATTTGTGTCCTGTGTTGTCTAATTCCACGTCTTCTGTATCCTGTCTGTTTCGCTCCACCGTGTCGTGGATCGTTTGTAATTTTCGAATGCCTGGCTCGTCGAAGCAATGGCCAATGTATTTAGGGTGATCTTGGCTGATCTACATGACTCACGTAAGCTGGTGAACACATTGTTTGTGGATCTGACGCTGGCGATTTCAGCTGAGGTTACAGAGAAAAGTCATCCCCCTCATAAGAAGGGTATACGGGGGTGGCCAAGAGCCTGAGCGTCATGAGGGTATCGACATTTGAGTGGTCCAAGGCCAATCCCCAATCTCCCACCGATTCGAGATCCCGAAGTGGGAGACATTGGTCTGTGACTTTCACCGACCAGTTATTCATCGTCGTTTTCGAGGCGGAAAGAATTCAGCATGAATGAGCATAGCGTCGTCTCGCGTTAGGCAGTTCAGAACTACCGTGGTCGTCGCAGCTGTTATGTCCCTTGACCAGAACCACATCGAGTGCGACGGAGGCTACTCATCCCGAAGGTTCTACATCTCTGCCGTGCCCGTACTAGCGTGCTGGAGCTATAGTCCTGCAAAGGGGTGCGTCTTGAATCCTGCCTGGACGCGCTCAAGGGCGGTTCCACAAAGATCGGAGTCTCTTCCAACCGGAGCTGACGAGACCGCAATTTTCGTATCTCTTCCAGAATGGTTACAGGTGTTGTCCGGAAACCCCAAAGCGACTCGTTCTCTGGTCATCCCTCCCAGGCGGCAAACCAGACACGGGGACTCTTCCCCCGATGAATCGCAGGGGCGAGTAAGGAATGCGATATACTGCGTCTGGACTAACATGGGCCTAGCAGCCGTGTTTGTCTAACCCTCTGCTGCGCCTTCCACACCCTTTTTGCAGACCACTTCGGCTCGGGTCTGGTATGCGTCGTTTGGTCTCCACGAATTGAACCACCTGACGACTCCCTCGGAGGATGTCGCAGTTTTCGTGTTCATCATCGCACAAACGCAACTCTTCAGACCGGCGTAGAACGGGGTGAGAGATTTGGATCTCGTCAGGTTTATTCCGGTGATGATAACTCGGATGATTACCTCTTCGAAGAAGGTCGCCGGCCCGCGTCACCTCCACATGAGTGTGGACGTTGCAGATGGGTTACCGATGGATTTACAGGACGACCACCCCCCCACACCCTCCAGGTGGACAATATCCAACCCTCTGTACTCAAGAGTCGACGGGTTTAACAAGTAGTAGGTCGATTCATTCTGCACGAGGGTTTGTTCTAACTGACCCTTCTCCGTTTGGAGTGTTGAACCCTCGAAGTTGGGGGCCTGGCTCCACTTTCCTCAACTTTGAAATAGAAATAACAGTTCTTGTATCTACCGCACTCGATCTCCTTTATTCCTGCCCTTCTGGAATGCCTGTGTAACCGGCTGCTAAATATGAACGTGGATTAAGGCCCTTGCGCAAGCTAGGGGCTCAAGAACGAAGAAGTCCACGATACAAGGTAGCGTATGCGTGTATGCTGGGTTTGTGACAATGATGTGTAGGATATAAGTACTATACAGACGTATATATACAAGAGAAAGACAGAAAACACGTGAAAAGAGGAAAGGAGATAAAAATATGATGTCCACTGTGAAAGTACGTTGAACCGGTGATGGGCCGTTTGATCAAGGGGAGGTCTGCATCCCGGGTGAGATGTCTGTCTCCATTGGAGTCGGAGGTGCAAGTCTTTGGAGCATGCTGAAAAGTTGAGTCTTATTCGCAGGCTTCGAGAGGAGGGCGTCCATTCCAGAATTCAAACACAGCTGCTTCATGGACTCTTGACAGTCCGCGCTCAGTGCGATAACTTGGAGAATAGAGAACGTGAGGATGAACATCTGTAACATGCTTACTTGGTAGAATGGGATCGTATCCTCGTTCCGCTTCGAGTACTCGTATCCGCCTAGCGGCTTGGACACCGTCGCACACGGGCATATCTGAGAGGTCGAATGAGCCTTGAACAAAAAACAAACAGGTCGGAGGACCGTCGAACGTACGGTGGTCAAACATGGCCGCTTGGAAATGACCGGGTCCATACTTCTCCCGAGCCGCGATGGCTTCTTCGCCGTTTGTCGTGGTTTCCACCTGAAGCTTCACTCGTTCCAACTGCGCCTTCAGCAGCTTGCGCGCGACTGGATTATCTGAACGAGCAAGGGCGAGGGATGAGTCCACCTGCGGCTAAACGTCCACGAGGTTTTTACCTTCTCCTATCCGAATTTTCATCCCTGCAATACTCCGTGTGTTGTGCAGGTCTCAAGTCTTCGACGGGCTTGTCGCTACGACCCTCTCGGGAGTGTGCGCGGTCGCTTGGAGTGACGGCTTTCTCGGCTGCACCAGTGTCTACAACATCTTGAGCGTCCGAGGGGGCTTTGTTACACGGAGGACCTTCTGTGAACCGTCTCTCCCAGAAGTGCCGGAGGAGTTCCCCTTGGTGGGAGTGTAGATGTGTATGACCTTGATGTCGACAACAGAAGGGAAGCCGAGCATGTCGACCACAGTGGCAAGGTCGTCCGCAGGATCACCAGATTGAGTGTCTAGGATGACAAAATCGACTCTGTCGGTGTTCCTTGCAAACTGCTCAAGCCACCTTTGCGCTTCTGCTTGGGTACGAGTCTGTGTCACCCTGAGTCCAGTGAACATCGCCTCTAAGAGAATTTGCACAGGGCGGGGACGCGTGAGCTGTGCTCGAGGGGACCCAAGGTCATCCATGTTATGTCACTTCGTCAGCATATTCCTGACTTGAGCCAAAAAAAACAAACCTTGCTCGCTTCCGGACCACGGTACACGCTTACGGGAAACGTGAACCAGAAAGTGGATCCACGTCCGAGCTCGGATGTCACACCAATTCCACCCCCAAGCAGTTTAGCGAGTTCGCGCGATATTGAGAGACCTAAGCCAGTCCCGCCAAACCGGCGAGTCGTGGAATTGTCGGCTTGCTGGAAGGGGACAAACAGCGATGCACAGTGGCTCTTCGAGAGTCCAATGCCGGCGTCCCTAGAAGTAACCTTTTAGCCAGCCGCTCCAGCGATAGAGATAGTCGTTTGATGACCGAGGTCTCCATTTGAGACGCCTCTTCCCCACTACAACCATACCCGAATGACCACTGCGTGAATTGAGATAGTACTCTTCCGATGTCGCAAATAACATACCTGATAAATATTGTGGGTGGGAAACGGGCGAGTGTTTCGATGTACCTCGAGTAGCGCAACGGGCAGGATAAGTTTGGGGCGAGGCATTGCTGAGGATAGCCAAAACGGCGGTCGATGAGGTGGACGTTTCTTCTGGGAAACCTAAACCAGAGATAGGTTGGGGAAAGAATCTGGGCAAATGATCGATCGCACAGCCCGCTCGACTTTCCCAACTACGGATACAAAATGGCCGCCCATCGATTCGGGTTCTTCGCTCACAGCCTACATACCACACCTCTCCCTCACGTCCACCTCGAGTTTCGACTATGGCTACGAGCTCCCGACAACCAGAACGTCGAAACAGTCCACTGTCCTCGCTGAACATGACCGTCGAGGTCCTGAACCTTGCGGAGGAGGTCTCGGACGTTCCCCCAGTCAAGACCGTGTTGGGTTCTGCCAGTGCCATTCTCGTCATGATCAGGGTATGGCCCCTTCCCATCTACCTCGGCGAGTTCCAGACTCACACTTGTGTAGGACTCGATGATGAATCAAGCAGAATATGTTGAACTCGGGTTGGCGTGTGCCAACGTATGCACTACCCTGGATCGGGCCATGGATGGAAGACCGCTGGGTAATCTCAGCCAGTCCGTGCGCGAGGCGGTCGGAGAGTTGATAACGTTAGTGAAACCGAAGACGCACATTTGCACAACTCTTACGATGTTTTGGGACGCAGCACTGTGGCGGATATCCAACGGAAGATCGTCAAACTGGGCAAACGGAGTGCAGCCTCTCGACTGCTCCACGTGAAGAAGGATAAAGAGACGATCGCCGGTTGGAAATTGGTCCTCAGCAGGATCCTTCATACTTTTAACGTGGGTTATGTCGGTCCCCCCCCCCCGAGTAATTGCTCACTGTCCCATTTCAGACCGAGTTGATCATGGGCACTCATGTCGCCGTCTCCGATATCCACGCGACTGTCTCTGAAATCCATGTGGCCATTTCTGACATTCGCCACGATGTGTCGAGGATCCGAGAGGAGATTGGAGGTCCTGTTCGCTCAGTAAGTCCGAGTCACGCTCAATCCGTCAACAGGAGACACTTACAGCTGCGTAGGACCAATCCAGGTTAGTGGTTTCCACTACCACACGAATCCAATACCTTACATCTATATCTAGCATACCCGGAGAATTTCCGCCGCCGCCGCCAAGGACGTGTCTCGGACGCGACGAGCTGATTGAGACGATCGTCGGTCTCGCAGAGAACCTGACACCCATCGCCCTCATCGGTGCCGGAGGGATCGGCAAGACGTCGATCGCACTGGCCACCCTCCACCACGGTCGCATCAAGAATCGATTTGGCGATAACCGCCGATTTATCCGTTGCGACCAGTTTCCTGCATCGCGTGCTCATTTCCTCAGCCGACTCTCCAAGGTCATCGGCGCAGGTGTTGAAAACCCAGAGGACCTGACCCCCCTGCGACCATTCCTATCCGCAAGGGAGATGATCCTATTCCTCGACAATGCCGAATCCATCCTCGACCCACACGGAACGGACGCTCGAGCGATCTACGACATAGTGGAAGAGTTGAGTCGGTTCAAGACCATATGTCTGTGCATCACCTCTCGGGTCTCCAATGTCCCCGGGCACTACGAGCGTCCGACAATCCCGACATTGTCAATGGAATCGGCATGCAACATCTTCTATGGCATCTACAATCATGGCGGACGGTCTGCAATTGTCGACGACTTTGTCAAGCGATTGGACTTCCATGCCCTCTCAATCACTCTACTAGCTACTGT
>Ga0307513_10004453_pt1 | contig 18711 bp, 18 predicted proteins | sample 15_EM_MG_FD_202174 | JGI IMG/M metagenome (GOLD analysis project Ga0307513, IMG submission 202174) | Populus trichocarpa ectomycorrhiza microbial communities from riparian zone in the Pacific Northwest, United States - 15_EM | ecosystem: Host-associated > Plants > Roots > Unclassified | place...
GGTCAACTTTCCACCTGTTTGTCTTCCGGTATATCAATAGGTCACACATACGCACGGGAGGGTGATTTCGGCACGCGCGACACACCATCCAAACTAAACGGGTCCTGCGAAATCAGCCCAACACCGGGATCGGCTGGGGCAGCCGGGCCCTATATGCTTGGCATTTATTAGTATACTCACCTCGGCAGAATTAGTCATTGGTCACGTGGACTATAGCCAGAGCAAATGAACGCTAAATGGCCCTTCTTCCAGTTCACGTGACCCATGACTAATTCCGGCGAGGTGAGTAGTGGGACAGCATTATAAGGGGTTTAAGAAGAGGGTACGGGGTAGGTAATGTTGAAGAACACCGGCGATTATTCCATACTGACGTATTTTCCTTTGTTCCTCTCGCATCTTATTTCCTGTTAGTAATTAGTTTCCTTTGTCACTTATTATAAATCAAGAGGAGGAGCGGGGATACCTTGAAGGTATACTATAGAATATGTCGCATACATGGCCGGTGTGAATCGGACAGGGAACCGAGGAAGATAACAGGAGAGGAAAGCCGGAGCAGAAACGGGCAGGAAACCGGTGGATGGTCAAGAACTGGTGACGGAACGGGGACAGGATATGTATTCGCCCTGCGGATCCCCGGATGGATTTCCGGTGCGATCATGGTGGCAAAGACCTCTTCGTCTTTTGTATATAAGCCCTGTATTTCACCATTGTTAGAATGTAAGAAAGCCACGCCTCCGACCAATATACATACGCTTCTCTCTTGGCTTCTTTGTCTTTCTCCACCTAGCCAGCGCCTTCGTCCCCCATCCAGAACTCATAACAATAGGTTATAAGCCTGGTCAGCGCAGCCTAGACCAAAACTCCTACTCCGACCCAGAACCTTCCCACTTTGCCTCATCAGATCCAACCCGAATATTCACAGGCAATAAATACGGAAAGACAAACTGCTATGTCTACACCCCCCACCAGCGAAACCAACCCTCCTACCAGCTCCGGCACAACATCTCTTACCCAGTCAATCGAAAAGCTTGATGGGTCCATCTAAGAGGGCAAGAGGAACTACCAAGAGTGGAGGTTCAGAGTAATCCGTATTCTCAAGGAGACAGGATTACTCACAGCCATAGAAGAAGACTTGGACAAGAGTGACTCCAAAGCTGTGGCCTGCGACAATGCAGCATTCACAATCCTGACCCTGAATGTTAAAGACTCACAAATAACACATATTCTGGAGTGTAGTACCGCAAAGGAAGCATGGGAAGCCATACGTACGGTACACCAAGGGATTGGGGCAACGGGACGCATGGTCCTCATGCAGAGGTTGTGGGCACTGAGGCTGGTGGAGGGTGAAGATATGGCTGAACACTTGAACCGGTTTCGGGAGTTAGCAAATCAAGTTGAGAGTCTCTCCGGAAATGGGAAAGGAATTGACCAGAAGGAGTGAGTTACCTTACTGAGCTTGAGTCTTCCCGACTCGTATGAACCGATTATCATGGGGCTTCTATCTCGGGCGGATAAGCTCACTTTCGATACCTTCACTGGTCGCCTACTACAAGAGTCAGCTAGGAGACAGGTTGCTCAAGTTAGACAACCAGACCTGGGGCAGAATACCTGCTCTGGAGGAGCCTTCACTGCCAAGTATCCCATGAGAGGCAGGAATATCAGTGGACGGTATGGGCTTCGGAGAGGTGGAATGCGAACACCAATGACATTTGGTGTCGCTAGATCAGACACCTCCAGGACCAATGTGAAGGGGGTTGGTACCTCGAAAGTGAAAGGAAAATGCTTTTACTGTCAGATGGAAGGTCACTGGAAAAGGGACTGTTTCCGGAGAAAGGCAGATGAGCGTAAGGAAGCTTCACCTACGACTGGCAGGGACAAAGGTCGTGTGGCCATTACTGTACGTGACAGTGAAATGCCTGGACAGCATTCGGAAATAGCATACTGGATGGTGGATTCAGGTGCCAGTCAGCATCTATGCGGTAGTCGGAAGGATTTTATTCAGGGAACTTACAAAGAGATCATACCTCGTGGAATCGAGATCGCCGACCAGTCGAAGATGCAGGCTGTAGGACAAGGCAATGTTAGTATGGGCCAACTCCAGTTGTCCAATGTACTATATGTTCCCCAGCTAGGAACAAACCTCTTGTCAGTCGCCCGGATAATACATTGTGGATGGGATGTGCGATTCACATCAGCACGCTGTACTATAGCAAAGAAGGAAAGGGCTTTGCAGGGAGAGCGGGAAGGACACCTCTACTACTTATGGATACCGGAAGGCTATGTGCACGCGCACATTGGCCTAGCTACCAACAAAGGACAATCACACACGCTCGAAATCTGGCACCACGGACTCGGTTATAGAACCCTTGATGAATCTACTGTTGAGTACTTGTTGAATAAGGTTACCGAGTTCAACATCAAGCAAAGTAAACACCACAAGGGAGAGAAGGAACTATGTGGTACGTGTGCAGTTGGCCGCTAGCACAAGGAAGCCTCCACCGGAACGAGAGCGAAAACGAAGGAACTTCTCGATGTAGTCAACTCGGACATCTGTGGGCCGATGCAGCTTAGTACACTAACTTGTGAAAAATATTTTATTACCTTTATTGACGAAAAGAGTGGACGAATTGCAGTTTACCCTCCTGCAGCGAAAGGATCAGGCGCTTGAAGCATTTCAGGCCTATAAAGCACGAGCAGAAAATGATGCAGGGAGAAAGATTCGAATTCTGAGGACAGATGGCGGAGGAGAGTATACGGGGCACCATTTTCAACACTACCTGCGAAATTGTGGAATTGTCCACTCAGTTAGTCCGCCTTATTTCCCAAAACAGGATGAAATAGCTGAACGAGCAAATTGAACACGGATGGAAGGGGCACGGTGTATGATCGAGCATTCAAAACTTACGAAATCATTCTGGGGATACGCAGTGGCAACTGCAGCTCATATTCACAACTGGATTCCTTCCTAGTCTCACCAAGATAAATCCCCACTAGAGCATTGGACCGGAGTGGTCCCCAGTATAGGCCATCTAAGAGTGTTTGGGTCAGTTACCTATCTGCATATACCAGCCGAAACAAGGAAGAAGCTTGACGCACAGTCGAGACAATGTATTCTTATAGGATACGATGAGAACTCAAGTCGGAAAACCTACTGTGTTTATGACCCGACTCTGAGGCACACCATTAGCTCGAGAGATGTTATTATTGATAAGCGGCAAATAGGCCAACTGACCGAGGAGCGAGGGAAAGAAACTGACGAGATGGAATTCAGCTTACCAGAGCCTGAGCTGGGTAAGGCCAATATGAGACAAGAAGAAATGGGAAGAGCTCTTGAGCGAATTACCCCTCCAAGCAGCGGTGGCGAGCAGTCCGACTCAGAGGAGTATGGTGGGGAAACAATTGTAGTTAGACCACCAACTAGCATAGTGAGAACTACGGAGAAAGAAGTTAGTCTTTCCGGACCTAGGTGCTCAGAACGGCAACGCAACACAAGGGAAAACTTGCTGCGGGCAATGGTTGCCAATATTGAGGAGCCGCAAAATCTTCACGAGGCGTTTGGAAGAGAAGATGGGGCCCAATGGCGAGAGGCTTGGGTGGCCGAGGTCGACTCATTAGTACGGAACAATACATGAAGGCTAGAAGTCCTCCCACAAGGCCTGCAAGCAATCGGATGCCGATAGCTATTTCAGCGTAAAGAAGACGGACGCTATAAGGCACTGTTAGTTGCCAAAAGATATAGCCAGCGAGAAGGAGTAGATTATACAGAAACCTTTGCCCCAGTGGCAAAGTTCAACTCTCTGCGATCGCTTCTGGCCTTGGTGGCGGAAGATGACTGGGAGCTTGAGGGGATGGATGTTAAGACGGCATTTCTGCATAGCGAGGTTGAGGAGACCATATACATGGAAATCCCTGATGGCCTGGATATTGAGGAGCCTGGTTCACCTACTAATCAGCGAATAGCCTGCCGGTTAATGAAATCCCTCGATGGCTTGAAGCAATCACCCAAAGCCTGGTAGGGAAACATAAATCGTTTCTTCGTTGACCACGGATTTCAGCGAAGTGAGCGAGATCACAGTGTCTATATCCATACAATCTTCAAATGAATCCTGCTTGTGTATGTTGACGATCTGGTCATAACAGCACCAAGTCTAGAAGATGTCAATTGGATTCGCAGTCTTCTGCATGAAGAATTGGAGATGACTGATCTCGGGCGATTTAGTGTATTTTTAGGCATTGAGATAAGAAGAAACTGACAACTCCGCAGTTTGTACGTCTCCCAGCAGCAGTATATACGAACTATTCTCGATCGATTTGGCATGTCTACAGCCACCACAATTTCAACCCCAGCGGACCCGCATGTCAGACTTACAGCACTACCACAGGATCAAAGAGCTGATATAATCAACCAAGAGAGATACCAGTCAGCGGTTGGCTCCCTCATGTATGCGATGATCAGCACTAGACCTGATATCGGCTTCGCTGTTTCGGCTGTCAGTCAATACTGTACAAATCCAGGGCCCATGCACTGGACCGCTATCCGGAGAACTTTCCGCTACCTTGGTGGAACAAAGGCCCTTGGACATGAATACCGTGGGGGCTATTGTGGAGGCTACACCGACGCAGATTGGGGATCCAGAGAAGACCGCAGATTAATCGGAGGATATGTGTTCATGATTAATAGGGCAGCAATATCCTGGGCATCCCAAAAGCAGGGCAGTGTAGCTCTGTCCTCCACGGAGGCCGAATACATGTCCCTAACCCAAGGAATCAAGGAAGCCCTATGGCTTGGGGAATTCCTATCAGAACTAGGAGCGTCCCGACACAAGTCTGAAATTCGTCAGGTTCTGTGTGATAACCAAGGGGCAATCCCACTTACAAGGAACCCGCAGTACCATGCAAGAACTAAACACATCGACATTCAGTATTATTTTGTCCGGCAACATATAGAATCCGGATTAATACAACTCACCTACTGCCCCACGCACGAGATGGTAGCTGACATCTTCACAAAACCACTACCGCGTCCATAATTTGAAAAACACGTACTAGGTCTTCAAGTTGGTTTAACTCAGTCAACCAATCATACAGCTAACAAGTTTCAGAAACTGAACAGGTACACAAGGGAGGAATAGAATATGGAGATTCTCACCGGTGAGGGAGAGTGTTGAAGAACACCGGCGATTATTCCATACTGACGTATTTTTCTTTGTTTCTCTCGCATTTTATTTCCTGTTAGTAATTAGTTTCTATAGTCACTTATTATAAATGAAGAGGAGGAGCGGGGATACCTTGAAGGTATACTATAGGATATGTCGCATACATGGCCGGTGTGAATCGGACAGGGAACTGAGGAAGATAACCGGAGAGGAAAGCCCGAGCAGAACTGGGCAGGAAACCGGTGGATGGTCAAGAACTGGTGACGGAATGGGGACAGGATATGTATTCGCCCTGCGGATCCCCGGATGGATATCCGGTGCGATCATGGTGGCAAAAACCACTTCGTGTTGTGTATATAAGCCCTGTATTTCGCTATTGTTAGAATGTAAGAAAGCCACACCTCCGACCAATATACATACGCTTCTCTCTTGGCTTCTTTGTCTTTCTCCACCTAGCCAGCGCTTTCGTCCCCCATCCAGAACTCATAACAATAGGTAAGGACTGCGGGGGGCCCACAGACGGCAGGTATTAGGGATGACGGCTGGGCACATGTGGGAAAAAAATGAGGGGGGCTGCAGGGGATGGCCCATGACGGCTAAGGCTGTCGAAGATCGCGCAGAAGAGGCCGGAGATGCAGTGTATAGTAATGGGACTTGAACGATTAAAGAAAGAAAGAGATTGATTCTATCTTGCTTGCTTGCCTATAGACACATCAGACTGCGGTACTTTATAACAATCCGCAGTATCAACATACATCAATACGACTCTAGTTACTTCCCCGTATACCACATTCCAAGTCGCCTGGCCATTGGCCGAACATATGTGCACCGCACATCACACTGAAGTAATACTTCCGACATGCCCCCACTTCAATGATTCCCTTTGCCATATCAGAAAAGTAAAGGAAACCAAATCAAAGTTCAAGATACAGTACTTGTAGCCACGTTAAAAACCCAGAGCTCAGAACAAAACCCAGTGGGAAAAAAGCTTTCTGAGAACGGGAAAAGAGTACTACACAGGAAGCAAGGAAATGAAATAAAAGAGAGGAAAAGAAAAGTTAACAAGTCTAAAGTGTCTGGCAACTCTCAAACTCCTGTAGTCCCATCCGCTGAAGGTGAATCCAGTCGACGGCTGTTGAAAGTGGCTTGGTCATAGCATCCGCAATGTTTTCTGTTGTGGGTGTATGTTGAAGTGAGATCTCGCTGTTTTCATATGTTTCTCGTATATCGTGTCGCTTGATTTCAATGTGTTTTGTACGTTCATGGAATCGTGGGTTTTTGATTAACTTGATGGCCGCTTGATTGTCAATATAGAGTGTAATTGGTGGAGCTGCAGAGGGGGAACCTTTATTAGTACTGAAGGTTTCATGCATTTCGGAGAGAATCCGCCGTAGCCACAATGCCTCTTTGGAACCCTCACTAGCAGTCACGTACTCAGCTTCTGTTGTTGATAGAGCAACAAGAGAATGCTTTTTCGACTGCCAGGAGATTGCAGTTCCGGCGGAGAGAAAGACAAATGCTGCAGTAGAATGACGGTCAATAGGATCCCCTGCCCAATCAGAATCAGTAAAGCCTGTAGTGGCCGGCCAGCCACAAGTCTGTAGTGTTTTAGGTAGGACTGGGGTTCTTGTGTAGATGAGAGAGAGTTGCGCAGTTCTTTTCAGATAGCGGAGTACTCGTTTGGCCATCCCTAAGTGATGTTCTTGTGGACTAGCAGCACACTTTGATAGTACCGATATGCTGTAGGCCAAATCTGGTCCAGTGGCCAGCATCAAGTACATGATACCTCCTACAATCTCTTAGTAAGTCTTTATCTCTGCAGGGGGTAGAGGAGAAGATTCTGTCTTGGTTCTAGTTCCTGATTCGAGCGGTTTAAGATGCCCATTACAATCTTGGAGGCCCAATCTTTTCAAAAGAGTCAAGACATAGGGTGCTTGAGAGAGGACAATCTAGGTAGGACTTTGGCGAAGGGTAATTCCCAGATACTGCTGTGCTGGCCCAAGATCTGTAATCTTGTACTTCGATTTCAGGGCGTTTTTGACTTCGTCCAGTTGGGCGATTGCGTTTCCTTGTGCGCACAGGTGAATATCGTCCACATACAGCAGAACCATCATTCGCTTTAGCCTAGAGAAGTAAAGGTTCGGGTCTGAGACACTAGGAGTAAAGCATAATGTGGTGAGTGTTCTGGCGATATCTTTATACCACAAGTGGAGCACCTGTCTTAGGCCATAGAGTGCCTTATTCAGGCGAAGCTTCGACGAAGAAGTAAGATGATGAGCTAGCTTGGGGTCAAGCCACTCGATCTCTTCAGGGATAGTGATCGCTGTTGGTTCTTCTATCACTAGATTTAGAAAAGCTGTTACCACATCGAGATGATATATCGTAGCCGGTAGTTCAAGTGCCAAGGCAACATAGATGCGAAATGTAGTTAGTCGAGCGACGGGGCAAAGGTCTCACTATAATCCACGCCATGAACCTGCTCAAATCCTCTTACCACTAGCCTAGCCTTGTAGCGCCGACTTCCATCTGCATTAGCTTTCAGTCTAAAAACCCACTTGCAGGTAATCGGTCTTAAGTCATCATCTGTGACGTGATAAAATGTCTCATGTGCTTTCAGCGAACCATACTCGCTTCTCATTGCCTCCTGCCATCTTATGTCAGATGCAGCTTCAGAGTAACTGTGTGGTTCACCCGCATCACTCTGATGCAAAATCTCAACCGTACTCAGGAGATTATCGGTTCTAATACCGGTATGTTCTTCTGCTACTATTGTAGTCTTAGCTTGTATGTGGTTTGATCTTCGCAACTGAGTCTCTGGAACTGCCTCAGACGACTCCTTCTCACTGTCGATTGCAGCTGAGGCTTCTCGTAAGGCTCTCTCGGCACTTACTTTCTCATCTAGTATCTTAGATGGTATATCACTAGAAGCTTCTTTCTCAACTAGACTTTTGCTTGGTACTTTCTCTTCAAGCTCTTCATACTCCTCATCGGTATATACCTCTTCGGGCAATACTTCTTTCAGCACATCCTCAAATCCAACATCTCCTACTATTGTCTCCTCATCGAACATAACATTCGATGCTGTAATCATTCGCTTCTCCACAGTATCCCAAAGTCTCCACATGGTGGTAGCATCATGTACATAGCTAATCATAGTACGGAGTCGGGAGCGTTCACTAAAATTTCTGTGTTTACGCTGTGGTGGTGGGACTAACTTGTATGCTTGGCAGCCGAATCTCCATAAGTGGTGAATAACGGGCTTCTTGCCTTGGTTTAGCATCTCGTACGGAGTTTTGTGTAGTAGTGGCCGGCTTGGCGAGCACTCGTGAAGATATGCCGGAGTTGAGATTGCCTCAGCCCACATGGCGGTGGGTAACTTGGCATCAATAAGCATAGAGCGTGCCTTGGTGACAAGAGTTTGAATCATTCGCTCGCTTCTGCCGTTTTTGTGTTGCGTATAGGGTGGGGCTGGCTCAAAAGAAATTCCAGAAACTCTAAGAATTCCCCGAAAGAGTCTGTTATCGTACTCTCCCCTTCCGTTATCGCAGCGAAATCGTGCTATCGACCAATCTGGATAGGCTTTTTCCATTTGTGCTAAGAACTATTGAAATACTGATGTCATTTCAATAGATTCTTTCGATCTAACAAAGTAGACCCAAACTCGTCGCGAGTAGTCGTCTACATAAACCACAAAGTATCTCTGATCCGAGAATGACGGTATCAATATCGGACCACAGACGTCCGAGTGCACTAGCTCAACAGGGCGTGACACCGGAGGTACTGGGGTTCAGATAATCTTTTGGTGTTGCTTACTGAGTACGCAGGTCGAACACAATGGCAGGTTGGCATTTGGTGGAACCGACTCGCCTAAGATGTACCGTAGACTTTGAATCCCAATATGGCCAAACCGCTTGTGCCATAGCTCGAGAGTCGGTTTGCTCGCAGTCATCGCTGCTACTGACTGTCCTCTTGGGTACTTATTCGGATAGGTTATCTGGACTCTTAATTGGTAGAGCCCATTCTCTCGTATCACTAGTTTGATCTCGTCAGAGGGAGTTTTCCGATCAGCACTGAAGCAGGTATTGTCTCGGAAGATAACCGAGTACTTCGCCAGAAGTTGACTAATTGACAGGAGGGATACGCTAAAGGCTGGAGCGTAGAGTGCCGTGAATTGCAGCACAAGTCCGGATCCTACATCCAGACTAATTTCTCCTTGTCCGATCCCGAAGGCCTTCGAGCAATCTCCAAGCCGAATGCTAACAGCTGACGGCAGGGTGTGCAGATTGTGGAATGCGGATCGGGTATTGCATATGTGATGCGAGGCACCTGAGTCGACCACCCATTCGTATGGGCATGTGTTGCTAGAAGACCTAGTTGCTGCAAGAGCCTAGACTCTCGTCAAACTTGCTGAAGGAGTACTAGTCTCATGTTTCGGTGAACGGAACCGAGTAGTACTTCTCACAGTACTAGCTCATCGCTTAATTGGACACTCAGATTCCCGGTGGCCCCGTAGCCCACAGTACCAGCAGGAAATCGGCTCCTGACCACCTGCTCTCCTGTGTCCTCTTCCTCTTCCTCGTCCCATCATCCCTCTTCCCCTTACGTAACCAGAACCACGTTGGTTTCCCCTTCCAAAATGGGGTTTGAAGTTCCTACTGGTGGTGGAACTATTCGTATAAAGGGCTGTTCCAGAGGTGATACTAGTGTTTAAACTAGTTTGTTCATTGTTGCGGCTGTTGGCTGTTGCTTCAGCTTCGATCACCTTCGAGATAAGGTTTTCGACTGTATAGCCATTTGGTTGGTGGAGTACGATGTCAACAAAGGTATTGAAAGAGGTAGGAAGTGTGGAAATGAGGTGAGAGGAAAATGCTTCGTCGGAGATAGCTTGGTCAGTACCCGCTAGTCTTCTCCGAAGTTGAAGTAGCTTCGAAAGATATTTCTGAATCGGTTCCGTCGGTTCTGGCTTTGATTGGTTGAACTGACGGGCGAGCATAGTCCGTCCTGCTCGGGATACAGTAGTATCCAACTTCTCGTGAAGTCTTTTCCATATTTCTGCAGGTTCATCTAGTCCACTAATGTACTCCTGGATTTCGGGTGTACATGAAGCGAAGATCAAAGCAGAGGCAGCCCCCTTCCTGCTCTGGTAATCTTTCCACTTTGTGTATTCATCGGCAGCGGGTTCCGCTTCTTGTTCGAGACCGATCTGGAGACAATTTTCTCCACGAAGAAAAGGCACGGATATTGCGTACCCAGTGAGGAAAGTTGGTATCGCTTAGCTTAGCAATTTCACTGAACTTGGACCGGTACCTTTCCTTGAGCAGAGGGAGCAATTCATCGTTTGGGTGGAAGGACATCCTGGGATTGCGAAGAGGTAAATCGTTCTGAGATCGGTGAGTGCAGTTGGGAGCCACTCCGGGCTCATAACCTGTCGGAGGTCGCGCAGAAGAGGCCGGAGATGCAGTGTATACTAATGGGACTTGAACGATTAAAGAAAGAAAGAGATTGATCCTATCTTGCTTGCTTGCCTATAGACACACCAGACTGCGGTACTTTATAACAATCCGCAGTATCAACATACATCAATATGACTCTAGTTACTTCCCCGTGCACCACATTCCAAGTCGCCTGGCCATTGGCCGAACATATGTGCGCCGCACATCACATTGAAGTAATACTTCCGACAAAGGCTTGAGGACAATCTATGACTGATATATGGTGATGCCATGGAATCGATATAATAAACGATATGCCTGCAAGAAAGAGAAGGTTAAATAGATTATCAAGTGTTCCAAGTATTAAGAAAAATCTAAACCAATTATTCTGCTACGAGCCTTATCTTATCTTTTAAATACTACCATAAGCCTTTTGCTTTAGCTGTAGTCAAGGTGGTGATGTCGCAATAAAGCCAAAGAACTGATGCAACCGAAGGTGACTCGCAGCACAATGCCTTGGATTTTCCAGAACAGTTACCGGGAAACCCAATTGACCCTCTCGGGTGCGGATATCTGCTACCAACCATATTCGCCCATATCAGTGATTCATCCCGCGGGGTGCTTTAGGGGAGTGATCCGGAAACACATATTGATGAGTAATCTTAAGCTTGGAATATAGTCCTTACTATTTCGTAGCTGGTAGAAGTAGGGAAGGTATGAGTAGGGGGGAGGGGTGTAAGGCTGTGGCGTTGCAAGTAGCTTGGTATGGCCCAAGCGTCAGTGTTCAGAAGTGACAAGTCCTGTCGGGCCTTAGGTTAGCTAGAGCTTTGGCGAGAACTCGCCCAACGGCACGGTGGACTGTGATGTATTTTCTGAAGCTCATTTGGCTCTGCTTGGACGGACCTCAGATATATGCCGGCTTCCGAGTGATCAAGGATGATTGCACAGGAATGGGAATTATTCCAGGACATGTGCCAACACTGATATAGGATGCCCTTGATCACATATTATGGTCTCGGATATTAGAGGGTTTGCGCACTGGGACCCAGGTGGCGGTTAATAGGAAATGCACCTAAGTTAGGTGCAAGAATGAGTTTGGGCAGTATAGTCTCTACTAGGGGCACGACGAAACTGGGCGGGTGACGAGCAGGGGTACTTCATGGCAGAGACTGTAAGTTAGGCGTGGGTAGCTTGGTAGCTAGACAATGGGGTATTAGGTAGGGTAGTATCGCATTCCCTCAAATTCGTTCTCTACTCAAATGAGGATTCCCATCTGCACAAGCTGTGTACGAACTATACTGTATGCTATAGAAAAGGTGCTAATCGGCTAGCGAATGCCCGGTATTATCATCTGTAAAATCTTTTAATAAAATGTGAAAAGAGAGGTGTGTTTGCTGCTGCTGACTTGTAGTTCTGTAGCGATCGGATATCTCCAGGTCTAAAAAGCCCGATTTTGCACATCGTCTAGCTCTCGCCACCGACCTGGGTGTCCAAGGATTTTAGGTTAACAGAAACTAACTTGTTTTTCTGCCACCTAGGTCTTCCTGCGCAAACTCGCAAATCTGGTGGATTAGGTCAGGGATGAAGAGGTGGATGTTGCGCTGGTGCAACCATTGCAGGTGCTGCGGGTAGAGGTTAGGGAGTGGCAGCAATCGTGGGACCTTGCAAACTCCTCGAAGGAGATAGTGGAGGTAGTGTTATTTTTGCCGTGGGAGTTGAAGTTAGAATGTTATTTCCGTTGCTGCGGTTGATGTTGCCGAAACGACTAGCTATTTCTCCCAGAGTCGCTTAGTTTCTCTTTTGATGTAAAATCAGATAGCTGTGTTTTGGCGTAAAGTACCGTGAAAACTTTTGGCATTCGCTATCTTAGGAATGAGACAAGGGTTTTAAAAAGGGTTTGAAAGGGGTTTTAAGGAAGTGTCGAAGGGAGGGAGGGAGGGGCTATGATAAGGTCATTGCTTCCCTTATCAGCAGGCAGGCTGCAGGCATCACGAAACGGTTCGTATGGTGCTCGCATATCTGGCGGCGGCAAGGACAGGTACGAGCGAAGTTGTTTCCTCACCCATGCCGATCGGGCTGGGATTTGCCCGGTCTAGATTTTGGATTAAAGGAGGAAGGGACGCATGGGGGGCAAGGCTTTTTGAATTGGAATGTTGTAAGGAATGATTGGAATCGCGCTAGGACGCCATGCGCTCTTACTATTATTTTTTGCCTCCAAGCTTGGGATTCAAGCGGTCGATTTACTTTACTTTACTTTTTTTTCTTTTGGTTTTGCATGCAATCCAAGGGGGAGGGAATTTTGGACGCCTTAGCGCGAGGTTCAATTATTTTACCGTATCAGCCCTTACGGTAAGGAGCCGGCTTGCGCTACTGTTTTCCTTGGTTTGAGAATGACAGGTGGTGGGGCGGTATGGTTTACAAGGATTCTTGTGTTCGGGTGAATAAGCGCTAACCTGAAATGAGGCTCTAAATAATTTATTGTGTCAACTGGGTTGGGTCAAGTTTGATTTACGTCGGCCGGGTTTTGTTGAGGCTCTCCGGCTAAGACCTGAACCCTAAGCGCAACGCGTGTTGCAAATCACCGCATCCTAGGAATCAGCCTCCTCAAACATTCTACTCGAGTGCGAAAAGGTAGGCCGAGACGCCCAAGACGAGCTGCCAGGAGACCTCGGGAATTACCGTAGCAGTGGAGCCTCGACACGGAGAAAAGCCGAGACTGCCCTTTGAGCTTCACACTCCATGTTGTGGGGCGGATTCGCGGCGAATTGAACCACTGCATATCACTCACCTTTCTTACTAAACGTTATCTCATTCGTGTGTTAAATGTTTTATCAGATGATACAAACTAACTTACGCAGTGTACAACGCTTCATACCGTAGGACATCTGGCCATGTGTTGCTTGTCTGTCTCTGGGGCACTGCGTTACTCACTTTGCTTCTCAACCTACCCGGATTACACCTTTCTCTAGCACCTCCGGCAATAATCAAACTACGGCATCTTCCCAGGTAACATCGCTAGAGTAAATCCACCGAGCCTAATAAGTTGACTCCCGCAGTCCACCCATTTAGCTCACCGCAAGCGATATTCCTTCTGCCATGTGCCCGGGCGTCGTCTCCTTCCGTATTTCCTCCCCTCACGGTGGTTGGATAAAGCAGATGTATAAGGAATTCCCTCCCGGGGACCTTGGCAATCTGCGGTTACCCCAGGATCATATTGTGCGGACGCGCGAGCTTCGTTATGAGGGCGAAGGTCATGATCAGGTACTTCCATGTGAGGCCCCCACCATCATTCCCGGGCGCGGAGGACCTCCGCGATCTGGGCACCTAACATCTACGGGATGATGCACCGCTCACAGGTTAGAGGACTACAAAGATGGCTGGCTCTCCTTGGTATGATACCGTCTTGTATGGGCCTTGGCTTGTCTAGGGCATTATCTAGAAGGGCTAGGAATAGAGCAGGGGGTAGAGGGGAAGCGGGTGTTTTCTCGGGTGAGGGCCGGGGGCACGGCGGTGGCTTGAGCACGGAATTCGGGGTCTAGGAGAGGGGCAGAAGGGCTGCAACAGTGGGTCTCATTGTGGAATCTTGGGCTGTGCTCCGGAGATGGACTATATTCACCTATGAATGAGCTAGCGGTGTCTAGTACCGGTTGCAGAATAAGCTGCCGGGGGGGTGGACCGGTGGCAGGCTAGCAAAACAGATCCCGGGGGTCTCGGCGTGTGTTGAATGAGGGATGCGGAGGTTGATGTTACGCTGCGGGGACCGTTTCGTGTACTGCGGGTCAGGGGTTTGAGAACAACTTCAATTGTGATGTCTTCCGAACTCCACGCAGGAGAAGGATGAAAGTATTGCTATTTTTGCTATCGGTGTTACAAGTCGGAAAGGTTATCACTTTTGCCGAGGTTATTGATGCTGTAACTATTTCTCCTATGAGAAGAGCATTTAAGAGTCATGGTAGGCCTTAGCACATGAATGTTCATTCCGTCCCTACCACCGCCGCTGCTGGGATGCGTTCCTCACGGTGCTAGTGCCCCTCAGTGTGCGCCCTCGAAAGAATAAGTTACTCTGCAAATATTTCTTGTTCCTCAATAACTCTGTGATCTGCACATCACCAAGCCCCCTACCAAAACCGGTGCCCCCATCTTAATTTTCCCACCATACCAGAAGGCGTATCTTTTGAACCCCGCTTAAGCAGAGGCGTGCAATCTTGGAGGGATCAACCAAATCGTGGGCAGGTATTAAAAAAGGATTCGGACGGCGCTACGGGTATTAGTTTCTCAAATTTCCATGCTTCTGAATGGATCAAGCAAAAGGTATGGAGTGATGCTGTGTTAAAGTTCATCAGAGTCAGCTCGCAGTTTTGAGATGAATAACCCTCGGGCGTTTGTGTAACGATGCCTGTGGTTGGTATGTAGTCGGCAAGGCGCAAGGCTTTCCCATCGCCATCAATCCCGCTTTTCCTCAATTTCAAGTAATTGTGTTAACATACACCAAGCTAACCAACACTTTGACCTCAACAACTTTCATAGCGGTGAGAATCGAAAGATGTCGCAAGATTTCAGCAATAACCATGACTCTTTCAATACCACAAACTCTTTCAACAACAGCACAAATACCTTTAACTACCTCACCCCCGATGATGAGCCTAAAATATTGGCATGGCTATCTCCACTAGAGCCAGGGGCACGGCATCGAGACATTGGATCTCAGCGACTAGACAGTATTGGATCTTGGCTACTGGAAACCCAAGAATTCAGACGCTGGCATGGCGGGAATCGGGAGGATGGACCTAATCATCCCACGTTATTTTGCCACGGGAATCCAGGGGCGGGGAAGAGCTACATTATGTAAGGGAGATACTATCACTGCCGGAAGTCGAGTAATATTACTAACAGTCCGGCGGGACAGCTCACTAGTGATAGACAGGTTGTGCGACGAGGCGGCGGAGGAGGATACTGCCGTTGCATGTTTTTATTTCGATTTTGCTGCCCGGAGTGAGCAGTCACCTGTAAATATGCTCGGTTCCCTACTACGACAGTTTGTTAGTGGACTGGAGGGAATTCCGGAAGCGGTAGTCAGGTCTTTTCGGAACCAGAAAAAGGTGATTGGGGGTAGGGGACTACAGGTATCAGGAATTCTGAAGATGTTCCAGACCATCACAACCACGAAGCGCACATTTATATGTGTTGACGCCCTTGACGAATGTGTGCCGGAGCATCGCATGATAATCCTCGAATCACTAGGACAGATCGTGAGGGAGTCGCTGGATACTAGGATATTCGTGACCGGAAGATCGCATATCCGAAGTGAGGTGGAACGAAGATTGGGTGGAGTGGCTGCTTTTGTATTGATAAAGCCTACGGGAGGTGGCATCGTTGGGTATCTACGTGAGAAGCTTAGGAGCGACACTACCCCGGAGATGATGAGCAGCGCATTGGAGGAAAATATTTTGGAAAGCATTTCCCAACTAAGCTCGGAGACGTATGTAGAAACCGTTCAAGAGCAAAACGACTCAAAGCTTCCTTGGACTAATATCTAACATCCGAACCTAGATTCCTGCTAGCCTGTCTCCAGATCGAGGCAATTCTGCGAGAGACCAGTATCGCCCGGCGAGGAAAAAGGCTCAAGGCGGTGAAGGATGGGGCGGGGTTAGGGGATGCATATGGTGCGACCCTAGAGCGAATAAAGGCACAGGGCGGGGAAAAAACAAAGCTCGCGATGGCCACTCTCATGTGGATCTGTCATGCGGAACGGCCATTACAGGTGGATGAGCTGCTTCACGCGCTAGCAGTGGAGATAGGAGCGACGGATTTCGATAGCGAAAATGCTCCTTCGATCGGTGCAGTAATGAGTTGCTGTCAAGGACTGATTACCGTTGACAAGGAAGCTTCGACTGTCCGAGTAATCCATTTTACAGTCCAAGAATATCTCTGCGCTCATCCTGACCTCTTCAGTCATCCCCACTCGGTAATTGCAGAAGCTTGCTTGACCTATTTGAATTCACCACAGGTCACGAACCTCTCCTCCCACCCTCTCCCGGACCACCAAGTCACGCCGTTCCTAAAATATTCCTCGAGATATTGGGGAACACATGCGAATAAGGAGCTCTCAGGCCACGCGATGGCCCTTGGGCTGCAGCTCTTAAGTCAGTACGAAGGCCACCCATCCGCAATATCACTTTTCGAGCAAGCACGGCCTACCGTCTATTCGGGCACTGGTTCTTCCCCGCGCTTCTCGGGATTACATTGCGCGTCTTTCTTCGGGATTGTGGAACTTGTGGCTTCGCTGGCGAGTGCTCAAGGTTGTGAGATTAACGCACGCGATGGCGTCGGCTGCACACCACTCTTATGGGCGGCGAGGAATGGACATGATGGAGTGGTCAGGCTATTGCTAGAACGGAAAGATATCGACCCCAACAGGCCAAATAACCAAGGCGGCACACCACTCTCGTGGGCCGCTGATAACGGACATGAACAGGTTGTCAAGTTACTACTCGACCGGATTGATGTCGACCCCAACAGGCCTGATGACCTAGACAGTACACCACTCTTGTGGGCCGCTAATAACGGACATGAAGAGGTTGTCAAGCTACTACTTGGCCGGAATGATGTCGACCCCAACAGGCCTGATGACCAAAATGGCACACCACTCTCATGGGCCGCTCGTTATGGACATGAAGGTGTTGTCAAGCTACTAATTGGTCGGAAAGATGTTGATCCCAATCGTCTGGGTGAGAATGGTCGAACACCACTCGCGAGTGCTGCTGTCGAGGGACAAGAAGGGGTTGTCAAGCTGCTACTAGGCCGGAATGATGTCGACCCCAACAGGCCTGATGACCGAGACAGTACACCACTCTTGTGGGCCGCTAATAGCGGACATGAAAAGGTTGTCAAGCTACTACTTGGCCGGAATGATGTCGACCCCAATCGCCCCGAAGAGGATGCTACAACACCCCTCGGATGTGCTGCTTACTGGGGACACGAAGGTGCGGCCAAGCTACTGCTGGAACGAGGTGATGTTGACCCCAATTACCCTGATAAATATGATCAAACACCACTCGGATGGGCCGCTAGCAAGGGATATGAAGGAGTTGTTAATCTATTACTAGGACGGGAGGATGTCGACCCTAATCGTCCGGGTATGTATGGTCGCACACCGCTTGAATGGGCTATTTCAAATGGACATGAGGGAGTTATCAAGCTTTTGCAAGCAAGGGTGTCTATGGAAAGCACAGATGCGTAGCCATCCCACTAGCTGTGAAAGTTTTAACACTAAGTAGAAACTGAGGCATCTAATTAGCTATGCTCAAATTGCGCGGGCTTCCTCGCTTTCTGGCCCCATCCTTGCTCGGCTTCGGGGAGTCTCGTCTGCGCTTTTGCCGCCATCATCACCCTCCCTATCTCCCTTGTTTGTCCCTTGCGCTAGTCCTTAATCATCTCGAAGCTCTCCCCCGGGTGTTATTGGTGGGAGTCTGATTTGTATGTAAAACTATACCTCTCCGAAACACCCCGATATTTGTTAATGTCTCTGGGTGAAGGCAAACAAATTTCTACCCTTGTCTTCAGCAGGTAGCAACAGGAGAACTACCTCATTTGTCAATTTGCGTCATTCATCTTGATCACCTCTTCTCGATGGAATAAGTCCCGTGTTACAAAATCTCCCCTTTTCTATTTTTCCTTATACGACGATCTTTATTTCCTTCTAGCTTTCTCTTACTCGCGATAGATGATAGATAGCCTGGTGGATAAACTACAAATAGATTTTCCTTCCCAATACCATAGGGATCGGAATTGTTCAATATGTGAATGCGGCACAATCTATTCAATATGGATAATACTTCGCAAGTACAAGGGGGGTTGTGAGGCACTTTAGCGAGGAGGCGAACAAGGGATTGCTAGGAGTTCTGGTTCTTAATTTTTCTAAGCCAGATAGGCAGTAGCACCTTATTTATAGAAAAGTGCGCGTCGATATGTGCAAGAGAAATATTGGGAAAACAATGTATGGTTCGTGCGGATCAAGACCTGCACGAGGCTGAAAAAAAAGTGTTACGTGGCTAAGCTACTTTGAATGTTAGGGCTTCGCTATATAGGTCCAAAAATATGGAAAAAAAGTTCCCATTTTAAGG
>Ga0307513_10004454_pt1 | contig 18710 bp, 23 predicted proteins | sample 15_EM_MG_FD_202174 | JGI IMG/M metagenome (GOLD analysis project Ga0307513, IMG submission 202174) | Populus trichocarpa ectomycorrhiza microbial communities from riparian zone in the Pacific Northwest, United States - 15_EM | ecosystem: Host-associated > Plants > Roots > Unclassified | place...
CATACAGGAGGCATTATTTTTTATTATTTATTCAAAACTTCATATTCTGATTCTCCATATTCAAAAGTACTTTCTAACAAATTTCCCATGTGGGATCACTACTATTTATGTAGATATTAAAATATACCTTTGATTTTCCTGTGGTTGCCAAGGGGAGCCGCATGCCGGTGGCGAGCCGTTACTAGGTAAATGACGTTATTGGTTTGCATGATTGGTCACAATGGATCAAATTGTAATATTGAGACTGGGTTTCAACGGTCGGCACCAACTATTAGGAAAACCTTTAACTGTGTTCTACATGCCTTGCTTCCCCTTTATGATGCCTTCATTAAACGGCCGAGGGGTGAAATTCCTTCTCTCCTCACGAGAACGGAGTAGGACTGGACCAAGCGGTCTGAATATCACAAAGGTCGGGCTGCTATCGCTAGTAGACATGATCCCGCCTGTTTAGCCCCAGTGGAGAAAGCACCCTACTAGAACCGCAAGGGTGTAATAACGGAAAACATACTGGCTGAATGTACTTGGCATCTCCCTTTTTTTTATGTCGTTCCGTGGTGTTCAGGGCAGGCTCATGATGCATGAGTTCTAAAATTTGCTCTTGAAAAGGACCCCATATTCCCCAAGCATTGCTCCGAACAGATATATCTTGCAGATGCAGCGTACCGTCGCAAACCTGAAATACTGGTCCCTTATAAGAAAGTTTGGTATCACCTGTGTGAACAAGAACAGACTGGACAACAACCCAAAACCTAAGAAGAATTATTTCATTTATGACATGCACAACCATGAAATGTGATTCAGCCTCTATTTCAAGTACTAAAAAAGAGATTCCCAATCCTTGATACCACCCCACAGTATACCTTTGATATAGAGCGAAAGGTTAATCGGGTTCTTCGTTCTTTGAATAATTTCATTCGTATTTTGGCTTATGGCCAAGAAGATGAATTTTATGCAGAACCTGATAAGGAGCCACTAATCGCCCCTGTAGACCATGATATAGTAGAAGGCAAACAGCTACAGAATTCCAAAGACCAATCATTCTTGTAGGCTAATACTAGACAGAATCACAAACGAGCAACCCAATACCCAGAGGTGGTCACCGAGCAAGATTAAATTGTGGAGCGGATGTGGAAGAAATATCAATGTTATTTGGCAAATTCGTCCAAGTAAGTCTTGAGCAGAGTAATTAGTATGTTTATATACAATCACTCTATCAGAGAAGTAACTAATGTTCCGTGTTCATAACAGCTGACCATATTCACTCCAAAGGCTTATTAGACACAATCTATGAACTGTATTCTTCACTACACTCAAGGATCGTCCACTACCCTCAATAGTCATCCACTATTTTGTCCCCTGATTCATTGTCCTTCACGATTCCCAGCCGGCCTCCACCGTCTTCCCTATGCCTGTTCCGTCCTGCGCTCCGGGTTGTTAACGAACCAGGCCCAGCCGCGGACCTACCCGGGCCCTGGAAGTGTGCTGGGAGGAAGGTTTTTATTTGATGAGAATATAAGATTGCCTGTTCTTTCCTTTGTTTGTTTTTTATTAGTTAATTATCGCATTTTTCCCTCATAGCCCTAGAGTTAACTCTTGTCTTGTCACACTCGTTCATTATTGTATACGATCTCTTTATTCTTTAGCTCTTCTCCTATATCTTTTCTCTGTCAACTATCTCAATAAAGCTGTTCGCACTATTCGGGAAACTAAGGATTAGATCTACAACGCCCTACTGCCTTTTACTTGTTTAAAACGCATGGTATGGTTTATTTTGCGTAATACAACTATGGACTGAAAATATGATTTAGTTGATAAAACCTCTGGTCCATATACTGTTAAGGAACAAAAGAAGGCGATAAAGCAAGCCCTGGAGGAAACAAATTTGCAGTTTCATATACATAAAGAAAAACATCCTGTATGTGCAAGAAATTTCCCTTTTCAACCAGTGCTCTTGATACACATAATCCTTTTCCAATTCAATAAAAATCTAGGCTATTGCTTCCTTCTTAAACAGAGCCAATGCTTTATCAATTCGACCTTGTGATCACTCTTCCTTCATCCTATATGTCACCATCACTCGTCGGACTGGCTGCTGAATTATAGAACCCACAGCACCTTGTGTTGCATGAGGTTCTTCCATTACTTTTCTGAGTGAAGACGGACTTGTTTCCGTTTCGCTACCTTGCGTAGATCGCTTTTTCTTCTGGTTGCGACCTTTTCCTTTCACTCCTCTGAAAGCCTCTCTTTCAAGCTAACTCCGGCAAATGAATTCTCCTCGGTAGCAATTGTACCTGTAAAAGTCTGGTCCAGGTCCCAGGAGTGTGGGATTGGATATCGATGAAGCTTCTTAGATTTAGGATTTTGAGCAATCTCGGTTTCCCATACTCTATCAGAGGAGTGACGTTCACCCGTTATCTGATCTCACAGCCAAACCCAAATGATTTCCAACATGATTTCATATATTATATATTCTTTTTAGCTATTCCATAGTTATTGTCAGTTACATACTACCTATGCTTTGTCTTCTAAAGGACCTACTTGAACCCACATTATCATGCTTTTCCTTGCAATACTTGGGTGTCAAAGCACAAGCTCTGAGAGCCTACTTTTTCTTTAAACGACAGCAAACCTCAGCTCAAATGGCACTTTTGCATTCAGCATCTGAGCGCCCACTAGCCCTGATGATAGTTACCAAGGCCTCACAGAATGTATTAGTCACTTGCTCAGACCACTTGTGGCTGACAGGAGTCTTGGTAATATTTGGCTCCCTGGATTCCTCTGCGTAGTCTGCCTGGACCTGAACTTCCTCCAGCCCCTCATCCTCAGTCTTTTCATTATGATCTTCCTGCTCCCCCGCTAACTGTTATTGATGGTCCTCCGGCTCCACTTCCCTACTCTCCGGATCCAACAATTTCTCCACCTCATGCGCCTTCTGTATTCCCGGTACCTTTTTCACTTCGTCCATCTCCCATAACCCAAGTAGCCCTGACCTCCCATTACCCTCACTCTGCTGTTCATGCGCCGCTTGGTCTGCCTGGCCGCTCGCAACAACTACATCTCATGCCAGTGCTCCCATAGTTGTATTATCCTCCGTGCCTAGTTAATGTTGGAGTCCCTTTTCCCTTGCCAAACCTCTGAACCAATGACCAGTATCCCATGTGTTCTGCTACACAATTGCTATGTAATTCCTAGATGGCGATTGTGGGACAAAGATTTGCTAATTTGATTCTTCCATATTCGATATGGATCGTAAAGCAGGCAGGCGATAGCGACTTTTTATATCTTACTTACTTGTGTGTTCTCTCCTTTCTGGCGGTGTTCTGACTTACTGTCTCGCTTCTCTTGTCCCATATCGTTTACCCTAGCTTGGATTTCTTCATCCTTTTTCTTCCCCCCCTCAAATCCTATTTTATTTCTATACTTCCCGTTCTTGCTTGGAGCCTTGTCCGGGACTCTGGAGACCCTTTTGATGGCTCATCTGACCGAGAAATAACCTTTAATGATTGCTGGAAGGAAACACCTACTTTTACATTTGCAAGGCCGCATGATTCGTCACTCAACCCTCTCTGTTTGAGTCGTACCTGAGAGTTGAATTCTACGCACACATAGTTGCCCACTTCATGTTTATTGATCAAATCTTTCACTCTAAACTATTTACTCCACACTAAATTAGGTAAACACACATACATCAATTTCCCCTACACCTCTACCACCGTCTAGTACTGCTTCACGGTCGGTACTGTTTCCACTTGCCAGACGATGGTCTATTGGTAAACATGCGCTTCGCTGTCACTAACAAGGTATGTGGCCCTAGTAGAAGCAGGATGGGACCATAAGTGCTCAACCATGGAGAGAAACTGTTTGCACAATTCTAAAGAATCCCCATAGCTCGTCAATTGTGACAGCACGAACAAAGACTTATCTGGGAAGGGCTGCCAACAGTAAAGCTCATCACCAGACTATTTATCCAGACCGCAACACGAATAACCATGGGACATTATCGCCACCAAGTCCACAACCTCAACACCCCTTCCGGTTTCAAGACTGACAGTATTCCCAATTCCGCCAATCTCATTGGTGGCCAAAAATGGCCTATTTCTTCAACGATAAAGATGTCTAAAAGGATGGAACTCTAATCCTCTATCCTGTGCCTGATACCGATGTCTAACAACTGAGAGCAAACTGCATCCAAAATAACCACCACCAGCCATCGAGGGTCAAATCTCATCTTCAGCAGACCATGATCCATGCGGTGGGGCAGATAGGGAAGAATCAGATGTTAAGAAAGAATTCCTCGCCTGTGAAGGCTAGGGCTTAGACGGAGGCATCTTAAGCCCTTCAGACTCAGTGGATATCAGGGAAGCCTTGGATATCTGCCACTATAACTCTATTAGGGACAAAAACAAACCCCGAGAACAATAAAAGATTAAAGACTGAAGCCAAAAATCCGTCGCGATACTAGTTATTGACCAAGGAGTGGCAACCAGCCTCCGGCACGATGACATTTGTCTATAGTGGCTGAGTATAGTGTATAGTATTTTTCCAGTAATAATATCAAATTGCAGAAAAACTCTTATAATAACTTTCACCCTGCATTGCATATCCTACTCCCAGATCTCCTCTCCCACCAGTAATTTCTTCTCCAAATCACTTTCATCAATCTTTTCAGCCATCTACTTCTCCCAAATGCCCACAACCCTGCTAGGAGAAACTATGCTCCGACCTACCTGTCCTCCACCTCTGTCAGAGTCAATACTCTCTTGCTTTGCTTGCTACACTGGTACGATGGAACATCTTTATCTACCAGGCCACTATAGTGTGTTTTGCTCACAGAATTCGGATTCCAGAATAAGAAATAACAAAGTTGCCAGGCTCGTCTTCCACAAGATTTTGATCGGTTGTCCCGAATCGACTATACTTAGAAGGTGCCCCTTCCTTATGAATTGCTCTAAACCTCTCAGTTAGTGCATTTTCCAACCAGACTTTAGACTTGACTACATAGCCAGAGTAGTGGCTCGCGAAGAAACCCACTGGAGGGGCATGCTGCCCTTGCTGAAACTCATACACCTGTTGCTTATACTGGATTGAATATGTATTGTTCTCGGTTTGTTTCCCCTTAGTATCCATTCTCTTAACACTTGTTGCCAGGAACCGTTCCATATCTTGGCTAATCTCACGATGAATAAGCCTTCTCGCGATGTTTCAAAATAGTGCAATTACAATACTTACCTGGTAATAAATTTGTTGTTAATCTGGGGTGTTGTAGTTTTTTGATAGAAAATTTTTTGCTCAATTAAATAAAGGATGGCTTCAAGACCGTGCTTAATATTCTGTCAGACCAATTTTGCCTGGGTCTTCTAACTATAATATATGTGTGAAATAAGTATAATATTAATAACTTGTATAAGGATTTAAGGTCAATATGAACTTACTCTTGCACTGCTCTTTCTAGCAATACTCTCCATAATAGTTTGATAAATCCATTCAATAATTGAAGTATAATTTCGAGGCATAAAGTTTGTGTAAACTATAGCAAGTATCTGGCCGGTAGCCTCAGCCTGTAGGATAGCACCTTGAGATCCAGCAATATCAAATTTCAATGGGTTTTCCTCTCATTTCAGCAGAGGTTTACATCGCAATGTAGAATCGGGTTCTTTGCCATACAAAAGGGGGTCCTGCCAGTGTGTTCAGATTTCCACATTTTCCGAAATCCACTGGTTGGGAGGAGGATATATCGCAGGTTTAGAGAGTTTTGAAAGACCAATAGCAGGAAAGGTGAATAAAACCTTGTTGTTACTTGTGTCAGAGGGTAAGTTAAGGTAAAGATTGTGGAATAAAAGGGCTTGCTTTTGCCTGTACGGGCTTTTGTGGTTTGAAGGGTTTGAATAGAGCGAAGAAGAGATTGAAAGATTGTGTTATATGTCTGAATGTCCCCTGATGAGATCCGTGGTGGAATAAATTTGGGGTTCTTTCTTTTGTTACATGGTTGTTAAAAGGGATTTCCTCTGTAAGGTTTACGACAAATTGTATTATTTCCTTGGTTACGCGGATATAAGACTCATACTGGGGTATGAGTCAGGGGACAAAGGTTGTGTTAGGATTTCCTTCCATATAAGGGGCCATTGCCGCCTATTGGCTTTCATGCTTCGCACCGACTTCACCTCCAGTGATTGAAATCCCCACTCCACGTCGTTCAGTCCGCGATCCCCGCCTCGCCCCAATCTTCTCTCACCTTGCAGGCTTCGCCTCCCGGATCGCCAGTCTCTCTCATGGATGACCTACCTCCCCTCCCCACCTCGAGGAACTCGTCGAGAGCTCCCTTGAGGCCGTCGTCCTCACCAGAACTGTCTCAATCCCACCTCTACATTGGCGACTTCGTGCGTGAAACACGCCAAACGCTTATCTTCACGACGACTCAACTGCCTATCCTAGACAATCAACTGCTCTCAGCACTCTCTGACGGCGAAACTATCCTCATCCCCCTTTCCTGCTCTGCCCTCAATGGGCTCGCGTCCATGACAGGTGAGCTGGACACCATAACAACCCAACTAGGCAATATCCAAGCCGTGGTTGCAACCCTCCCCATCTTTCCGGCACTAGAAACCGATCTCGGCACCGTCAACGCGTCCCTTTGTGACCTGTCACAAAGGGTGTGAGCTGCCCCCCCCCCCACGCCCTTGCCCCCGCTCGGCCTGCAGTTCCCCCGTCTGGTCCCACCACACGTTCTACTCCCCTGCCGGCACAGACCAAGCCAAGAGCACGCATCCCCCGTGAACACGGGCTCCTCATAGGATTTTGACATGGACATACCTCGATATGATCCCGACACCTGCGCCGTCTACGCTAACCCCCGGGCCTACACGGACAAGTTCCCAGACTTGTGGGAAGCGAACGCGTTCTGCGTAGGGAAGTACCCCGACCCCACCACTTTCATCTCCGGGCACCTCGCCCCTCACTGCCCAAAATCACACCCCTTGTATGCCCAGGCCGCGACTGCAGGCACCCCGAACGGTAAGTAGAATAGGAGCACCCGCACGGCCGCCAAAGTCCGGTCAGCCAGCAACGTCGTACCTGTTGTCCAGGTACCAAAGTCGCTCCCCCCCGCCCAGAAAAGATTCTACTCTCCCCATTCCTCCCCCTCCGAACACCCACAAGGCCACCCGATTGCTGCTACGTTCCGAGACATTGCGGGCCGCCTCCTTAGGGATGCCAATTGCTCCCCTCCACTTGCGGTCATGACCAAGGTCAACGACCGTGGATAGGTCACCCTGCTCATCACCGACCCGGCCACCCACGGAGTGGCCTTCGCCCTCTACTTCGACAGACTCGCCGGCCAGCTCAACGAATCTTTGCCAGTGGGTGAGTCTCGATGGTTGCGCTTCGGCCTCGCCCCCAACGAGGTCCAACTTGCCATCCACTCCCTCCCGATCCCCTTCCCGGCCGAGGACCCGAACAAGCTCTGCACGTGCCTTCTGGAGTCCATCCTCAACTCCAAAAACATTCGAGTCCTCGCCGCCAGATATCTCAACCGGAACGCACAGTTAAGAGAAGGCAAGTCCGTCACATTGGTTGTTGTGTCTGCCCATCCCGGAGACGCCCGCACAATGGAGTCCTCAATCAGACCTTTCTCGCGTTCACGGAGAGTGAGTGCACCTCTTCTTCAAACACGTACATTCAGTGCAAGAACTGGTCAGGCTACGGTCACGTTGCCCCTTGGTGCCCCTTGACTGACCCCGTCTGCCCCATTTGCTCCGTCAACAACACCCGTGCCACACACTGATGCCCCAATCCCACCTGTCCTGGAGGTGACAACATTAAGGCTACTCCTGGCTGCTGTTCTGCCTCGCCGCCCAGTTGCGTCAACTGTGGCAGAACGCACACCACCATTCATAAGGATTGCGAAAGCCGGCCCGCGCGGCCCCCGCTCAGCGGTTGAGCCGCTCCCACTGAGACTGTTCCCACGCCCATCGCCACTGCCAAGATGGTCACGGCCACCGACAGGCTGGTCGTCTCGCCCCCCCCTTCACCCACCTGCTCACTCCAGTCAGCCTTCGAGATGGCTACTCCAAGGGCCAGAAGGACGATGGCTGTTCAGGCCCCCCTAAGGTCCACCCAAGGTAGACAGTCGATCCTCCCCGCTGAGCCCTTTAGCCCCTCACCAATGAGCAGAACTCCCTCGTGCTTGGCCCGTTAATGCAGCACAATCATACGTCGTAGGGTGGCGAGCTGGTCTCTCCCCCCCCTCCGAACCCCTTCACACTGGTTCAACAGAACTGCCTCGAGAGCTCGGATGTGTTTCTTTCTCTTTTGGGGTCCTTCACGCAACTGGCCCAACCTCCTTCCATTGTCGCCCTTCATAACCCCACGGTCTATAGGGGCAAGTTAACTTCATTTACAATGTTTTCCATGTTTTCCCCTCCCACCAGCGGAGGTTTCAAGCCCCGGGTTGCCTTTTACGTTTACGATCTTTTTTTGTCTACTGTTTCCCTCCTGCCTAGCATTTTTCACAGCGGTGATGTCATGGCGCTTGACCTTGTCACCCCTGACGGCTTTTTCAACCGCTCCACGACCAAGTTCACAATAATCAACTCCAATAGCAGCAAGGGACGATCGAACCATACTCGCACTGTTTCTTCAGACATTGACTTCCCGGCAGCCCCGCAAACTAGTTTCACTCTGGGAGGCCTCAACATCCACGACCCGACGTCGGACCGCCTTAGGATCATTAAGGAGAACGAAATAGCCACCTCGACCCCTTACTTTGACTGGGCTACGGAGCTAGGATATTCCCTCATCAATACCCCAGGAGTCTTTACTCGTTTTTCTATGTCCCTTATCGGGCGCCCCGGTGTCCTCGACCTTGCCTTTGCTTGTCCTCTGCTCAGGCCATACATTACCGCCTAGTTGGACCCACTCCCCTCCACTGGCTCTGACCACCTTCCTATCCTCCTTAGGTTCGAAGCTGCACTTGTTCGAGCTCCCACTCTGTCTCCCAACTGGGCCCTGACAGACTGGCCCACTCTGGAATCTTCCCTGAAGTCCGCTGTTACATCGCGTGCTCCCCGTCTCCCCACCACCCGGTCCCTAAACATCGGGGTCAAGACGAACCTGGACCGAATTACGGCCCAGCTCGCACTGCACACCCCTCTGAAGAAGGTCACCTACCGGTCAAAACCGTGGTAGTCAGATCTAGTCTCATTGCTCAGGAAAGCCTACAATTGCGCACTCCGTTCCTCCAAGCCGGATCGGTTCAATGCTGCCCTCCTGGCCTCTGCCAGGGCAGCTAGAACTGCATACTTCCAAGCCATCAAAAAGGCTAAGAGGGAACACTGGTCCTCATTCTTGACCTCAGCCACGCCAGAAACCGTCTGGAGAGCGAAGAGGTTCGTTATAGGCTGCCCAGATCGCCATTTCTCAGAGCTGCCGGGTGCCTCGACCCCTCCGGAGATAAACAAGGCGCTCCTTGATCACTTCTTCCCTGGTGAGGTAGCCAGGGGCTTTGACACCAACCTCCTCTGGTTCGGCAATTGCCCCACGGTGAAGGCTGATGAAATCGCCAGGGCCCTCGTTCGTTCGACCCCGTCGTCGGCCCCTAGGCCGGACATGACCCCCAACTCTGTGTGGAAAAGCATTAATTGGGTGGCCCCCCACCTTATCCACGAACTCCTTGCCCCGCTAGTGACCCAGGGGTCCCACCTAGACTTCGTTACGGGGCGGTCGGGGCCCTGAAAAACGCGGGCCCCCGGCCGTTTTCCCCGCCCCGCCCCACTCACCGGCCTGGGGCGGGGTGTCTTTTTCGGCATTCCCTGCCCCTGTTCCCGCTCAGGCCCCCGCCCCACTCATACCCCAGAGGGGTCCCCGTTAAAAATAGGTGGTGAGAAACGGGGCCCGTCCAGGGAATGAGCGCGGGTGGGCCCCGGACAGGGGCGGGGCAGGGATTACCCCAAAAATACCCCCCCGGCCCCGTGTAAGGGCGGGGTCTGGCGAGTGAAAACCCGCCCCGCCCCGCCCCGTAACGCACACTAGTCCCACCTCCGCACCCTGAAGTGGGCAGACGGCATCATGCTCGACAATCTTGGAAGACCCTCCTACGACTGCCCCTCCTCTTTCCGCGACATAGTTCTTCTTCAAACCTGCCTCAAAATCGTGGAGAGAATAATGAACTCGAGGTTAGCGTGCATGGCGCGTGCGACTTACCTCATAAACTCGCACCAATGCGGGTCGCTCGCTGTTGTCTCAGCCTCTGACGCGGTAACCACCCTGACCCACCAAACCAGAACTGTACCCATGGCTGGGAAAAAGGTGTCTACGCTCTTCTTGGTCATAAAAGGGGGTTTCGATAATGTCAACCCCGCTGCCCTATGCGCCATGACGAAAGCCAAGGGGGTCAACCCCTACATCTTGTTCTGGACAAAGTCTTTCCAATCCAGCAGAACGTGCAAGCTCCTCTATCTGGGGTCCCCTAGGGTGTTTGCCCTGGTCTCGGTAGCAACCCCCCAAGGTTCCCCAGTTTCTCCACTGCTTTTTGTCATCTACGTGTCACGTCTACACTGCGAGATCACCCAGGTTCTCATGCTCTTCTAGGTCAACAACCTCCGTCTGACTGCATCATCGGCGTCCTATCGGCACAACATCCAGATCCTGCAGAACCAATATCCCAGGATAAAGGCCAAAGGGGGCGTGCTGGGCGTTGGCTTCTCAGTACACAATACAGAGATGATGCCATGGCCCATGAACAGGGACAAAGACCCGATTTCCAATGCTCCGGTCCACCTGGATGGATCGAATTTTACTCCTAGAATTGAGTTCAGGTGGCTGGATTACTGGCTCACACCCTCAATGTCTACAACCCCTCACTTCATCAAAAGGCTAGACAAGGCTCAGTCGGTGTTCGTGGCAATAAAAAGACTCTCCCCTCTGGGCAAGGGCCTCCCCCCCTTCCTATGCCATTGAGTGGCTTCCTCGCTCCTCTTACCCATCCTGACCGATGGCGCGGACACCCTCACTCGCACCCTCCACATGTCGAGAAAGCTCTCCTCCTGCTGGCACAAGGCCCAGAGGTGGACCACCAACTGTTTCCTATGCACCCCGACCGACATCCTGGCCATTGAGGCCTGCATCCCCCCTCTTGAACTCCTCCATAGGTACAAGCGCCGCCTGGCAAACCTGAGGGTACTATGCTCCCCCTCGGAGATCAACGTGGCCGCCGCCCGCCTCCCCCGCTCGGAACCGACACCATCCTTACATTGGCACTCCCCGTACCACAGGCTCCTCCTTAGGGGGAATTCAGGTCACCGCAACCCCCTTTCGTGGCTCACGCCCAGGCCTCCCGCGAAGAACAGGACGCATCTCCCCTTAGACGCCCTTCCCCATTCAATGCTCTTTATCCTTGGCCCCGATGGGGACAAGCCACTTCCGGTCACCTCCCTATACCTGCTATGCCAACCCTACCCAAACACCCGCCCGGGGCGCTGGTACCCCGAGCTCCGGCTTCTGTGTCGGAACCTCCTCCTAAGGCAATGGGAACAGGCCGCACCAGACTCGGCCGAATACCCATACCGCCCTTCACCTTCGCCCCATCTGGTCATGGGCCTCAACAGATTCACTGCCGGCCACCTACCCCAGATGAGATCTGGAAAGAGGTACGTCCGCGTACACCCCTCCGGGGACAGCGATGTGCCGACCACCTGCCCCAGGTGTGATCTGGCCCCCGAGACCTTCCAACACGCCATTCACCGCTGTCCTGCCAAGGAGCTAGCCAGATCCCGCCACCTTCAGGGGGTTACTGACATAGGCCTCAACGCGCCCGCATTGTCCTTGGCCTCCCTATTGGGACCCCTGGTACCCTTCATCAGCCTTACTGCGAGACCCTTCCCCCTGGCCATGTTCCTCCGCCGGTCTTCTTCTTCCCAGTCTGTTTCCTCCCTTTCTGCCAATTTAGTTTCTTTTGCGTACTTTATGTCTTCTCAAGAAAGCTAGGTTTAAATCTGGTTTTGCTTGCTCTGTCAGCTGGTTTAAAGGAGGGTTTCCTTTGAAGTAGTTGTTTTAATTTCGCGCCCGTATGTGGTCCTGGGAGCGGTACGGACCCCACTTGAAGAGAATTGTTCCGTATGTTTCATTTGTTAATTCATTTTGGATTTTGGATTTTGTTTTCGCCATAGCTAGCGCTGCATGCGACTTCTTGTACCTTAACAACGAATATATCATATTAAATAAAATAAAAAAATAAAAAAATAAAAAAATAAAAAAAGCCCGCTATTTCCTTGATTCTTTACGCTACCTGGTATTTCTTTCACAACTCCTGTAGTTCAGAATATAACGCCTTGTATTCTGATATCCAAGATCCACGCCAAGAACCCACGAACCCTGACCCTGATGTACCGTTACAGGATCAGCTTTGAACTGAGTGTATCATCTCCGAACCCTCACGCTAAACGAGTGTTATCGTTTCTGACCTTCCTGTCGTCGTGTGGCTTAGACTAACGTCCAGTGCCAAGACTGCATTACGCAAGGTAGTGTCTAACGAGGATCCAACCAACACAAGACCATGTCCTGAAGTGTCGAACTTCCGACGTGTGCATTACCTGCCTTGACCGACTTGTTGGCGGTTACCAACTATGAGATTGATCAACTACCGGAAAATCGAATTAGACAGCAGCTCCGCATACCACGCCATCTTGCTACTTCACTCAACGGGCTACCAGCCCTCCCTTCCATTTCCCACAGAGGCACCCCGGGACCACTCCAACAAAACCCACGCTTGCAACAGTTACAACAACGCGTTCAAAATCACACCAAGGAAAGGGAAACCCTGGCTGAAGAACGAGATGCACTTACCGAAGCACGCGATACTTTGCTTACAGAGGAATAAGGACTGGAGGCAAGGTACAAAGCCATCGAGACTGACCTAGAGCGTGACAGAGCCACCATAGTTACCCTTAACACCGCATTGACCAACAGGAACACTGCCCTGGCAACTGCAACGGTTGCACTTGCCAACGCAGGGAGACATGCGCGGCTCGCAGGCGTATGCCCCCCTAAGCGAGAATCAATCCAGAAGCCATAGGTGTTCGACGGATCCGAAGACGAACTTTGCCCTTTCATGGCACAATTACGTACCAAGTTCCTCGGAGAGGCCCACAAATATGTGGATGTCCAACATCGGTTGGCATATGCTGTTGGGTTCCTGACCCGGAAAGCTTACAAACAAATCCTCCCACTTATTGGTGAAAGAAACATTAATATAGTTAGTGTGGAAGCTCTGATCACCCTTCTCGAGAACGCCTTCAGTGACCCTGATAGGGTCCGTACTGGCGACCAAAATCAACAACGCCTACATCAAAAGAACTGTAACCTCTCTGACTACAGAGCGGATTTCAAACGATATGCTGCCGAGCTATCTTGGAACGATGCTGCTAAGGGAACTTCTTTGTACGATGCATTAAGCGCCGAACTCAAGTATGCTCTGGTAACCCTGGCCACACCCGACAAACTTGACGAATATATCATATTGCTCAAACGTGTGGATAACAAGATCCGTGGGCGCGCAGCGGAACCCCAGGTGTCATGTTCTACATGGAGATCACCGACCACAACCACGACCACGACACTAATACCGGCTGCTCCTCCTACGACTACGACCACCGCTACAGGTACACAAGCAGGCCCCATGGACCTTTCGGCTAGATGACGCTGCCTATCACAAGCACTCCGCGAACATTGCATACAACGTGGCCAATGCTTCTACTGCGGGGGAGCAAACCACATGGCTCGACAATGTCCGACCAGAAAAGGTCACTAGTGTTCGTTACGGGGCCTCCGGAGCCCCGAAAGACGCAGGCCCCTGGCCCAATTCCCCGCCCCGCCCCGCTGAACGGCCCGTGGCGGGGCGTGTTTTTCAAGGGTTCTCTGCCCCTGCCCCCGGCCCCGCCCCTTCCCCTGACGGGTCCCCGTTAAAACAGGTGGGGAGAAACAGGGCCCCGTCCAGGGAATGAGCGGGGACTCGCCCCGGACGGGGGCGGGGCGGGGATCCCCCGTAAAATAACCCCCCCGGCCCGTTGTAACGGCGGGGCCTGGCGAGTGAAAACCCGCCCCGCCCCGCCCCCTAACGAACTCTAAAGGTCACCTGAGAGCCAACGCTGCTGCCATTCGTGCACCTCCGCCAGTAGTTCCTGAAGACTCTCGTCCCGAGTGCCAACACTCAGAAAACTAACTGTCCCATGTACGGTCCAAGGCACTGTCATGGTACAAGAATCGCCTTCTTCGTAACTTTCTTTATCCTGATTATCTCTTGACGACATGGAGAATGGGGTTGAAGCTAATCATCTGGTAATGGCATCTACGATTATTGACAACCATAAAGAGATTACATTTCATGCTCTAATAGACTCTGGAGCAACTGGATACGCATTCATCGACACTGCTTTCGCCCAGCGCCATAACTTTCCTTTGTTTGAACTGAAAGAACCTTGACCTTTCACGGTCATCGACGGACAGCCTGTCAGTTCCGCAGCAATTACTCACATCACCAAGATCGCGTTGTCGATTAACAACCACCATGAAATGATTCCTGCTTTTGTTACCACACTTGGCAGATACCATCTAACACGTGGTATTCACTGGTTAAAACCCCACAATGTCCAGATTCACTTTGCTTCCAACTCTGTTACTTTCGAATCTGAATATTGTTTGAAGAACTGCGTTAACGACGTTACAAGGGCCTACGGAATCGAGGAAGAGTTGCCTTATTTCCTGCGAGCTTGTGCTCCAGAATGTGCGCTCGGACATAAGGTACTCGACAAGGATGAGGTACCTCAGATACTCCCCAAAAAATACCACGAATTCCTTCCCCTATTCCTCGAGAAAACAGAAGATCAACTACCACCTCACGGAAGATTTGATGATGAGATACCACTGCGCCTGGGATTTGGCCCTCCTTTCGGACCAATATACGGTCCTACCGCCCCTGAGTGATCAGCCCTATACGAATGGCTAGACGAAAATCTGGATGAGAAATTCATCCGCGAATCATCGTCGCCTGCTGCTTCCCCGATCTTGTTTGGTAAGAAAAAAGAAGGTTCTCTACGCTTATGTGTTGACTATAGGGCACTTAATGAGGGAACGATCAAAAACCGTAACCCTTTGCCCTTGGTCAAAGAAACCTTTATGCAACTTTCACAATCAAAGATATTCACTAAACTCGATATCCGCGGAGCCTACAACTTAATCCACTCGAGAGCAGGTGAAGTGTGGAAAACAGCTTTTCGTACTTGATACGTGCTATTTGAATCCCTTGTCCTGCCCTTGCGACTTACCCATGTCCCCGCTACTTTTCAAGCCTACATTAATGACGCACTAAGCCCATTTCTGCATAGGTTTTGTACAGCATATCTTGACGATATCTTGATATACTCTAAGAATGAGGAACAAAATATCGAACATGTCAAACAAATCCCGGAAGCTTTAACGAAAGCTGGACTACAGGTAAAACCTCTCAAATGGGAATTTAAGACCAACAATGTCGAGTATCTGGTTTTATCATCGCGACCGAAGGCCTACGAATGGATCCTGCGAAGATCACCACCATCATTGAATGGTCTATCCCTAAGAAATTACACGATATCCGCCCCTTTTGAGGATTTGGAAACTTCTATAGGCGCTTTATCCTAGACTATTCACATCTAGCTAGGACACGAACCCAATTAACCAAAAGGTGTACACCATTCATGTGCTCGGATCTTTGTCAAGCTGCGTTCGAAAGATTGAAGGAAGCCTTTACTAGGGCTCCCATCCCGCTACATTTTTATTTTGACAAAGAGATACTAGTGGAAACCGATGCTTCCGACATGGCCTCTGCCGGCATACTATCCCAACCGGGATATGACAGGCTTTTACATGCGATTGCATTCTTTGCAAAGAAACACACCCTGGCGGAATGCAACTACGATATTTACGACCAAGAGTGGATTCCGGTGGTACGCAGTTTCAAAGAATGGATCGCTTATTTGGTCGGAAGACCTGTGAGGGTACGAGCGGATGATGAGAACCTGCGATGCTTTACCACATAAAGGTTAGTCAATCAACGACAAGCCAGATGGTCAGAGTTCCTGTCACAGTTCAACTATACGATTGAGTTTGTACCTGCTAAAGCACACCGAAAGGGACATACCTTGACAAGGATGGCCGGACAAACAGAGGAAGAGATATTAGAAGACGACACACATAGGACACCAGTGGTTCTCAAGTTCCAGTCTCTGTGTTTGTTGGCTGATATTCGGCTTCACTTTAGCGCGTCCCCATTGAATAAATTATGGACAGAAGCCTATCAAGCTGACCGCCTTCCAAACCAGATACTCATAATGCTGGAACAAGGGGTAGGACATAGCCGCCTGATATCCCTAGCCGAATGTACCAGGGATGGTAATCGACTACTATATCGAGATCGTTTTTATGTTTCCGCTCACGAACCTTTCAAACTAGCTATCATTCTAGAAAATGACGAAGCCTATGTGCTGGTCACCCCGGCAGATCCAAAACACATGGAGTAATCACCCAACAATACCATTGGCAGAGTATGCGAAAAGAGATTGCACGATATATGCCCAATTGTCATATGTGTCAAAGAAGCCGAACGACTCGTGACGCTACGTGGGGTATCCTTCGACCTGTTTCTATTCCCTACCGACCATGGCAAGATATATGAATGGACTTTGTAACTGGCCTGCCCTGGAGTAACCGTAACGATCCGCTTTGCCTAGTGGTAGACCGGCTAACCAAGATGCGTCATCTTGTCCCTTGTCGTACCACTATTGATGCACCCTCTCTTGCCTACCTATTCCTGCATAACATCTGGAAACACCAGGGGCTACCACTGACGATTATATCCGATCAGGGACCTCATTTTGCTGCAGAGTTCGGTGGAACTGTCTGTCGCAGACTGAAGGTTGACCGACCTCTATCCACTGCATTCCATCGTGAAACTGACAGTCAAACAGAACGAGTTAACGGCATCATGGAGTAGTACCTGCAGTCATATGTGAACTACCAACAGGATGACTAGTCTTAATGGTTACCAATGTCAGAGATTATGGGAAACAATCATGAATCCAAAACTACTGGCACCTCTCCCTTCTTTGCCAACGACTGGAATGATGTTGGTATGGACTTTCTCGATGCACAAACTCTCCCTAGTGACGACCAAGAAGCACGATCTTTCGTTGTCACTATGACAGAACTTCATGGACATCTTAGACCTGAAATGGGTTATGCTCAAGAAAGGCAAGAGGAAAATGCTGACCGATACAGACTCCCAGCTCTCCCTCCGTCGAAATTTGTGATAAAGTGTGGCTGAACGCCAAAAGCATTAGGACACGACAACCTTCACAAAAGTTGGACAACAAACGTCATCGACCCTACGAGGTCAAGGCTAGGGTCGGAAAACACGCCTACTGTCTGGAATTACCCAACACCATGAAGATACATAACGTCTTTCACCTGTCACTGTTGGACTTGGCAGCCAACACTCCACATGAGGGAAAGATAATCCCACCACCTCCCCCTGTGAAAGTCGAAGCAGAAAGAGAGTGGCAGGTTCAGGAGGTTTGGAATTCCAAGTTCGTCAGGAACCAACTACGATATCTGGTACCAGGGAAAGGGTAGGAGGAAACGACATGGGAGCCAGCCGAATCAATCAACAAACTAAAAACAGTTGACGAGTTTCACGAACGGTACCCACTTAGGTCTGGACGATTACCGGAGGATCTGGAATAGGCCTCAGGGGACTGTGGCACTGGGGAGGACCCGGCTCTCATGGTCCCCTGATCAGATACGTTTTGGGATAAATTTGGAGTTCTTTCTTTTGTTACACGGTTGTTATGAGGGATTTTCTTTGTAAGGTTTACGACAAATTGTATTTTTTTCCTTGGTTACGCGGATATACGACTCATACTGGGGTATGAGTTGGACGGCAGAGGCTGTGCTAGGATTTCCTTCTATACAAGAGGGCTCAGTCTACTATTCCCTTTCACGCTTCGCACCCCCTTCACCTTCAGTCATTGAACTGATAACTCCATGTCGTTCTGTGTACGATCCCCCCTCGCCCCTATCTTGTCTCGCCTTTCAACCTCCGAGTCCCTGATCCCCCGTCCTTGTTATCCCACACTTACCCCGGCTCACCTCCTCGAGGCACTCGTCAAGAGCTCCCTCAAGCCAGTCGTCCTCCCCGGAACTGTCTGAATCCCGCCTCGACATTCACGACTTCCCTTCTGAAACGCGCCAAACGCTTAACATCATCCCAACTCAACTTCCTATCCACGACAACATCAGCAAAAGAAATACCTTGCGTTCTGTCTCTCCCCGCTCACCCAGTGCGCTGGACGTTCCAGGCGCTTATAACGTAAACTCCTGTTCTGGGTGCGTCCGCCCGGGCTCATTCCGTCCGGAAGTGAAAGGGCCGCGTCTAATGCGTCCGGACGCCCAAGTCAGCCTCCGGACGCATTGGACACGGCCCTTTTTGCGTCCTCACGCATTTGACCCCCCCTGGCGCAGCCACCCCCCTGACACTCTACCCCCAGCGCCCAGCCTCTTCATACCTTCGCTCCCAATGCACCCGTTCCCATGCTGCCCTTTTGCGGACGTCTTGCGGCCGCGACATCCCTCCTCCCCCCCCCCCCCCCCCCAGACCCCCCCCCCCCCCGAGGGTGGGGGAGGGG
>Ga0307513_10004455_pt1 | contig 18706 bp, 29 predicted proteins | sample 15_EM_MG_FD_202174 | JGI IMG/M metagenome (GOLD analysis project Ga0307513, IMG submission 202174) | Populus trichocarpa ectomycorrhiza microbial communities from riparian zone in the Pacific Northwest, United States - 15_EM | ecosystem: Host-associated > Plants > Roots > Unclassified | place...
GTTACGAAGCCCGTAGGGTTCGTTCTTTACCATACAGCTTTTTAGCCGATGCGGACAACTTTCTATGGAACATCTCTACATCACGTGCATCCCCCCTTTGGCTGGGACCTCTGCGATTATCTTGGGATCTGTGCGGCGGCATCCCCCAAGCCGGGTCGCATTCGCACCATTGGAACATCTTCGCCCCACCACGTGACATTCACGTGCAAAGGCCAGGTCTAGACTCGGGCTCGTGATGAACGTATGTGGCAAATTTCCCGGCTGTCACGCTTTCCGTGCCCGACCAACGGTTCCTCGCCCACTCGATCCTGCACGGCAACGCGACTCATTCGCAGCGTGAGGCCGCCTTGGCCGTCTTTCCCTCTTCACCTTCCTCCAAACCCTGAGCGCTCTTGATGAATAATCTGGCTGAAGTGGCCTCGTACGGGATACGACCGGTCTTTCGAGTTTGTGAGTACGATTTGGATTGACATGCGATTATGATAGTAACTGGTATGCCTTGAGGTCCAGCACCTTCCGTCCTCTCGTTAGAACCCTTCCCCCCTGATCCCAGAACCCTTGTCTAATCTCCTTCCTTCCCACCAATACCGCTGCCCATGACCGAGAGTGCGTTGCCCGACTGCAACATCCGGGGTTTCCGTGAAGGGTGACCCTGGCCCCACCGAGTTTGGTCCCACCAAACCTCTGACGGTCGAATTATTTCATCCGAAGCGATTGGTAATTTTCCTTGTGTGCGGCTGGAGATAGTGAATGAGACGAAGGGTCTCGTTGAAGAGTTCACACACCATCAAAGGTGAGAGTCCCCCGCCATTCATAGAACGCTAAAAAATCCCTCAGACACCCCACTCCCAACCAGCTCTCATACGTTCTGGACCACAATCACGAAACTGTCGTTCTCATCCGCTGCTTCACCCCCGCCACAGCGTGAAAAAAATAGAACGGTCCGCTCGAGTCACTTCTGCACCAGAGTCTGGAGTTGCGGTTTTCAGTGATGCGTCAGGATATTTTCGAGGTGAAACACCCAGAGTGGAAGGGGTTTGTCACGGGAAAGGGTTCGTTGATAGACCTGCAGACTTGCTATGAAAAACGATACAGTAGATAGCCTCAGGTGATCGGGTGAGTGGGCAAGGCGACTACATGGGTCCCTCACCACAAACTGTGCGAAGCAATTTTATTTACGGGATATCATATCCAACGTAGTTAAAAAATATCTGCCTGTTCAAATTTCCTTAGAACTTGTGCGCTCAGCCCGGGGGAGGGACGAGTGCATACAATTTTAAGCACCAGCGCTCCCGCGAACCTGAGATCGTCGCCACCGGCGCCCTCCCTTTCACATCGGAATGACTTCTGTAGTCCCCCGTTGACTATATTTCGTCACGTAAAAACATATGCAACAAATATAGACCAAATTACGAAGATGAGGCAAAAGAATCATCCTCGTCCATCGGATTCCCTTTGTCAGTACGTCTCGTATATGGAGAGAACCTCCGCACTATCACTTTGCCTGCAGGCTTTGGCAACCGTGGGATATTGGGATTGAATTCCTATAAGTATCGTAGGTTTGAGAAGCTTGTCCCTATCTAGAATGCACCGCATCATCATAGAACTCACTCCTTGGAGAGACGTGTCAAGCACGCATATTGAAAAAAACCTCCGTTTCAAGGACAATTTCGCCTTTCCCGTGGGAGCAACGACAAACCCGACAGCCAATTCAACCAGCTGGCCCGGACGAATGAGAAGGGGTTCCATGGGCACAACTCTGGGAGATGTTGAGTGCGGAAACACGTTATCCAGGCTTGGGCACGTACGAGTGAACATTGTCTTCCGTCTTCATCCTCAAGTACTCCACCTTGTTATCTTCGGTATAGAACTTGTTTTCCGATCTAGCGATGATTGTTTGAAAGATACCTTCAGGGTCGTGAGACGTATCAAGTTCTGCAGGTGGGAGGCTGTCATCCGATGATAGATATGGTGTAATGAAATCGATTCGGGATATACCAGACTGAGGCGGCGGAGACGTCCATGGACCTAAACTCCGTGGAGGGCATTGGGCAGCAAAGGATGAGTGTATGTTCTTTATGCCCTGGAGCGCCCTGGTGAAGTTTGAGTTCGAGGCCGGAGCTCCAATTTCAATGCGCTGGGACAGGCGTGACAGTGACCTAGAGGCACAAGAGTTAGCAGTATCTATGGAGGTGGGCTAGGGAGACCACTTACCGCTTTTCATCAAACTTTGACAGAGGTAAAATGTCGAGAGAGAGGACAAACCCTCTGATAATCAGACTCAACACGACCGTGTCCTCGTGTCCAGACTCGCAAAGTCTGCGGGTGCAGTATAGTGGGTCTTCGTTCCTCTGGGTATCGCTCTTGATGACCGACAGACGTTGGAGGTGACTGAGCTAGTAGATTATGAGTAAGTGAGAAGTATGCACCAAAACGAAGGAAGGAATCGACTCACATCGGAACAGAGTGCTAAAGAGTTCGAGTTGACTCCAGCAAATGATGTTTGGTCAGCACGCGAAAGAGCCTCCTCTAATGGAGTACGTTGTGGGCAGCACGGCGCAATCGGGATGGAATCAAAGAGAGCAACGGTTTGCGGAAGTAGGGGTAACATACCAGCCTCTGCAGATGCGATTACAGCGGTATTCTGGAGTGAACAGCGCATTCTTACCACAAACGAGATTGAACAAGCTAGAGGACATATATAGCGTAGGCAAACGGACGGTAGCGAGTGCGGTAGAGCGAGCGTCGGGTGTGGTTGTTAGGACATAGCGATCTCTTGAAACATGCCTCTCACGGTCGGGTCACCCAACATGCGTTACGCGGGTGCCTGTGAGTCACGTTCCTCCTACTCCTCCCTCACTCTCAATTTTTAGGCAAATCCGCTACACTCGGCAACAATGACGAGTTTCGAGAAGAGCGTGTGTGTCGCATTGGTTTTTCTAGAAAGTCACATACGTGCACCCTATATTAATTGGAGTGGGACCTGTGGACTGTGCCGTGACTGAACGCCGGATGGATTACCTGATTGAACTCAAAGAAAGTGACGAGGAACTAGGTACTTGTTCTGCCTGTCCCATTTTGTTTGAGTTTGGACCTAACCCTCAACCCCATTTGCGACAGACGCCAAACTCCAGAAAGCCGAGAGGCTACTCTCGGTCCACGATGGGTTTGCTTCGAGTTTCCCTCTCAAACGCCTTACATGGGTAATCTCTACACTCTTTGAACCTGAAACATCTTCTCACGTTAACGGTGATTACCCAGGCACATACCCACGGTTTGCAGTCCTTCACCGTCATGGATGTTCAGGGAGCGGAAGTCCCCTGCAAAGGGATATTCTCGCCAACTGACACCACGGGTGCATGGGCCGAGGTAAAGTTCCAGATGTTTGGATATATTCTTATCCCACGCCTGAAACCTGTTCCTCTGTCCTGGTTCGCAAATCCTATCGTACCGGGTGGTACCGCCGACGCTTACGCTACCTTCTGACCCAGCCTGCGCAGTGGCCGTTACCATCGGCACAGCGTTGGTCTGACAGGCCCCCGTTGTTCGGATGGCTTTCGGTTGTCCCTTGACGGTCTACGCCTTGCAGGCGATATGTTTCAAGGTGTGATTGGTGCCAGAAGCGGGCCCCTCGATAAACCGATCAAACATCTCCGAAGAGGGGTAGAGATACAAGCTATCGCCCCGAAGATACCTACTCATCGTGCAGCTGGCGCTTCAACTGCCGTTGTCTGCACGGAGCTCATTGAGGTCAGCGGCTATTCAAGAGGTCTCGATGGGGCTGGCGACATACGGTATCTGTTTATTGTATAGTGTTGCCAAGAGGTCTTACCGTGTTATCAGGCAACACCAGATGCCCTGGGATGCTGTTGTATCCGGCAGTCTCGTTGAAATTGAAATCTATATTCGTGTAGCTCCGTTGGTTGACCAGAGTGGTCACAGGATTCGCTACGAACTCTGCTCGATTCGCATAATCGACGATAATGTATTGCAAATGCAATCATAGTCCTTTCCGACAAATCAATTTTATCAGAAACCTGTGGTTATCGTCGGTTATCTCATTGTGTCGCATCAACTGATTGACTGACATGGGAATGCTACGGGGATTCCAGTGTCATCTGATTTATTCGGAGTTTACCACAACATGTGATAATCTGCAACTCGTGCTCATAAAGCGCCACAGAAATGCATGGGGCCGCTGTTCACCCCAGTGGCACTCTGCTTCTTCCTCCCACTTCTTCACACTCTTGGTATCTACTCATCTTGCCATCAAACGATGCCAAAGCTGAGGTCGTCTAAGAAAACCTCTAAAGTCAAGAAACCGTAATGTTTCTCCGTCTTGCACACCTGTTCTTGGCCGACTGACTCAATTTATAGACACACCGCCACCGATTCTTCTGGTCTAACTGATCCCGAAACCGATACCCCTATTGACACCCCTACTGCTACAGCTGAAGACCCCCTCGACACTACTTCCCAGTCAGATGACATCACCCCGGCTGCCGTTGTGGGGCTAGACTCGGTGGAAACCACTTCACAGGAGCACCTCTCGCCAGATGGTGTAAACGAAGTTGAAGTAGTAGAGCCGTACGCCACTACGCTTCTCTAGCTCTCTAGCTGTGTTTGTTTTTGACTTCCTCCGCACAACAGCACAGACCAGTGGCTCAAGACGCCACTCCCCTCCATGATGGACGCGGAAGTCCCAGCATCGAGCTCATCGCCGGGACCCCCATTGCAAGCGTCTTGTTATCTCATTCACCCCATCCACTAAAGTCATTCATTTCAGTACCCCCACCCCACGACCAAAGCGACAGGGTGATAAAGTTGATGAACGTGGGGTTGTGAAGTGAGTAGAAATGTCTCTTCTCATATGTTGCGGTCAGTGACGCCATCCTGTATATTCAGGCGGCGCTGTGACGTAGGCCATACACGGCGCACTTCCCCTGTTGCCTGGGTTGTGTCCGATGTTGGAATCGACAATCTCGTTTATGAGTTGCGGGATTCATACGAGTTCTTGCCAGTTGTCAGGTGAGTCGTTAGTCCCGCATAATGATGTGTACTGACGTTCCCATTCATAGATCCGTGAACGACATCGCGGAAGATCCAGGGACTGAAGTGCGCGTATGCAATGCGGATATGTGGGACGATGCTGTCAATAGATTTCCAGGTTTATCCGTAGAGTAAGTCGGCTGCCTGGCTTTCCACCAATGAAGAACTGATGACGAGTACCTCAGGCATCTGTCTGAGATTGTCCGGCTTCCCACATTCATGGGTTATGTCAATCCAGCACGGTCATCTCCAGTTGAAGTCACGTTGATGACAGTTGGCGGTTCAGGCCATGGATCTTTTTATGGGCTGGTTAAAGCTAGGTCCCCATTGAAGATGATTTCATACGGCGTCGTCAAGTATTCTGGTCTTGCACAAGCGAGGGAGGTGCACTCTAAGACGGGTGTTCTCTCCGTCAAGTCGATCAACATTTTTCCTCTTCCCGGAGAGTGGGAGCGTGCGGTTGGGTTCTTCGGCACCTGCGCTAAGGCAGCACAGTTGCTATTCTCCCCATTTCAAGGCGCCCTCTCCTACACTACCCGCATGATCCCCGCTCCTGGTACCGGTTCAGCCAGTAAGACCAACCTGATTTTGATTCACATTGAAACTGATTTCATTCCTGGTAAATTGCAGGAGCCAATACTGCTGCGACACCAAGACGCCCTAAAGTTCCACCTCGCATGGCTACCGGTTCGGACCCTGGAGGATTACCCTTACCATGGGACGAGAGTACGTTTGTTCCAATGCGAGTCATTGCCCATCTGCTGATACATACACATCTTAGTACCTGTTTACGATGCGCGTGCACTCTGCACTGATGAAGTTGATATCACAGCACTGCGGTCGTATCAGAAGAGCGGTCTTGAACGGCTGGGCAATGTTGATATAGAAGTTGGATCCTTCGTCGGCGTTGTTCACTGTGCTAAGTGGATAGATAGTCAGAAGCACCCGGGCAAAGATAGGGTCCAACTGAGCATTGCGGAGGTCCATTTATTGGCAGACCCTGAAGTCGATGGATGGGCCAGCGGCAGCTTAGACAAGTAAATTTTGACCGCATCTACTTCAATCTTGTACCCAAAGCGGTACTAAATATACCCTGATTGTCCTGTCCGATACTTTCAGCTAAGCGACATCTCAACATCAGAGTGACTGACGTTGGAGCTAATGCGTCTTTGACAATTGGCTGGGTCAATCCCGGTGTCAAGAAGTCATGAGCATCGCAAGCACCCAAAGTTCTGGCACACGGTAACATGAAACATGTATCCTCACGACAGACAACAGTATTTTTCGCGGCGACCTCAAGTTTGCACTCAAAGAGAGCATGTGTTAAGATAAGGCCGTCAAAACGTATACACATACTTTTCAGCTTCCGCTGCGTGGGGTTAAGAGTCTCTCATACAAGAATGCCGTCGTGTTGTATAAGGAAGAAAAGATGTACTCTATTCCAGATCGTACATTGCAATCTTCCAACCAACATAGTTCAACGGTTCTCCATAGTTTATCGCTGAATCCGAGGAGCACAGCCCCATCCAGATTTTTGGTCGATTCCCCCAAGGTTGTGAGTTGTGCTCGTGCACGGTAGGGGCGTGGGCATGGTGGCCTGGAACAGGCAGGTTCTGGAGGGCCATCGTGCACTGGCAGATAATGGGGGAGGAGTGCAAAGGTGGCGCTTCTTCCCGATCAGGAAGCGTCTACCAAACAGTTGGGGGCGGTTTCTCTTGCCTCACAGCTCGCCCTACAATGTTCCCTGGCATGATTTTTTTACACTTTAGGGCAGAAACAATATATTACAAATCGATCCCGATAGGTTTTGGTCCTTAGGAATCGATAGGTAAGGCTGCAGGGGGGTCAAAGGTCTCAGCAACCGCACATGTCACGTGACTGTGACTCACCGCGGCAAGCCCGTAATCAATACAGTCAAAATTCTTTAAGTGCATAACGTCGGTTCCTCGAAAATCTTATACATTTATACAATTATGCAACTAAGGATATTTAAGACTTTTCTACTGTACATCGCAAAAGTGGTAATGTCGCTCTTTGACCAAATTCTTCACGTCCTTGCGACCGCAGATCACTACGCCCTTGACGACTTCCTGATGGACCTATTCCGCTTTACCAGGAGGTCGGAACGTCATGGAGAAGTAACGTGGCTGCCATTGCAACCACGACCAGGTTCGACTCGAAGCGTACGCGTATACCGGATCTGCAACAGGCCTTCCGGAAACTGTCCCCCCAGGAATCGAGCAGGTGGACTTCGTCTACAGCAAGTAGACACACTCGTTTGCGGAACGCTGTGTTGTCGACAAGAGGAGTATCCGTGACCCACTCTCGCTCGCCCTCGCCCACATGTCCGAGCGTGGCATTGATAACCACGGCCGTAAGTCCTGCCTCTCTAAAATGCAGTGGAGAATATCCCAGGTTGGACTTCATGTACACAGCCTCGATCTGATGGTCCCGCAGCGTGTGGGACCAGACACCTTGAAGGGCTTCACGTATGAATGCCTCCCCTGCTTCTGAGGAGAACGAAAACAACTTGCTCTGACAAGTCACGTTGTAAGTTGCGGATAACGGTTAGGGGATTAGACGCGTCGTGGCAGGGGCAGAGAGGCTAACGGATAACGGTTGCACGGGACCGTGACTACTTACAAATCTGCGACACCCGAAAAATGGCCCGACGAGTGGCAGACTAAGAGGCTGGGGACAGCGGAACACGGGTGGAGGGAGCGGGAGAACCGACTTGGGAACTAGCCAAGGTTCCGATCGATTGCGCAGAATTCCTGACCGAAGAAGTCCAAGGTCGGATCGAACGTGAAGGCACTGGCGTTGAGGTTTGCGGTCTCGTCCAAAACAATGGAGAAGTCTCCATCATTATCGTTGGCGACAGACATGGGGCGGGATGCCTGGTAGAAGGAAGACCTCCACGATTCGCTATCGTCCATTGCCTTGGAGTCACGGAACCCGGACAACGTAAGGCGACCTCTGAGAACGGGACTGTCCTGACCGGACGACGAAGAGTGTGATGCGGTGTCAACTCGGATGAAGGGACTATCGACCAACTCGTCTCGCATCTCAGCGCCGATCTCTTCCACATCGCGCCTGGCGTACTCACGGACGGGGGTCTTGGCGAAGTCGGCGAAGAGACGCGCCGATGGGGGAAAGCTCGATCGCGGAGGCTTCCATCGCGGTGTACATCGATAGCGACGCATCGGTCTTCATGGCGACACTGTGGCGGTAGTACGTGGTCGTGCAGTTGTCGGTGTTGATGGTCAGGCGTTTAGTAGCGAATGTAGCACCAGGATCGTCAAGCGTGACAGGTAACGAGTCGAGTGACGGTGAAGCCGATGGAGAGGGGATACTCCAGGTCGATTGAGAGGAGCGCGAGGTCTGAACTGGTTCTTGGGAGGGAGACGAGCGAAGCGGGGAAAGACGATGAGCGCATCGAAGCTTCGACAGCGCAAGTTTCGTCATTTGAAACAGATGGTCTCCACCCAGCCTTCTGCGCGGCAGAATATGTGGCAAAGACCATGGAGGAATCAGATTTCGAATCCGAGCTCCACCGAGAGACGGAAGCATTCGTCAGCCGTGGCCATCCCGCCTACCGTAACGGGGAGATTCTTGACGGTTATCAGTGGGAGATCGTAAGCGGCGGTGGCGGGGCACGTAGTCGAGGGGTGGGCTGAACAAGGCGGTAATAACAGGTGCCTGGTAGATCGATTGCAATTATGATTACGGATTACGATCACGATCACGATTGCAGCAACTCCCTCTTCTCAACGTTCTCATTCTTTCCATCCCCATATCCCAGACTCAGACTCACTCCCTTGGGTCTCGTTCTCCATGCCTGAAATTCGGGAATGTTTCATCCATTTCAAACACGCTCACCACGTGCTCGTTGAAACGCTTGGCCTCGGTCAGAACCAGGATTACAACTGGGCCCTGCAAGATCTGTTCGCGGATGCGACCGATGAGGAAGCTGGGATCAAGAAATCCTCAAAACTTCAAGCTGGTCTCACAGGGAGACACGAGAAGGGCCTTCTTGACAGGCTTGACATGTCATGCATGCTAATGCGTGGTCAGACGGCCCACCAAACAAGAGTTTGGCCAGGAACTGCGGAGTCTCCTGAGGAGCTAACTGGTCTGGTGCTTCATGGCCTATCATACACCCCACGGTCCCTTATTCTTAAGTTCGGAAGGCTTGATCTCCAGGTACGGTTTAGCATGTCTGTTTGCACGAACACAACCGTCATGAACTGGACACAGATATCGTGGTTAACACATTCGTCACCTCAATTCTTCAACCATGGCCAATGGGAGAAGTTCTCTGCGGTTCACAAGAAGATTAGGGCAAAAGTTGCCTTAGCTCTGAAGTTTGAGGCCGTTGTTCTCGCCGTCCTATCCCTCGACCTCCTTGTACAGGTGATCTTATACCATATCACCTTGGGCACGTTCTAACCTCATCCCGGTCACCTTGCTCTCCAGTTCCGTTGGAAAGCTCCTGGAAAGTTCGAGATCAAGAACAGTGTTATCGAGAATTTCAACGAGTTTGTGACAACTGTCGCCAGGTGGATTCGGACTAAGATCCTCTCACGGGTTGACAAATCATATTGTGGGGATGATGGGGGGTTTGATAAACGCACCAGTGTCAATGTACAGGACTATGCAGTCAACGCAATACGGGAGTGGGGTGAGGTTTTCTGTGGGTTTGGAGTGTACAGTGTACAAGAAGTATTTTTCCGGGCAGGTCTGTTCTACCGTTATCTTCCTGTGTTCTGGGTTCTAAGTTTGATTGAATGCTCAGGTCTTTCACCATTTCTGACCACCTTTGAGGTGTTTACTGTCCCATCTCGTGTTGGACGCCTACTGTTGGCAATGCGACAGTTTGCCAAGTTTGACATTGATAACCTCTGGTATGGTTCAGGTTTCATGATCAACCCTGGATTCCTAAATCTGAGTGGTGAATGGTTAGGAATAATATAGTAAGGCCTGCACTGCATGGTGGTTGGATTCTTGCTCCTACAACAAGCCAAAGGTTGGAGTATACAAAATATCTGTGTGTATGGGGTAAGGAGAAAGTTCATGTGCCAGAGAACTTGAAAGTTGCACTACATGAATTCAATGTATTCTTCTCTCCTGCCATCTCACACCAGTTGTAACACTAATGCCAATCTCTCCCAGACCCAGGTCAGAGAGAAGGCAGGGGAATTGGATGGGGTGTTGATCCGTGAAACAGGATCTTTCAATGACCCCTTTCATCCATATTTCATCCTTAGGGCACTTGAGGAACAACCCTGGATGAAGTGTGTAGTATTTGGCCCAGACAGTCCCAGTATTCCACTCCTCCCTGCCAGCCCAGAACACTCCAATCCAATCTATGAACTGTTTCAGACATTTGGTGAGTTGGGTTGTATATCTAGTGACTGGGGTTTCACACTGCATATAGATGAAGAATCACTCTCAACAGCCTCCACATTCCTTGACATTGGGAGGTCTTTTGCTGAAGAATTCAGAGTTTCTGCCAATATATCATCAAAAGTCCTCACTGTCTGGATTGATGTCAAATATTATTGCTCCAGCAAAGGAAGGCTAGCATTGTGGACACCACTCCCCTGTTTTCCAGAAAATTCATATCCGTGTGTATTTTGTCTTGACTACTGCTCTCATCCTCATCAACAATCAGAGATGTTTACTGACCATTGATATGTTACTAGGTCACACCACTTCACCAAGACAAAACCATTTCTCAAAGGCATTACTGGCAGGAGACAAGATGAAGAATCTGAGTCCTCTCAATTGAGGGGGAGTAAGCTGTTCTCAACTATTGTCAAGAATGGTGCTGGTCCTGCTCTCAAGCTTAAGTTGAGCACAAGGTTCATTAATATGAAGACCAGAGGAAAGGCTGTTGCAATTGGCCCCCTTGAGTACTGTGGTAGTGGGATCCCCATGAGTAGAACTCGCGGCAAAAGAGGTGAAAAGATGTTGTAAGTTGCATGCATGACATTAACTAGCTATGCATCCTAACTGAATTTTCTCCAGTGTGGCAACATGTTTGAATGATCCTGACATTCCAGACCACATGGAGCAGCGTCTTGCAGATTTGAAGAAAAAGCAGAAGGAAGAATACAGCAACATCTCTGATAATGATGATGAGAAGCTTGATGCAGAGGGAGCTGGGGCTGATGTGCCTATTATGGGTGGAGATGAGGAGGAAAGTTGGAGTAGTGATGATAGTGAGGATGATGAACCTCCTGCAAAGCGAGTGAGATTGGCAAGGGTATCAGCTGATGCCCATGTTGTACAGGCAGGGATGAACTTTGATTTGGATGTTGGCAGAATATCACGTTCAATGTCGCGTTTATCACGTTCATCACGTGCATCATCTATTGTAAGCCTCTCAGACTCAGTACATTCTATTTCTTAGCATTTAGGTTACTGTATTGGTGGATTGACTGTGAGGAGTGATCAGATGGGCTTGGAACAGAATGGAGAGACTCAGCGTGGCGTTGAGAGATTGAGTAAGAATGGTTGAGACTCGAGTAAGTCCTCATGTGGGACCGAGAAGGCAAGTCTGGCCACGACCACGCTGAGACCGGTGAGAGATACCTGAGACTGACAAGGACTGAAGATCCAAGGATGTGTAACTCCTCAGGCAAGAATGAAGCTGGGGTAGTTGAGACGTGAGATGGGAACCGGGCGCAGGGTTGAAACGTACAATAGGAAGTTATTGCAGAGTGGCGACGCGTAGTGACATAGCGACGTAGCGATGGGGCGAGCTGATTTGACGAGGAATGTCAACGTGCGTACCGCCCTCAGATCTGACATTTGTATAGTCCGATCCAACCTGCGGCCCAAACGTCCACCTTTAATGTACAACTCCGTCCAAACAATGCGGTTGCCGCTTCATTTGTTAGATCGGCGGGATCGGTCGAGTGTGATCGATTTCTCGATCAGAACACACAGTCTCGACCGATGGGTGATGCTCCGACGACTATGGGGGACTTTGCGACATTACAAGTGAGGGCTACCTGACAGGCTTTACTGCATCCAGCCCCCTCGACGGTTGAGCCAAAGGTCGAGCTGATCAGGCGAGTTCCTCCCCAAGTGGAGATTTGCGGACCCTGAAGATGATATAGATGATATTCTTGAGAACCCCATCCCGGGCCATCATTTACTACGTTCCATTCAACAGCCACCTGATTAATTGAGGAAGAAGGGAACTAACCCACCGGGGTGTTCGCGGCGTTCATTTGCGGACGTGTACCAGAAGCGCATATCTGAAAATGCTCGACTCGACCTCTGACGTGGTGACAGCAAGGGCGGATCTCAACCCATCTGGGGAGATTGAATCGCAGGGGTAGATCCACGTCCGATGCCCTATAGGACAGCGTCAGCGAGCCTCTCTTCGTGGCATCACCGTCAACGTGCTCTTGACACGGTTGGCCGACCGTTGGGCCCTACTCGAAGATGATCGACGTGAGCACAACCGACGTTGCAGGGGTATTGGAAACAACCATCAAGCTGGGAGTTCTTGCCCGAATCCTTATTTTCCTCGTTTCCTGACGCTTCCATGGATTCGAGATTCCCATCCATGCACGAGTTCTGAACAAGGCAGGGTAGCGGACACGGCCGTGGTTTGGGCCTCTCATTGGGGATGAAGTAACCATGGAAGGGTCGGGAACCTGGTAGAGTACGCCGTAAGTGGGTTTCCCATCGAGTGTTGCCTGTGCGCTCAGCAAGATCAGCGTGGGGTTTTGATGGTGCACGCTTTGTTGGCAAATTTGTCGTTTTTGTCAAAAAACCGTGCAGGACCACATGACGTGTATCTCGGCTACTCCGGCTGGGTCCTCTGTCATCTGGTCTCCGTCCGTCGGTGTCGCCAGCCTGTCCGACTGCACGATTGCAGGTTCATGGGGGTTGTGATAAATGGAGGGAGATGATGATGAGTGGCCGAAGACGGTGAGGGGGAGGGGGAGACGCAGGAAGTGATAAGGCTTTGGAAGTACTTGGACCCGTCAGAACGTGCGCGGCCGCGACGAATGACGGCCAGCGACTCACGTCCTTTCCGACATAACTGTAGCCAGCAATAACAACATATCCAACAAGCATGACGCCGGCGGTGCACCTGGTACCATTGATGGGGGATTCATGACGTGTATCTATGAATCGGTTAGCAACCCTGGACGAGACCGTAGGAGAAGGGGGCATTAGTGCGCACTGGCTGGTCTCCTCTAACGACTCTCGTCGTTCTTGGCCTGGAGGTGTCGGCTGTAGGTTATACCACTGTGTCGGAAGGGTCTTATGACGAAGGGGAGAGGGGTAATGGTATCTAGGACGGCGGATGGGAGACGGATGACTTTGGATCGATGGGGACGATTTCATGGTACGGGATTGTGCATCGAGGCGTCGTGATCCGGCCCCAGAATTCATCCCGAGTCCGTGCATCTTCCCTACCCTAAACTAACTGTGTCCAGGCGCCTTGGTATTCCTCACCCCTCAACGCCCATCCTCCTCCATCGGTACATCTTACTTGGGTATCCCATACAGCGCATGACAACTGATTGGGGGATGATGGCGCCAACTCCTTTCGATAGGAGAAAGTTGAACCGGAAGGTCTCCCGCTCGCCCTCGCTTATCCCCTCTTGCCCCGCCATGAAATGGACACTGCGCACCGACAACTGTGACGACTCCACCCCCCTACTTTCTCCACCGCTTTTGTTGGACATTCCACCTCCGAGATGCCTCGACGGTGGAATTCCCTCCTGCCGGAGATGAACTCCTCCATTTTCAATCCCCTCTCTTCAAGTCGACGACCTTAACGCCTCCTCTGCTGTCAGTTGGCTGCACGGATGATCTGCCGTGTCCGCGTTGCCCAACGTACGTGCCTACCTCTGAACTCTGAATTACTTCCGTCTGTATACCAACCCCACGCCTTCCCCCACCCCGTTGAGTCAAGCAGTTCTGGCGCCACAGCGCCTTATCGTCCCGCTCCCCCTATCCCACCCCCATCCCATCCTGACATACCGCAGGCTACCTCTCCGACTTCCTCCAGCGATTCCTCCCTCCCTCAATACGGCTTCGGTGCCGAGGTCGCCTTTGAAGCCCTGATCGAGACCAACCCCTTCCTCTTCCGTGTGTACACTCAGAAACACTCCGCATCGAGACCTGCTTCCACATCCGATGATTCCGATTCCCCCTACTTCCTTGCTCAGCGGTTCAAGAAAGATCCCCTGGCTCCATCATCCGGGCCATTGCCAGCTACCTACACCGATGTCGCCCACCATATGGACGATTCCCCCTCCAGATGCCGCATCCGCACTCGGTCACCCTATGTTTTGATGTGGCTGGGCCAAACAACATGACAACACAACTGTGCATCATTCCAGGTACATCATCCCGCCGTTTGTAAGATCGGCTCACCTCGGTCCACCGTTTGTCGGGAATGACCCCCTGCCAGGCGTCGGTCGAAATGACTGCAATTGCCCAGTACCCAGAGCTCCAATACTCTCTCATCATAAACTATATTGATCTCGTCTCTTCTCACTACGAAGCCGGTCCTTTGCAATCGACCGCGCCAAACTACAATGGCCCCCTGGATGAAAGGATCGAGCGAATTCTCAAGGCTCTCGCCAAACTCTCCAGGTGGGCCTATGCCGCCGAAGATGTGCTCGCTCAGGTGAGAGCAGCAGAAGATGCTGGTCCGGAAACCAAGAAACGACGTAGCCTCGGCGTTCCGGACACCCCCCATTACATCGATTCCTCCATGTCCAATTACAACGGCTTTACGAACAACAAACCCGGCCCATCCGTTTTTTTTTCACCGATCTCTATCAGCCTACCTTCCATACAAACACTATTTGAGAGACCGCGTCATCCGTCTCAGACTCCGATACCGAGATGATGGTCGACCGCACCCCCACTTGTACTTCGGCAACCAGTGATTCTACGATCAATAGAAGAGAAGTCAAACGGTCCAGCTCCCCCATGTCCATCTTACTCGATGGTCTGAGTTCTCTCGACTCTACTCGGTTCTACGCTCGACCATATTCCTCTTCCCTAGGAAACATATCCTGGTCTGCTCCTTCCTCATCTCACCCCGACTCGGTCCCCCGCCCCCACGTGTGGAAAGTCCCTCGGTGATACCACAATCTTCACCAAACTTCACACTTATACCGGAACCGGTGATGACGGTTTGCCTCTCGTCGTCCCTCCTGGTCCCCTTGCCGCCGCCGCGTTCGAGAGCGGCTTGAGAGCTGTCGAAGAACTTAGGCTCCTCAAGGCTCAAGTTCAGGTCGTTGCTCGCGTTTGCAATGCCGTCTCCCGGGGTGATCACTGTTCCGGTTCCGAGTGTGGTGATGGTGCAGTTGAAGGACGTCATCAAAACTCTGGTACGTGAAGTCGGTGTTACGGAACAGTGACAAGGTCTGACGTCTATGAAGGTTGAGAATCTCGGTAAATTTGCTAAGGGGGTCACTCGTGTCAGTCAAGAAGTTGGGACGGAGGGTAAATTGGGCGGTCAAGCCCTAGTCCTCGACATCGAAGGAACTTGGCATGAATTGACGGGAACGGTCAACAAACTCGCCGTCAACTCGACTAGTCAAGTCAGGAGCATCGCTACCATCACGAAAGCCATCGCTCTGGGAGACCTGTCCAAGCAGATCGATGTCAATGCACGAGGCGAAATCCTGGATTTGAAAAACACAGCCAACGGAATGGTCATCAGGTTACGGACACTAGCTGCAGAGGTCACGCGAGTCACGTTGGAGGTCGGTTCTCAAGGAAAGTTGGGTGGTCAAGCCAATGTTCCAGATGTCGAAGGTGTCTGGCTAGAATTGACGCAAAATGTAAGCATATTCCGCCACCCCCCCGGTAATACCACCCGCTGATATCTTTCGACTCAAGGTGAACCATATGTGTTCAAGCTTGACGGATCAAGCGTGGTTCATTGCTGTCGTCACCACCGCTGTCGCCCAGGACAACTTGACCCAGAAATTCGAAATCGAGGTCGAGGGAGAGATGGCTACCTTGAAAGGAACTGTCAACTCTATGGTTGATCAATCGGGAGCATTTGCAGCGGAAGTCACTCGAGTAGCGTTGGAAGTCGGCACACAGGGTATTTTGGGAGGTTAGGTCAGGGTTGAAGGGGTCCAGGGAACGTGGGCTTATTTGACGAGGAATGTCAACATGCGTACTGACCTTAGTGCTGTACGAGGACCTGGTTACTGACAGGTTGCCCTGCGTAGAAAATGGCCAATACCAACAAACATCTCCCCGACGATTCTCTTCCTTACGAGAAGCCCGTGCCCCTTCCGGTTTCGACCAAAGCAAAATCCCCCTCTCTAAATGCAAACCCGCCTTTTGCATACGATTCCTCCTCGGCGCACACAAAGGCTGACAAGTTGTAGATCACGGTTTACCGCACCGCAGATGGTGAGTGTCTATGAACGTATCGCTTCAAACTCGTCTCAACATTGTTTCCTTTCCAGTGTCTGACCGCGTGTTCTTTCACGGACCTCCACCGAGCTAAAGTTACCGACTTCTCCGAGACCGCCACACTCGGACGGAGGTAGAATGACCAGAGGACCAAGCTGGGGTAGCTGAGATACACGTCACGTGGACCTGCACGGCCTTTTGACAAAAACGACGAATTTGCCAACAACGCGTGCATACGGACAATGCCGAGACAATCCCGGCCCCAACTTTCGCCCATCGCTGATGCCCATCCCCCCTCAACCCATCGCCCCTACGTTGTTTAACAAGAGAATCTACCGTTCGTGGGCTACAGCGTGTCTCTGTTTACGTCACTTGCTATGGAAACCGGTTCTCTGTAAAGTGGCACGGTACGGCTACACCATCGCCACCGAAACCTGCGTACTGATTCTGATCTTAGATGAATATTCCTCACAGTTATCCGGCCGCCGAGTGCCTGACAAAGAAATCGTAGACAGGTCGAATCCTGACACTGTTATAGGGGCCACACCTGAATACCTCGCCGATCGATACATGCTGTCGAATCCTTCCCCGACATTGCCCTCTCCGCACAACCCGCGTCGGCTGGGAGGCAAACACGTTGTGGTCCAGAACGTCGGGTGATGGTGCCGGTACTATCGCCAAGAACCTTGACGTCAAATTCTACGGTGTACGTTCCATTCCCCAGTGCTGGTTCGCCTTCTCTGACCCGGCATTATTCAGGCCGTAGAACCTCGACGCAATATCCTGCTGTTCCGCGATGCGCAGGGTAGATAGTCTTTACTGATCTCAGCGATCAGCGTGGGCAGAATCGCCGAGACAGGAGTGTTGAAGGCAGACTTCGTGGCGATCACTTCCGGTCCAAACTCTCGTTCCCGAGTGTCATGTAGTTGCGACAACTGCGGATTAGGCCTTACACGGACCACAACGACACGAGCTATTCTGTTGGGGGGCATTCTTCGCCTTCCAGGCGGCGTCCATTGGGGCGGTTGTTAAGAGTCGAGTTGGATCCTGGTGGGTGTTGCGCCACGCGTTCGGGCTGTCTCTTGCCGGATCGCTGTTCTCGCTGGAAATGCTGTTCCTTGTTGTCAACACTAACCTCGTCGCACAGACTCTGACCGAGGTTGACACCGAGCTGAACGCCCTTCCCGACGCCGTTAAGGCCTCCCTTGAACTCAACAGTTTTGTCACAGCCCCACCCTCTCTGGCAAGGATCGTGCTTCCGGCCTCGCCGTTCTCTATGGAAAAGCTGATGGAATACGGTGCCTGTGCTTACTCTTGACGTTCAGCCATTGGCTGATAATGTCAACACTATGGCCGTCATCGAGCCAGGGTCCAGAAAAACCGATTGTTCGACATCATCCTGGTAAGAGTCTCGCGAGTGCCAATGTCCGTGGACGCTGACGTCACCGCCTCCACTCAGGTGGATGTTTCCATGCCATTCATGGGCGGTATGAAAGCCATAGAGCATATCCAGGCCTATGAGATGCAACATGGCTTGGATCCTATCCCCATCGTCGTGCTGACTGCCCATGCCAGTACATTGCATCACTGTTATAGGTTTCCAATCTCAGTTGCCCCAGTGACCGGTGATCGCGAGAGGTGCTTACAAGCGAGCATGGATGATCACATTACAAGTGAGTTGATGAGGTTTTCGTATTTACATCTGACCGTTGATGTGTACCCCCGCAGAACTCCTACGTAGGAGTGATCTGCTGAACACCGTCATAAAGCTGGGAGGGGGTTGGGCGAAATCAAAACAGTCGTAGGCGATGCACCGGCTGCCGCGGACCAGTCATCTTCGAGAGTTCTGATGATTTCGTACCAGCCCTTCTGCTCCTGCGGCAAAGCACTTCCACCCTCTAGTCACTCTGGCATTTCACTGATATAGCAACATCCGTTACCCTAATGATTGTATATCACCATGATCCTGTTGTCCCCCGGGTATATATATACTATAGCCTCGTGTGCTTCGCATTTGCAGTTTGCTACCCTCTTTATTGACATGCACATGTTTCACTGTTTTCCTAGGTTCATCTTGTAGTCGTATTTCTCCACTATGCTGACCAATCTCTTTCTCCTTGATGTGTCTTGTTCTCAGCCCGTCGTCCCGATGTCCGATTCGTTCGTATTTCACGTGACCATCGATTGACTACGTGTCTGAGCGGACGTTCGGCAAGCTCACTCAATCCCAAAC
>Ga0307513_10004457_pt1 | contig 18696 bp, 19 predicted proteins | sample 15_EM_MG_FD_202174 | JGI IMG/M metagenome (GOLD analysis project Ga0307513, IMG submission 202174) | Populus trichocarpa ectomycorrhiza microbial communities from riparian zone in the Pacific Northwest, United States - 15_EM | ecosystem: Host-associated > Plants > Roots > Unclassified | place...
GTTTTATCGACTGCACGGTGCGCGTGGGTGTGCTCCTCCGCATATAAATCGACACTTTTGAAGGCTGGCGGTTAAAATACACCCCATTCCCTCTCACCCCCTCCTGTGAGACCCTATCCACTCACACCGATGAATCTGTCCCACTCCTCTGGGGATTCCATGCCCTACAACCCGACAGTCTGGGTAATTTATTGCTTGAGCGGTTCATATTTCTTGAATACCGATTGCAGTTACAGGCTATCCAGAACTGGTGGTTCCAGAGGTACTCCTCACTGGAGGGCGCCTTAGGAGAGCAAGGGGTCCGTTTTTCCTCGAATACGATCTTGCTCTATTCTGATCCCATTATTCCTTAGAACCAGGAGGTGTCTCCCGGTGCCCTTGAGAAGGACCAAGAGCATGAGCCCATCCTCGTGCCTTTCAATGCCCCTGGTGGCCATCTGCACCAACCTACCCCCGGAGCAGCCGCTCGAGTCGAATCGGAGGCGACTCCGGAGTCGGATGACAGTAGCGGCAGCTACGAATGCGGATACCAACAGGGGAACAGTGACACTGGTGGAACCCGCAACAATGATGGGAACGACATTGAAGTTTTGGCGATCGCCAACCTCCACAGTGATGTTCCCAAGTTCTGCCGGGTAGGAGGCTGCCATTACTGGCATACGGAGCCGAAACAGATCTGGCGACACCGGGACGGTCACTTCTCGGATTGCCACGGCTACTTGTGTCCAAACCAAACAGGCACCTGCCGCAACCCGGGGTGGAATTTTAGACGCAGCGATGCAGTCATTGTGCATTGCAGGGGGTCTCTAGAATGTACCAGAGCCCTAGAAGACAACCGCGGAAAAATTCCATGCTGGGGGACTCCCGCGAGCGAGGAAGACCTGAGACCAGAGGATCGGAGGTTCCACATCCCCTATGAAGCATTCGACGGACGGACTAGGCGCAGCAGAGGGAGAGGTCGGTTCTGACGGCGGGGGTTTGCGTTGTAGGAGCTCAGGTGCTGAAATGCATCAAGCTGGAGCTGTTGGATAATTTCTATTGTATCCACGTTCGAACAAACATACAGGCGTAATTACACTTAAAATCAGAGATAACTGAGTAATGCGTAAAAACCACTGGCGAAGTCATAAATGGGAGCAACTGTGTCAGGGCCTCTCTTGCCCTAAGCTCCTGGTACTCCGACTTCTCTAGGTAGAAGTCCTTCAGGCGATCCAACTTGAGCCTGGGACAGACCAGTAGGTATCCTATAACACAAAGGACAATAGCGAGCACGCTCTGGGTGATGCTTGCCTCGAACCTGAGTTCCTCTTGAAGAGAAGGACTTGCTTCGTCCGTTCGACAAGGGGGGGGGAGAGAGAAGGAGAGCAAAGAGAATAGATTTCTCGGCAGAAAATAATCTCGCTTGTCCGTAACAGCACTAGGGGCTGAGAAGGGGAGAGGATTTCCCGAGATTCAAAAGCTAAGGAAAGTACAGCAACTATCGAGGGAGTTAAATACTCGAGAGAGGCGTGACAGTGACTGTAACTACTTCAACTAGAATCTCGAAGAAGGGGAGAGAATAATCAGAAACCTACAAAGGTTGTGTGGGAACACTAGTAACTTGAAAAGTTCTAGTGGGTCTGCTGACAAAATGAGCGGTCTCGAAATGAATAAGAAAGATGCGCCCTATGAAGGTGAAACCGGAATGAAAGTGGGGCATCTAGAAGATAAGAAAGGTCCGAGATAAGAGTCCTGTGTCATGAGGTCATAAAAGGATGATAAGTCGCAATCATAAGACAAGAATGATGAGGGAATGACGAATGATAAAACAAGGTGATGCAACGAAGGTGGAATCCTACTATAGAGCTGACCAAGTGGGCGGTCACTAGTCTCGGGCGAGGGATGATACACATCTTCGAGCGGTGTTGATGTTGATGGGAGGGAATGATGGGAGATAGGTATGTCGGACCGAAGGAAAGATCCTAGGGTTATATAAGTCTGGCAGGGATGCCGGTCATACCTCATTGGATCTCTTCCAAGTCTTCCCATCACGTCTCAATCAAACCCACCCGTTCCACTCGACACTTCCTATCTTCAATGGCTTTTACTGCTCCTAGTTCTGCCCGTGTTTGGAATGCTCCTATGGGAGGTACTGTCCGTCGTATGGATCCTCGTACGCACAAGCAGGACAATCATGGGGCTCAGGGGTACAAGTCCAACCAAGAGGTGTCGGAGCTTGTCTTTCTCTTTGATCGAAAGACTAACACCGATCCAGATGATTGATCTCGCAACAAGGGTTCATCCTGAGTTGCCCTTGATCTATCGGATGGCCACATATGATGGCGGTTATCTCGATGATCGTCTCTGGGTCCAGGCTATGAGTACTGCGCGTTATATGGATGAGGTCCGTCGAGGAAATCTTCGGAGTGGTCCAGACGAGAATGTCCTGTGGAGGATGATTCGTTGTGGCGTCTTGGATCATTCCGAAGAAGATAAGGTCTGGAACAGTTCCACTAGGGCTATGAGGCAGAGTGCGGTTATCGGGGATCGCCTATGGTCTTTAATCGAGAAGGAACAGGATAAGGTTCTTCTTCTTTTCCTCCTCTTGATTATAGAAGGAAGAATTGAAGTTGTTCCTAGAGCGATCGTTTGGAGCGCGAGTTGCGCATGGCGAAGATAGACCACAGTCTCCTGGTCACGGAGGTCGAGCAGATGAAGACAGCCTTAGGGCTCATGGCCGACAATAACAAACAATGCGATATGAAGTACAATCGGGAGTTGTCGAAACATCAAGATCGTTTGGATCGCCACAGGGATGACATCGACAGGGTTCGTCGATACAAGGATGAAGTGATTTCCATCAGGGATGATCTCGTCAAGGTGGAGAGCGAGGTCATCGACATGAAGGATCATTTGTGTCATTGTGGGGACTCGGTACGTGATCGATCGATTTGAATTGATGTCGATCTGATCGATCTTCAGGGGTATTGCTTGGTTCGTACTAGCCAGATCGGGAGCGACCATGGGGATGACGAAGGTTCGGAACTGGAGTACGCCGTGTCGAGTGCATATCACACTCCTCCGGTCGAAGTAGTCGAACAACGTCCTCGAGATGTTGTGTTCTTCAGACCGTCGTCTCGAATGGAGGGAGAACATCTTCAAGAGGAAGAGATCAGGGATGGGGAGTCTCCTTATCCTGGTTTGTTGGCCGAGCAACCTCTATGGAACAATGTTGGAGGTTGGGAAGCGAACAAGGATCTTCCTGTCTACGACGAAAGTCGTGATCTCATGAAGGTCGTCGAGGAGGAGGAACACAAGCTCCGCAAAGAAGAGGTTCGTCGTCGCTTCGTCAAGGGGATCGGGTATCGCAAGGCTCGAAGATCTAAGCCTTATACTTCTCAAGGTCGAATGTCCTGTTGTGGCGGTGGAAGGAAGACCGATGATTCCCCTGCCATTGAGAGCGAGGAGGTTGACCGTTTCCGGAACCTTGCTCCCAATCGGGAGCTTCGACGAAACATCCGCCGAGCTCGAAGATCAATCAAGGATCGACCAGTCGCTGGAGACATTGGCCTTGGAGGACAGATCGCCATCGAGCCACTTTCTCGATTCTGTCAGGACGAGCTCGAGGCCTTTGGTAGAGGCGGTGGGTCGAGTCCCGATGATGAACGTTCTTCCGAGGATCGAAGCAGTTGCAGCGGAGAGGAATCTCTCGTTGTCTTTGCCTGATGATCAAGAGCGACTTCGAGGGATCATGGGTCATGTGCCAGTGAGGAGCTTCGAGGATATGCGAGGGAGAATAGTGTATCGCATGGATGCCAGTCGTTGGGAGATGGAGTTTCACGTTCCCTTGGAGTTGGATGAAGGGGATCGTATTTTCTCGACCTTGACTGATGTTCATGACACTCCCGAGCACTCCGCTTCTCCGGCGTCGTACCATGGCGAGATTCTTGATTTTGAAGAGGGCAACGAGTAGAATATCGTGTCTGTTGTATCATCGAAGAGGCAGTAAGCCTCAAATCAAATCGTCTTCTTGTCTTGTTTTGAATGTTCGTGAGGGGAAACGAGTCGAAAGGTAAGGAATGTGTTCGAAGAGGGGAGGTCTTCGTAGATTGTTTGATGGTTTTGAAATTTTTATTTCGGCATTTCTGTTAGCGTTGCAAGCGCGCTGACAGTTTGGTGTGCAGGCAGAAAGATCTACATCTGGGGTGCTGAGAAAGGGGAACTCCTTCAGACAATAAACATACCTGGAGGTAGTGTTATGGACCTCAGGGTATCAGGGGATGGGTCCAGTGTTTTCTGTCTATATAAGGAGTTCATTCAAGGATGGGATATCTGGACAAGAGAGGTTGTGGGTGATGTGAAGTTCTGGCATGGTAGAAAAGAAATCCTTGCAATAGATGGGTCAAAAGTTTGGGTTGATTCTGAGTCATTTGAAGCTCAAGGGTGGGACTTTGGGATACCAGGATCACCCCCTGTTCAGTTGCCCAACAAGCTCCCAGACAGGCTTCACCTCAATGATACCAAGCTGTGGGAAATCAATACATCCAGGGTGAAGGATAGAGTCACTGGGAAGGTGGTTTTTCAGCTACCTGAGAGATATGGAAAGCCAGTTCATGTGCAGATGGGTGGCCAGTATCTGGTTGCTAGTTTTAGGTCAAAAGAGGTATTGATTCTTGACTTCAGCCATTTGTTTCCTGAGTAGGGATCTATAAGACATGTATTCTCTTTGTTTATGTCTCAAGTTCTATGTACTGAATATTGCATTGCTCAACAAGTGTGGCAGTACTCAAGCTTATATTATACAACCAGCCAATAGGTGCAGAGAGGTTGTCTGTACAATAAAATAACACAAGCATGAGTAGAGACAGATGAGAGGGCACTAGCCATCAACACACAATCAAAATGAGATAGCATTTAACACCTCTTGGGAATGGTAAAAGAAACCTTGGCCTATTGAAGGCTATTAATCTTTGTCCTAATTGCACATAACACAGATACTATAATAAATGCACCATGAAATCAAGTCTAGGAGGAATCTACTCAGTCCCAGAGGTGTCTAGTGTCCATTTGCAAACCCGCTGGCTCCTTTCTTTTCCTTCAATTGCTTCAAATAACTGTCAGCCTTGCCCAGCATCCAAATCGTGAACGAGAACTTGAAGTTCGGATATGAGATCGCGACCGTCCTATTGAACATCCCCTCGATCGCTTCTTGTGCCCACGAACCGTCCTGCGCGAAAATGTGAATATGAGCCACGAAGCAACAGGACTCGCTCGAGGGTTATAGAGAACTTACAGGCAGCTGTCTTGACATCACGAGTTCGACGGCCCGTTCGATCGGCTCAGGGTGGGGGTATTTGGCGTACATGAGACCCATAACTGCCCAGGCGGTCTGGACGACCTGCGCCTCCCCCTTCTCAACCCACTCAAAGATAGCACAAGACTGGAACAATCGAGATCAGTGGCCTATCGCACGTGGGCTATGACGAAGAATCTTCGTACCTCCCAGCTCTCGCCCCAACCTCCGTCCTCCCGTTGATGGTTGAGCAGGAATTCGCACCCCTTCCTGGAGTATTCGCTTGTTTCGTATGTCTCTCCAACAAGAGACAAACTCTCGAGCGCGAACTGTGCGGCGTACGTGAAACAGATGCCCCAACTTCCTATCCAGCCTCCGCTGGGCTGTTGTGCTCGGTGGAGGTAACCGATCGCCTTCTGGAGGCAGTTCCTGGGGGGGGATATCAGATAAGCTGAAGGAGCGAGTATAAGCGTGGAACTTACTCAATGTCAGCTGCCCGATACTCGGGGTGGTGTTTCCTGAAGATGGCAAGCGCTGTGAGGACTGAAGTCGTGCATTCCGGATAGTTGTGTTCGATCATAATCCGACCTGTAGCACATTCGGCGCACGGTCGAAATGAGACTTGACTTGATCCACGTACCGAAAACTTCTGCAGGGTTGAGCAGCTCGAGCCACTGTGGTCCCCGGATAATTTCGTAACTCGCAAACCCTCCATCGGAGTTCTGTAAACTGAGCATGACATCTACGGCATCATGCATCCGTTGTTTTGGGATCAGCTTCGGGGTGAAGCTAGAAAGGAGCCCTGTCAGAACCCGGCGCAAGGCTGGCGTAGTTGAGTCTGCAGCACGCACTCGAGATGTTCCTGAAGGTACAACACGGCCTTCAGACCCTCGGCGGTGCAGTCACTGACGGTGTAGCTCTGCGCCGGGGTGCTGAACGGCCAGGCACCCTTGCTCTGATGCCGGTAATCCTTCCCGAAATGCATCGTGTTGCCCTTTATTTGCGCCTGATCCAACCACTCCAGAGCCTTCACACAGCTTGCCCGGTTCGGCTCCTCAGCACCAAGCCCTGACTCGACGATGGCTTGGGAGATGAAAGCGATGTCCCACAACTGGCTTCCGTTCGTCCCAGTCATCATCATCCCTTCCTTCCCAAGCCACATGAAATCGGCTCTCCGTCGTCGATGCCTCCTGAAAGCGTCGCTCTCGGGACCGTCGACATGCCACCGAACTATGAAGTTCATCATCTTGTTGACGGGACCCAGGTCTTGGAAATCGGTGTTGTCGTCCTCGGTGAGTATGAGGTCGTAAACCCTGTTGAGGGCGGCGCGACGAAGCGGGGGAAGAGAGCACTTCTCGTACTGACCGAGGATGACGTTGAGGCCGTCGAAAAGTGCGGAATGGGGCGCATATAGGTCGACTTCGCAGACGTTGTTGCCCTGGCCCGCCCACTCGATGGAATAGTAATCCTGGGTATACAATTCCTGACACGAACTCAGCACTCGTCGGGGGAATCATTGGACAATCGTACCTCTCGCAGCGAAAGAATCAGATCGGTTTCCTTGGCCTGGAAGCGGATTCCGTAGAGGTAGCTCATCGGGAGGTATACCATTCGGCAATGGATCCACCATCTATGGGGATGGAACGGAAGCCATTCGGGTAAAACCCTAAGAAGGATAAGCACATGAAGCGAATTGGGAAAGTCAGAGAGGGCCGCACCAGAGCTCCGGTGGGACGGGGTTGTTCCCTTCCCATTCGTACACGTTCAAGACGGACAACCAGAATTTGCCCCAAGCTGGTGCAGCTAAAGCGGAACCTTGTTTGAAGGAGAGAAGAGGAGTGAGCCAGAGTCAAGCGAGCGTACGGGTCAAGGACCGACCCAATTTGTGCAGACAGTTGCGAGCCTTGACCGCGACAGGATGATCTGGGCTCATACCAAGGATACGAATTGCACAGTAGTTCAACGACGTTCCAAACGCGGTAGAAGGTCCTTCAATGTGACTGAAGCGGTGCTTTGAGGATTTAGACGCGTGAAAAGATGGTATGACACGTACATTCCCCATCCGCCGTCCTCGTTTGCGTGATTCATCAGATAACGAATCATCTCACAACGTTCTTCGTCGGTGAATGGAGTCCCAGTGATGTAAGACCCAATGGTGAGCCCGGGGATGAGGAACATGGGACCACCATATTCTCCGGGCCAGTGACCGTCGTGCGCTTGAAGATGTTTGTAGTATTCGTACCCATTTCGCGCAGATTCGAGGGGAGTTTTTGCTGGTGGTAAACTGGGCAATTCCTTCGCGAGGTCAATGGAGGGCAGAAACTGGTGGCCTGACGCACGTACCGTTGGCAAACCGATCCAAAACTTGTCCAGCGGCTTTTGGGGCCATCTAGCACACTCCTCGTCAGTCCGGAGATACGTCCAGGAATGTCTTCCGTCCTCGTCTACGACCAGTCTCCATCGAGAATAGTCCGTGAACGGCTCTGAGGATGAGGTTGGGATGTCCAGTGGGGAGAATGACATGGCAGAAAGCGTGCAGGCCGAAATTCCAAGGTGGCACCATATTTCTAGATGGATGGAATGCAGGCTCGAAGAAGATTTTCACACAGTGGGCAGCTTGCGTTCCCCTCGTCAGTAGATTTGGTGGAACGTCCTGGACTTGGGCTTGCGCTATTGTGTTATGGGACATGACACAGGTCAAGAACTACGCTGACCTACTCCAACTCAGGCACAACATCATTTCTCGACGGCGATGCACAAAGCACTAAGTCTAAACGAGATCATTCGTCTCATCGCAGACAGCGTCTCATACGGCGAGCTCAAATCCGCTATAGCCTTCGCCCGCTGCTGCAAATCCATCTCCGGACCAGCCTTGGATTCTTTATGGAGGAAACAGACCGATCTTGGCACGTTGCTTGCGTCCACCTTGCCACCTCCCACTTGGAAAGTCGTCAACCGCGATTTTGTGAATTTTCCCTCCCATCGTATCACGAAACAGCAGAATTGTTTACTTCAACCTAGGATTTTGTCGTGGAACCCTCTGAAGAGGAATGGGACCGGTTTTCTACCTATGCTCGTCGGATGCGGGAGATTACCGAACCGCTCGCATTCCTTCCTACCAAAGATGCCATCCGGATCCTCAGTCGCAGGTTCTCCACAGCGCCTATTCTACCGCTTCTCCGGTCGTTGACTTGGCTGTTCGTTCCGAGCGAACGCTTGCAATCGTGCGTTCCGCTGCTCGTCTCCCCCCGCCTCGCCCATATCCGACTGCATTTCGGAGATAACTCTCCCGAACTTTGCCTGCCTATCATACGAACTCTCATCAAAGCCTCTGGTTCGCTGGAATCTGTCGAAATAACGCCAGAATTCGATAGGCCCGAAATGCAAGAAGCGGTATCGTTGCTCCTCCTCAGTTGCAACCCCAATCTACTCCATAGGTTCTGTGTGGCTTCCCCCATATCCGAGGCGGCTCTTCTCCATGCGGCTCAACTTCCGGGGCCACAAGAATTCTCCTTTAGAGGCGGTACACCGGGATTGACCGAACCGTTGCCTCCGTCGGTGTTCCCCTTCCTTCGCACTATGCTCATTTCCATGGGTGGGCTTCCTACTTGGCTTGAAATTCTCCGATACGTCCAAAGTAAACACCTCATTGAACTATCGGTCGATTTTATCACGGGAGGTGAAGGTACCCTTCCCGCTCTTTCCTCGCACCTCAAACACTCGGGGATCCACAGGACACTCACGGAACTCCGCCTGTGCCCTGGGGAAGAGTGGGTTCTTCATGGAGCCTCTATCGCGCCACTTCTAGTCCTTGGGCAGTTAACCTCGCTGGTCATATTCGCAGATTGCAGGGGAAGACAATGCGTCTTTTCTCTATCTGACAGGGATATAGAGCATCTTGTCAAGGCAATGCCGAAGCTGGAGGTTCTATCACTAGGTGTTCCGTGCTCCAGGCAGATGGGAGACGATCTGACAGTGAAGAGCCTCCTCGCGATTGCGACGCATTGCAAGACATTGATAACGTTACAGACACACATCAACTGCGACTCCATCGTAATGAGCACGCACGAATGTGATGCCTCAGGTTCACCTCGTTCCCACGCCAGACCTGACTATGATGGATGCCCTCTTCGCTCGGCAATTTTTGGATCATGTCCTGTGCCGATGGCTGGAGAGGGTGGGATTATAGTCGCTCTGACCCTCCTTCGATTATTCCCTCGATTATACGACGTACAGTGGCACCCGTTCGAACTCATGTCCCCTTGGTTTTCCGTGATTTCCACCATCGGAGACCACAACCTGGTGCGGCGGAAACTCGCAGAGTTCGGTGGGTCCATACGTATATCTCTACGACATTGGTCTCATGATACCGCAGCTTACTAGAATTCCGTTGTCGCGCACGCTCCCTCTCTCCCCTGTAGTCCCTCTGTTCGTGCATACATACAAGTTTTGCTTACACCTCTCACTTCCTGTTGTTTTTGCTTCGCTCCGTAGTGTACGCCACTAATTGTGTGCTTGTAAGAATACCAATACAGTGTTTAGTTGTATGTCATGAGTAGCGTCGGTGTTCGATAGGTCCTCGCAAGTTTAACCCTTCAAAAATGCAAGACGATCTACGTGTCGGCAAACTCCCCCCAAGTGGTCAATAATATCTTCTCAATCACCATCATCGCACTCGAACTTGTCTAGGCGAAGGAACGCTCTCAGTAACCCCGGGACCACGGATATAGGACGTATTAGGTTCCTGCGGCAACGGGATGTTTCCGACGTCGAGGTTGCGACCAAAGTAACTTAAATTTTTAACTTGGCTCATACTAAGTTAACTTTTCTAACTTAAGTTAACTTGTCGCCGACAAAGTTAACTTGACAACTTAACTTGCGCCTCCCTATACAAAGTTAACTTGCAAACTTCATGCGGCCGCAAGTTAGTTTCGCTTTTCTCAAGTTTGAGTGTCCTCGCCGCGCAATGTTTTCTCGTTTTTTAAAGTTTTTTGTCGTTCACACAGGTGTTGGCCAATGATGCCGAAGACGATTGCGGCAATGGTGGCAACAGAGGGCCAAATCGGTGATGGGGAGGGGGGTCGAGATAGTGATGGCGAAGGGGGTGGAGACAATGATGTTGAGGCGGACCAAGACAGCGACAGCGACGATGATAACGACGAGATGGTCGGGACGTCGATAACGAGGTAGACAGCATGATGGCGGCAAGGCAACGCGGCGGCAGCTTAAGCGCGCAAGTTCCAAGTTAGCAGATGTTAAGCGGCGACAAGTTAACTTGGAACTTGGCAGGGGAAAGTTCCGGTCAAGTTAACTTATAAGTAACGTTGCGCACACTCATATATATTGGACGTATTACGTACGGGGCGCTGATCCAGATGGGTCCGCAAGAACATAGATGGCTGACAGGCACCGGATGGAATTACGCAACCGTGCCGAGTTGCGTCGCCCCGTCTTCAAACCATCTCGATGTTCTCGCAGGTCGTGGTGAATACGCATTGGCCGGTGATCTGGGGCCTTTCTCGCGACGACTGGGGAGGAGGAGGACTAACCGCCGCTCTAACCGACCTGAATTCAAAAAACGATCGGTCACACAACGAACACATATCGGGAAAGGTGCTGGGGATATGTCCTCGCATCGTTGTTGCCAAGCATTCCCACAGACGGTTACTTGCATTGTTCATCCACCTACAAGCAAGGGAGCGAGATATTCGAGACCCAGTCCTGGATCCCCGCACGGCACATGCAGATTACGAAGCCCGTAGGGTTCGTTCTTTCGCAGCTTACGAGTCGATCGACCTGAGTACAGGCAGGCGATGAGGAAACGGACCGAGCCGCGAAATCTCCAGAGTCTTACGAGGCCGGCTCCAGGAACCAGGAACCGCTCGGCGTTTACCTAGCTGGCCCTCTCCAGTCCCTGTAACTTGTCATCGCAACAGATCCCGCCCCCAGTCCGTTTGGTGCTTTCCTAGCCATCCGGAGTAAGATGCATCTTCTGTACGGAGGACCTCGGTGTCTTCTCTACGCAGCGACGACGGTAGGGATAGCCAAGGCCGTGTCATCCCTTGAGGGATGCGCGTCTAAACCCGCACCACCGCCCGCTCGATCCCAGTCGACCGTATTCTCCCGTGGTTCCCGGAATCGGGTGTTGGCTCCGGACTTGCTACGGACGGTGCTCTGACCGAAGCACCCCATCGTTTTCCGGTGCCGACCACGAAGTGCACAGTATCAGCTCTCCCCTCGTCCAGCGCAGTTTCCTCGCCAGCCGCCGATACGACACGAACGACGGCCAACTACCCAAAGCCTTCCGGGCTTGTCAGTTCTATCACCTCTCTGTGACGAGGGCGAATACGACATCACCGACTTCCTACTCCCAATAAGAAAACTAGGCGTTATGTCTTTCTATGTCGGCAGTCTGAACAATGCCGATGTAGACGAGGATACACGCTTTAACCGTCGCAACTCATGCTCACCGCATTAGATTACGAACAAAAGCGAGGCCCCATCCAGTTCGCACGGCTCATGCATGAACGCATACAACACGGATTTAACGAGGGGAGATCCACCTTGTATTTTCCTCCGCTGTGGTATCCTCCCCGAGCTACATCTTGCTCATCTGGTCGTTCATCCATTCCCATCCACCTCGCCTCTATAATCTGCAGCTCGTAGGGTTAATGCAGACAGACGCATCACATAACTTGTTGAGTGATCTACGCCCCACGGGATCGTGATTTTCCGTGGCAGGGCCGACAACATATAGGAGTCGGAGGAGGTTGCAATTGTAGTTAGACACCACCTGCCGAACACAGGGTGGTAGAGGCTTGAACACATGCACACGCGTTATGTGATGGCCGCAAGCGAGCCCGTGAAGAGACCCCACGACGAACTATATGAGATTGTGTGAACCAGCGAATGGGGGGCATTGCGATCGAGCCGGATTTTCTGCCCGTGGCTGCGTCCAACTTCAACCCGCCATGGAGTGAAGACCCTCAAGTCCGCCCTTTGGTTCGACTGGACCGCAGTAACTGGAATCCCCCCAGTGTATTCATGGAGCCACCCGTGTTCTCGTTCACCTATTTGGATCGGCGCCGTGTTCACTCTTACACCCTCTAAGCTGGACTCTCTCCATTTCTCGTGGCTCGTCAAGCACATTCTTCCTTCGCAAAACTTCGTATCACATGGAGGAGGCAATCATCACCCAAATATCGTACGTCTGGTTGATCCCCTTCCTTCGTCTCTCGACGTTTCAAATTTTCGTTGTCAACCCCTGGTGACCGCGTTTTTAGTTTCTAGTCTAAAGGACACCACGTCCGAGATATAGCCAAAACTCCTCCCAAATCGCCCACGCAGGGTCCTACGGCAAGTTCGAGCGCCGGATCAGCCGGTCCAGTAGTGGATTCATGAAGCCTTGAACACTACGCTGGTGTTGTGAGTCCCTTTTTCGCATCCACTTCTGCCGTGGTGTGTTGGACTCGTTTTCTCGGGGATTAGGCCGGTCTGTTCTCCACGGTCACGCCCGTTTCCGTTGTCGATGTTGAGGACAAGCGCAGACCCGATGAAATGAGCTACGAATTCCTCAAGACCCCCGCCAGTCCCTCGCTCGAGAACACCCTAATTAGTGGCGATGCTGTTAGCTCTCAATCGAACAGAATAGCCCATCATCTTCTACGTCCAAGTCACTTCGGACACCTCCCTCGTCGCACTCGTCATCATGTTGGGCAAGCAGTGGCTCGACGTCCAATCGTCGTGTCCAAGTCGAGACACGTGGGTCTGTTATGCATCCATCGATAGCGCAGGATGAACGGAGTGGTTGCCCGGCATTCCCACCTCGCCACGTTTGCCCCTCACACTTCAAGCCGCTCTTCTCAGTTACTCTCCTTCCGACTCTAACAAAGTCACTACCAGTGTCATACGTTTCACCGCATTCGGTCCCCTATTTTACCTCTCTCTCGCTGCCGCTCTACCCCACAATTGACCCGTCTCCCTCGTCCTCCACTTCTCGATTCGTGTCGGCAGGGGATACAAGATGTACGCTGAGCGGTCTAAGAAACGGTTGGGACGCACGAGACCAGATCCCGGCGGTCTCTTATAGGCCTGGGCAGGTGGCAAGGTCGATGTGACCAGCTCTAGCGATCACATCGAGTTGACCATATCCGATCAGCCGCCCCCGCTCCACAACAAGGACACCGGTCGGGACAACATTTGCAATATCTCCCGGATGTTCGAGATGTCCATGGAAGTCATTCTGGCCCTTGAGGGGTTCACCCCCGGGATCGTCTCGCACGTCGCATCCAGGCCGGTTCGGTGGGAAGGCTCTATGATATCGTGTTCGTGTGCTCCGATAGTTCGTCCGGAAGCCCCATGGTGATTCCAAAACCTGGGGATGTGCCAGAGCTTTCCCATCGTTTTGTCACCCGACGCAGATGTATCGGTTTCAAGTCCGACAAATATCCGATCACATCCGAGTCCTACGACTCGGACAGAAATCCATTCTCGATATTGCCAACCGCGTCTTTTGTAATTCCGGACCCATGCTGTCCCCGGCAATGCGTTCTGTCCAAGCGATTCCTGTTCGCTAGCATCCTCCCCCTGTACGGACCGTACTGGCCGCGACTAGCTATGGATCTGTATCGTCCAAGTGTTTTCATTACCACCGGCCTTTTATCCATCCACGTGTTACACCCGCTCTCGCTGTTCTTTGCTGGTCCGCGATGTACACCTGCACCAGTCGTGTACCATGCTTGATCTGTTCCACTCTGCATGGCTTTCATCGCAAGCACAACCACCACCCGTTCCAGGGACTTGCAAGTCCATGGCGGGCGCGTCATTACAAATTCTCTCGAAGGTACGAGCAAACATCACATCCGTTGCCCTCGAAGCCGACATTGACGTGGAACCCTGGGCACTGTAGGCGGATGCGTTGAATGATTGGACGCTCTTCTGCCAACCGTATTCTCAACGCATCGGACATCCCAAACGTGCCCCCCTTCCATCTTGGTGTGATCCTCCACCATCGCACACGCGTCACCGATAATAGGCCCCATGCTCCTGTCCTCTCCCTCTACGGTGACTTCGATCATGGTCGCGGGTAGCCCGAAGGTGCTGCTCGGGACCATGGCATTTACCTGTATAGCCTCTGTATATTCTCAATATGTCGAGACTTGTTCGCAATCCATTTGGTCTTCCCAACTGTCTGGGGTTCGGCTTGGAGAGTGGTCCGGGTCTTCCGTACGGGTGATTTGGACGTCTTGATCCAATCGATTGAACTGAAGGTACCGCTCAACGCGAATAAACCTTCATACCAGAACACAAACGCGGAGTTGCGAGTCGGATCACGATCTCAATCTGAGAGATCTTGGGAGGGACTGGAAATCATCCGGACGGAGGAATAGGCACGGCCCGCCAGGCAGGTTCTCCCTATCTCACCTCCTCCTCATGGCCCTTCTCCATGTTCGGCACACTCTGGATATACCGGGGAACACAATAAGTGGACTGAAGATGAGTGGGGAGTCATCTTTCCTCCATAAATGGTTCAGTATTAAGTATTTGTAGCAATAAGACACCGTCAAAGGCTGGTCTCGACCTTGACGCGTCTCTCGCGAAAGATTGCGACGCGGCAGATGGGAGGGACTCCGGGAAAACAAGGTAGCGTTCCAAAAGGGAAAGAAGGCCCCTTTTCAGACACGTTCTGCAATCGGGATGAAATCGACAGGGCAATATTTGTACGACATGTGACGGGAAATAGAGAAACACCGTGCTAGGGATGAATTATCGAAGTACATGCCGCACAGTGGTGGCGGGGTGGAGTTGTCGCAAGCGGGCAAGCCAAAGTCCCTGCAAAACCAGAGGGTAAGAAGGTAGCGCGAACGTTAGCCTTTGGACTCATAACTGCGTGCTCTGGGGAGGCTGTTATAGTGTGAAATACGTTGGGACCGTCGGTAGCGTATACTCCTGGAAAACTCGGTCGGACGAGTGCCGGTGTCCGTCAGGTCCCCGACCTGCTGAAGTGGATCTGAGGTAGACGCGTTGCCTTATTTGCACAGGAGAAGCATCGCGATTTCTACGCCGGTCCTGATGTCGGAGGAGATAGTGGGTCAGCTCCAAAACCCAGAGATCGAAACGTTGGGACTAAACGATCTCCGAGGGCGAACGACCACGGGAGATGGACAGGACTCTCCTCGAATGAGGCTCTTCCGCAGCGATAGCTCAAACCCAGCTACCTCCCTTTGCAAAATACCGTTGGTGAGCGTTTATATGACGGGCCACAACGGACAAAAATGACGGCGCGTCTCTACCACAAGCTACATCCCTTGTCGGTGATAATGCCTATTTGGATCGACACTTCTTCCTTCGTATCACATGGAGGAAGCCGCGACCGTCGGCCCAAAAATGTGCGTCTGGTTGACCCCCTTCCTCCATCTCAATATTTCGAGTTTTCGTTGTCAACCGCATTTTTCGTCCCCAGTTTGAAGAATACCATGCCTAAGATATCGCCGTTCCTCCTCCCAAACGGCCAGCAGCACCCGTGTCGGGTTCTACGACAAGTTCCAACGGGACCGGCCACGGCTCTAAGAAGTGCAATGATGCCTCGAGTACCACGCTGAACTCGTGAGTCTTTTCTTCGCGTCCACTTCTTTTGAACTCATTTTCTCGAGGAATAAGCCGGTCTGTTCTCCACGGTCACGTCCGTTTCCATTATCGATGCTGAGGACAAGCTCGAACCCGATCAAGTGAGCTCCGATTCCTCAAGATTTCCGCCAGTCCCTCGCTCGAGAACACAGGTCCTCCGGTGCCGGTGCTGTTAGCTTTCAATCGAATAACCCATCGTCTTCCACGTCCAGATCACTTTGGTCCCTTCCATCCTCGCCGTCTTCGTCGCCATGTTGGACAAGCGATGGTTCGACGTCCAACTGCTGCGCCCAAGTCGAGACAGGTGGATCTGTTATCAGTCAATTTATCGACGGCGCAAGATGAACGGAACGGTCACCTGGCATTTCTATCTCTTCACGTTTGCCCCTTACTTTAAGCCGCTCTCCTCGGTCACTCTCTTCCCGAGTTCAATGAAATTATCGCCAGCGTATCGCAGGTCCCGCTTCATTCTATTCCCTCTTTTGCCTCTCTCCCGCTGCACTCTGTCCCACGATCGACTCCTCTCCCTTATCCTTCGTTTCTCGACCCGTGTCGACAGCGGGTACAGGAGGTATCCTGGGCGGTCTGACGGATGGCTGGGGCGCTCGAGATCGGGTCCCAGCAGTCCCTACGGTTTAGGCAGGTGACGACCTCAATGGGAACGGCTCCTGCGATCACATTGAGTTGACCATATTCTACCAGCCGCCCCCGCTCCAGGACAAAACATCAGTCGGGACAACATTCGGAATGTCTCTTCCGGATGTTCGAGATGTCCATGAACACAGAAGTCATTCTGGCCATTGCGAGGCTCACCCCAAGATCGTCTCGTACGCCGCATCCCGGCCGTTCCGGTCGAAAGGCCTCACGACTCCATACTTGGGTGGTTCGATAGTTCGCTTGGAAGCCCTGTGGCGATCCCAGAACTTGGGGACGAAGATCAGGTGCAAAAGCTCTCCCCAACTTCGTCACTCAACGCAGATGTACCCGTGTCAGGTCTGACATGTATCCCAATTATGGTATCCGAGCCCCGCAACGGCGACTCGGACAAGGACTTCGTTCTCGATATCACCGACCATGTCTTTTGTAATCCCGAACCCATTCTGTACCCAGCAATGCACTGCCATGCGGACATCCCGGAGGTTCTGGTCAAGCAGTTCCTCTCTGTCGGTGTCTTCCCAGCGTATTCTCCCACCTGTCCCATTTGTACCGTGCTGGTTGGAACTGTATCGTCCGAGCGCCGCCATTGTCACCAACCTGTGCTACACCCGCTCTTACCGTTCTCCACTAGTCTACGATATGCATCTGCGCCAGCTGCGTGCCACCCTCGATCTCCACTCGACACGGCTTTCATCGCAAACGCGACCACCGCCCGCTCCAAGGCTTCGCAGGTCCATGGGGGTGCGTCACCGTGGATTCTCGCAAAGGTACGAGCGAACATCGCGTCCGTTGATCTCGCAGCTGACGTTGACGTGGAACCCTGGGCACTATAGGTGGATGCTTTGATGATTGGCACTCTTCTTTCTCCTCTCGCCAACCTCACTCTCGACACACTGAACGTTCCAAACGCCCCCCTCCTCATCTTAGTGTGATCCTCCACCATCGCGTCCGCATCATTCACATGTTCCTGTCCTCTCCTCCCGTGCTGGCTTCGACCGTGATCGCGGGCAGTCCGAAGACGTTGCCCGGGACCGTGTCATTTACTCTAGTGATCGGATATCCCCTATGTTCTCAGTATGCCGAGTCTCGTTCGCAATCCATTTGGTATTCAGGGTTCAGGTTGGAACGTGGTCCGCGTCTTCCGTATGGAAGATTTCGATACCTTTTCGTATATCTTGTGCGAGGTCGTGATGGTAGGAATACCCAGAGCCGAAGCGACAACGAATTAAACTTCAAACCGCAGGGGTCCGGGTGTAATCGCTCAGAACACTCAGCAGTAAAACGCTGGTACATTTCATACGTGTAAAGAACTGGTACGGAGGACCGACACGAGAACTTGAACAGAAAGAACCGGCAGATAACGCGTTCGCACCGCGCCGAGCGCTGGCACGGAATAGAATCCGACAAGGCCACGAGGCCAACCATCCACTATCGCACCACCATCTATCGCACCATCGCCTACGCTGATCGAACATCGACATGGACGACATACGAGGCTCGTTCTCCAAAATGAAGAAGAAAGCCAAGCACCGACTCGGACTAACAGGGAAAAAAGCTAAACCGGACGGAACGGCGGCCAACCCCGGTGGGGAGGGGGCCGACTCGACGAGCTCGCTTCCGCAGCCAGAATCTCACGTCGTGGTGGGCGAAAGTTACGACGGGGAAGGGGATAGAGCCGACGCAGCTGGAGAGCCAGTTTTTCCGGCGGGTCCACCTCAGCCAGACGGGCCAGGATCTGTGCCAGCACATGGGGTCGATAACGGTCAAGAAGGGGGAGAGACAGACGTCGATGGAGGGGAAGCCAGCCAGATGGATTTGCACCCACACCCGGACGTCGAGGTTGCTGTGGGAAGTGAACACAGTGGAGAACCCGAGGGTGTCTATCCCTCTCCACCCACTCCATCGATCTCGCACGACGGGAAGCCTGACAGTACGTGAACGTGGTTGTTTTGGTCGCTGCATCTCATCGTTCCTTCTGACAATGTAGTCATCTCTGCCCCTCCTGATTCTGGATCAGAAGTTGTCCGTCCCGACGAGACCCTCGAACCGAGCGCCGACGCGGACGAGAAGAAACCGAACTGCAAGTCTACTGCGTCTGCCACGGCTGAATTGCTTCGTGGGGTGAGGGACTCCCCAGGTGC
>Ga0307513_10004458_pt1 | contig 18695 bp, 18 predicted proteins | sample 15_EM_MG_FD_202174 | JGI IMG/M metagenome (GOLD analysis project Ga0307513, IMG submission 202174) | Populus trichocarpa ectomycorrhiza microbial communities from riparian zone in the Pacific Northwest, United States - 15_EM | ecosystem: Host-associated > Plants > Roots > Unclassified | place...
CGGATGAAGAACGTCAGCACGCTGACCGAGCTCTGCAGAACCTGCAACATCGATTATGGGGACATAATGGAGGAGATGTTACGTTTTACCAAGCAGACTGTAGCGGATGACCATCCGCTGTCTTCTGCCCCTACCGAACTGGGGTTACTTCCCGTAGAGCAATTTACGCACCTTGAAATTCCGGTCGCTGACTTTCAGGAAACGGACGTTTTCCAGATTCACCGAGCCCGCAGCACCGGAACAATGGCTTTCCATAGCGGTGGTCCCAGAAATGATTGGGTATGGATCCAGGCGGGCGGAGAGGACAGTTATGGAGATCTTCGGGGGCGGGGGGTGGCGCAACTGTTAGCCCTTTTCAAAATAAGAAACGTCTTCAGCGAGGCCGCTGGTGTCCGGCGCCTGGCACTACTTCGCGTACTCGATCCGATCAATTCTGGTAGATTCCATCTCGCAAGCGGACATATACGAGTCGGGAAGCGGCGTAGTGGTCGAGAGATGCGAATAGTTGATATAGGGACAGTGATTGGACAGGCGCATGTAATTCCCACGGGGGAGGGCCAATGGATAGTAAATCACAGGATTGATCTGCGGACGTTTAATGAAATATATTAGATTATTCTATACTACTGGATTGTGTATAATATGCACACGGCCGAGTTGAAGCCGGAGGCTTAAGATAGCAATTGCCACCCGGGTGCCCGGATTCAACTCGGCCGTGAGAGTAGGGCGGATGTGTGAAATATGTTGTGGATTAGGCTACAGAATTGTGTATAATACGCACGCGGCCGAGTTGAAGCCGGACGCTTAAGATGGCAATTGCCACCCGGGTGCCCGGATTCAACTCGGCCGTGAGAGTAGGGCGGATTTGTGAAATATGTTGTGGATTAGACTACAGAATTGTGTATTATACGCACGCGGCCGAGTTGAAGCCGGACGCGTGAGATGGCAATTCCCATCCAGGTACCCGGATTCAACTCGGCCACGAGGGTGTAGCAGACTACCATTAATGAAATATATAAAATTATATACAGGCTATGCTAGAAATCGAGAGGGTGAAAGCGGACGAAGGTAGGCGTCTGCGTAGTGGGACCGGCAGGGTGCGGACGATGGTAAGAGTCCGCGAAGGGCGCCGGCAGGGTGCGGACGAGGGTAAGAGTCCGCGAAGGGCGCCGGCAGGGTGCGGACGAGGGGAGGAGTCCGCGTAGAGTGTCGGTAGGGTGTTGCAAGCATTATGGGGCGTCCCCGGACGAATCTAGGCCGTCGGGCTCCCAGAATCTGGCAGGTCTACTCGAGAGACCCCCGGGCGAGAAGAGACTGAAGGTGGGTGTTCGGACGGAATCAGGCCGTGACAAGTGCGCCGGGTGGTGAGGACGGGAACAAGGGTGTTGGGAGGCACCAGGCGCAGGAGGTGCAATCCTAGGACGCCCGGACGTTCAGGACGTTCAGGACGCCCAGGACGCAAAGGCGGACGTTTAGAACGTACGAAACGAATGGGGCGGACGCACGCCGTCCGGACGTGGGCCCTATCCGTCTGGAGTAAACGTTTTTTTTGCTGATGTTGTCTGGACTGCCATTTCAAAGGGTCATTGATTGTTTCCTTTCCTTTTTTTCGTTTGATCATTGTGTGTGTAGCACAAAGCGATGTTTAGTCTTGCTCTTTCTAGATTGTGTTCCAGTCCCTTATACTTGCAGAATGTGATGTGCCGCATCCGGTAAACAGTCAAGGTTTGTGCACCAAGACTTCTGCCATTGACGATGGGGCTCTTATCGCGGCTCAACGCCTGGTGTGATTGTCAGGGGGAGGATCATCCCGATTGACGGCACATCCTACCCGATAGGGCTAGCACAGAACGAAGCTCACACACACAAACACCTGGCGAAATTCCCACAGTCCGACAGGCCCACAGCGCTGCACATGTTGTCATCTACACAGCGTATATCAATGCCACCTACCACCCATCCTTCCCCTCTACACGATCAGTCCAGGGTTCACTTCCACACATCTTCTCCCCATGTCTGGATATCAAATGGCTCCATTGAGAACAACACATGCCTCGGGGGAAAGGTCCAAGTAAGGACTATTTCTGCATCAATTTAATAGAGCACTACCTTAATGATGCCGGTATTTCCAGACGCCAAACAATCGAGTCCCCGGGGGTTGACGCCAGCAGCGCAAAGCTCTGAAAAAGCCACCCTCGTGCCGCTGCCATTGCTGATGAGGTGTTAAGGATGTAAGAAATCTTCTCTGTTTAGAATGATCGCCTATTCCAGAACGTCCAGATATGATCTAACTTTTTAACTTCAATTGTCGTTCGTTGACTTCCCGTATAAGACGACAATTTGAGCCAGCTATGCAGGATTCGATGTCAGGGTCAAACATACTAGGCATATGTCAGAAATTTGCCACCTAACCACAGCTGAAATCCGGGGGTGCGATGGGGAGATATCCTACGCTAAATGGTGGTGTGGGCTGTTGAATGCTTCCAAGCCTACAGCTGCGTAGAAGGGATAGCGCGACCATGTGAAAGCATACATCACGGTGCTCAGGTGGAACGGTAAGTGTCTGACTGGCACCTAAATGGACTTGGTGCTCAGTTTCGCACGCTCCCTCACGTCTGGCACCGGCCGAATTAAATTAATCAAAAACAAACCACTGCCCCGAAGAGGTTGATGAAGTCAAATGTCAAATAAGAGTGTTGGTTAGGGACAAACCCAAGAAGGTTCAGGCGACGAAAGATTGTTTCCATGCGGCATGGACAAAGGATCCAATTGATGCAGAAGTCTGTGTTGTTCAGAGTCAGTGTTGGCCCCCATTGACATTATCTGATTCTACGACTAGTACTCACAGTTTTTCCAGTAGCCCAGTACGATTGGGCAGCTCCGGACTGCCAAAGGCCGATCAGGATTTACCTTATTTGACCAACAGGGGCAATGAAAGCCGGGCACCCCTTCTTGGACTACCCCTTGTATGATGAAGACTCGGCCGGAGGAACTGCCTGGGGAGTCTTAGCATGGCAGAACTTGCAATCCCTACTCGGCGTGCTCAAGCGACGAGATGTGGAGGGCCCCATCGAATATCCCTGATATCCAATGTGTGCAACTGGGCCAGGAGCCAGCGCGTTACGCCGGCAACCCTCAGACCCCCTCTCCCTCTCGGGGCTCATATTTTTATATACAGATGATGACATCCGGGGGTGGCGGCTCAGTAACCCTGGCAAATATCAGCTTGATCTCCTGATGCTGGAGTCACGCCAGGAACAGAGAGAGGGCAGAGACCAAACCCCGGCGGCAGCCTCCTGTGGACATCCATGTTGAATCGTAAGCCCTGGGACCAGTCGGGGCAGTGGGATGACATCAGTGCTGGGGACAACAACAACAACAACGAGCGTCTCAACAATGGCAGCGGCAGCCAAGCCGAAGACAATGACGATGCCATTCACGACGACGATGATCGGGTGCCACCAGGACAGGTTCACACTGCTGATCGCTGTGGTAGAGACATTATTCAAGAGGCCAACGTAAGTTCTCTTCTCTTTTCATTCAAAGTCTTATGTAATCATATAGGTAGGGCGACGATGGGGACCGCGGTGAATCGGAGCGTGGGAACCGCTCCGGCAGCGATTATTCTCCCGGCGGAGATCTACCAGGCACCCCTACCCAGGATTCACGACACCGGGATTCAGACTCTGAGCCATCTGAGAAGGAGGGGGCTAGAGTCCTGAGAGCTCTTGATCAAAATGATCCCAGGCTTGCAAAACTCTTGAAGACTTCTGAACAAGAGCCTGTGGGGCGCCAACGAGGATTGGGAGGTCTGGCGCGCAGGATTACAGAGCATCGTGGCCCAGGGCATGGGCATGACGGCACTGTAGACACACCTGCTGCCGAATCAGAACCACCTCAAGATCGCGATATTCATCGGGGCAAGTCCCCCACCACTGCCCCTGAGACGGTAACTCGCGCAGAGTCTACCTCCCGTTCTCCAACCCCTTCTCACCAAGCCACCACTTCACCTGCGCCTATGCCGAGCATTCCTCCTGATACCACAAACCCCCACCCACCCCAGCAAATTGCAGCCGGGGCATCTCGAGATACCCGCCCCCCAAATGTGACAAATACGGCCCATGCGCCCAGCCCTAAACCACACAACAAATGTGAACCCTCGCCGCCCACTGCCCCCCGATGTGGGAAAGGCCGTCGCGGGCGTCACAGAACAGGAACTTGAACATTCTTGCCACTTCCTGAGTACTGTTTTTCACACCCCCCCAAAAATTCCAGATTACATCATCAGACTTCCAAGACGTCCCGAATTCTCTTACCTTTTCTTGTCATCTACACACTTCCTAGACATCTCCTATTCTTTACATTTTCGTGTTCCTATCCCCTTTATAATAGTCATCAATTCCGTGTACACCCTTACTTTGGCGTCTGGTATTCGCTACTTTTAGAATCTGGTTGCCAGTTACTGTATTTGTACACATCGCGTTAGTAGACATGATCCACCTGCGTCGGACTATTGACAAGGGTTTATTCCTTGCATACAGATTTCAGGGTGCTGAGTGGTGCTGATTGGAGGTTCGGAGATGAGAGTAGATACTCCTAATCCTCTTTGGGCGTGGTGCATGTTTTCCATGCAACCACGTCATCAGTCAGTGCCGATTGCAGCTAGCTTTGGCCCAGCCGGCGACATTAGCGCCACCATCATTTAGCTTATTTTTTCCTACGCCCAACACCTGCATGTGGGCTCCTATGGATATCAGCTCCAAAGCCCAACCTCAACCTTCACGATCCCAAATCCCCATTTCATACGGAAACTCTGGAGCTTCGGACTGTCTGTTCCTTGTAGTTCTCCCAACGACACTATGATATGTCCTATGAATCTTACGATTGTCCGTGTAGTGGGGGCCGCCACGATGGCAATCATTGAAATAGAGATTGTAGGCAATTCTTTCACTCTCATACCGAGTGATAGTCTGAGCATTGTTATGTCTGGTCCCGCGGGAAGCACAAGGTTGTATTCCTCACAATAAGTTTTCAAGGCGCTAAGTGGAGCCGATTCTCCGTTCGGAGATGTCAGTAGATACTCTTTACCATCATCTTTTGGCGTAGTGTGTTTCCAGGGCAACCTTGTTGTCAGCCCATGCTGCTTGCCGCTAGCTTTCGCCCACCGACATTGACGCCACCGGGGTTTCGCCTTTTTTTCTGACGCCTGACCCCCGTGTCTGCTGTCCTATAGAGATCTTGAATTTGAGCTCCAAAGCCCAACTTGAAGCTTCATGATCTCAAACCCCTATATTGTAGGGCAATCTCCTGCATCAGATGTCTTGTCTAACGCTCCGGACGACAGTATAATGTCTACCAATATTACGATTGTCTGCCTAGCGGGCTCGGCCAGGATGGGAATAATTCCAATACCGATCGTGGGCAATGCTTTCACTCTCATTCCGACTCATAGTCTGTGCATAGTTATATCTGGTCTGGTGTCAACCACCTGCATCAGATTATTCACAAGGCAGTACTGTATTCCTGGAATACGGTTTCAGTTGGTGGTGATAATTCAACGCTGGGAGATGAGAGTAGATGCTCCTAATCCTCTTTTGGCGTGGTGAGTGTCTTGCGAACAGCCCTCGTCGCCAGCCGATACTGCTTGCATTTAGATTTTGGATGTTCCGCAACGTTGGCGACACCTTCATTTTGTCCATTATTTCTCACGATAGACCTGTGCGTCCAAATTCCTGAACGGCGGATATGGTATTGAAAGTTTAAAAACCTTTCTGTAGGCACATCCCTCCCTTGTATACCGGATGATAATAACTGAGCCTACCACCCCCCTAAGTCCTAGCGTACAGGTATAAGACCTAACGCGTCCTCTTCCCTCAAAGGAAAATACTCACTGCTCGCTTGCACCACACTCCACCCATGCGATTGTCAGATGGACGCAAATCTTTACTAAGGTTCACTACCAGACCTATATATCTCACATGCATCTGCATTCCAGCAGTCAGCCACCACCCTGGGTAGGCAATCTGAATGGGCGCAGGCGTGACATGATACCAGACTCAATGGGGTTGGGTCAGCCAACTTCACAAGGGGGCAATATGAACAGGCGTAGACGTGACGCGGTACCAGCCAATAGGCTGTCCAGATCGGTAACAGACTGGATCGAATCTGGCAGCTCCAATAATGCTGAATGTTGGGGTCGTAATCCTTGCCCAGCACCAATCGCGCGACGACTTCTAACACAACCGGCCCAGAGCCTCTAGAGTAGCACAAGTCAGACCACGGCATATACTGAACATGAGATGGAGGCTGACCGACAAGGGCATATGGAACCCGTCTGCCTCAGCGATGATAGCAGCGATGATAAGATTTTACATCCAGGCGACGAAAGTGAATGTAACAAACACATTTCCGACAGTGTTTTGTTAAACGGGGAACGACTAATCGTGGGGCGTATCGATATCGTTGACCAGCATGATAGTCTGGTTAGAGGAAGTCTTATCCTCATAAGACCGGAAGGTGCAAAGTATGTAGGGTTGGAACAACCCATTGCCAATGGGGCAAAGAGTACAGTCTTGCTCGGAGTTCGTAGAAAACAGTATAGTCAAAATTGACGCGTCCTTCCCCCGGGGCCATAGCTCCAGCCAATATAGGGCCACTGCACTCCCGGGAGTTGGACACCTCCAAGCTCTCTACAGCTCGCATTCTTTGTTTTCCCACCCACCACCCCTGAGACTTATATGGCCCCCTCATTCTCAGCTTGGGATATATTGGTGGCAACGATCCCAAACAACCAGGGCATGGACATTCCCCCAACGCCTCCGACATTGGACTTACGAACAAAGAGTGCGTGAGGTTCAGGAGGATACTGGGTTTCATATTTCATTATTTCTTCTCGGGGTTCTTTCATTGTCTCTTTATATCATCATGTTCATGTATTCACTTGGCTTTACAAAAATTGGCCAATTGCTAGAGGACTAAGTGCTCCTCTTCAAGCCATAACGGTTTGCCTAATAAAGTAGTAGGGTTGTATATCTTGCACCACTGGAAGGTCACTGTCAAAGGGCTTGGCGCGTGCTCCAGTATCCAGGTGTGGTATTACTTAGAGGGTTGTGTGAAGATCCTATCTCTTGGTTCGGGTTTTTATTTTTTATTTTTTCATTTTTTATCTGCCTTTTCATTTTTGTTTAAGGTACAAAGTCACGTCAGCCCCAGCTATGTAGACAAAAAACCTCCAACTACAGTTCATCCCGCTTCTCCCCGCTAAAACCCTGTGACCCTGCCCAACCGGTTAACCACTTTGAGTAGAGGTGGAAACAACGCTCGGAACTATGGGTAGAAACTACAAGGAAACCACAGGCCTGAATCCAACAAACCAAATAACCTCCACAGGGGTGCAACCCAAAGAAAGAAACCCCTAACAGTGAACAAAAAAAACTCGCAAAACAAGGAAGACCTCAAGCCTATCTAGAAAGGAAATACACCTAAGCCCAAACCTGTAGTCAACCCACACATAGCGCAGCGACCAATCCCATTCCATCGAGAAGCGGGAGGGATCCAGGACCCAGCAGGACAAAGACATAGGACGGCACCACACACGAGAGGGAAATGTACTTGGGCCGTTAACGACCGGGAAGCCGAGGCGAGCGGAAACCCCAGAGGGAGATCGGTAACGCAGCCAGCACGTATGAGCGTGTGTGGCAGGACGAAGTTGATCCCCGTGTCCACCGGAAAGACGGCGGGGGGTAATGCATTTCCCCAAAAGGACAGAGGCAGTAAGCATGAACTCCCTACACCTAAGCAAAGACAACCTCGCACGCAGCCACGATCATAAAGCCAGGCAATCAGAAGGAGACAGAGGTCAGGAGGAGTGGTGGCAGGAGGAGTAGCCGCAGAATTGAAGCAGTAGGGTGCTAGCCGACGTAACCGAGAGTTGGAAGGGCGGAAGGGACAGTAACAACGAGAAGTGCCGACGAGACCGACCGAGACAGGATCACGATTTTTCAAATACCGACTGTACCGAAACATTTCCCTGGAGGAGGTGCAATACCAGAGAGCAGAGCCACCAGGGCAACTACTTCACCGATAACCGGATACTAGCAGCCACGCGCTGACCAGTTGCGACCGTACCCGACCTTTGCAAATGCTAAGCGAACGGCCACGAAGCAAGTGTGGAGAAGAGGATGAAGAGGTACCCGTAACCCTCTAGATAAACGCTGCCCATAGACAGTGTCATCAGGAGGGGCCAGAGGAGAGAGGCGGATGGGTGGATCTTCACCGTTCTAGGAAACGCGGCCATCAGAAAAGGGGAGAGGGATACCAGCCGAAGATGATTTCTCATCGTGTTGAGATTTCAATCGCTGGAGGTGTAGGAGAGATGGTTTGTGCTATCTCTTGTTTTGGTTTCTTTTTTTCATTTTTTATTTTCATTTTTTATATCATGTATTCATTGTTACGGTACAAGAACTCGCATGCAGCGCTAGCCATGGTGTAAACAAAACCTCAATCTCAAAAACCTAAAAACAAACGAAATAATAAAATCATCTCCAACTCGTGTCAAGCACTCGACACATTGCCATCTCACGGCTAACAAATGAAAGGATAATTATAAAGGCTCATAACAAGCCTCTACTGGGAAAATAAAATTACCAACGGCCACCACAGGGGAAAACGTAGACAGCTCGTATCGGGGAGGAGGAACAAAGGCCCAGGGGGCGCAAAATTGGGGAGGACGGAAAGTCCATAGAGGCTGGGGACGGGGGTAGGGACGGAAACATGTCGGGCGGATAGTTGGTCGCGGTTGCTCTGATGAATGCAGCCAGGGCCAGGAGTAAGATTTTGCTGCTCCAGAGGGGGGAGTCGGGTCCGACACTAGTGATACCTTGGAGGAGGCGTTCCCTATGGAAGGACGTTGACTGGCAGCGGAGTATGGCATGGCTGAAGGTTTCCTCCTCTTCACCCCACCTAGGGCAGTGTTTCGGATCGTCTAACCTTGACCATGAGGGGTGGGCCGCGAGGTAGCTCTTCTGTACTCCCATCTGGTGGATGCGGCAAGCGATGAATTTACCCAAGCCCATGAAGGGGTGGGGGGTCAGTGACAGTGGAAAGGTGTAGTATGGAGGGGGCGGTGCCATGCGTCTCCACTCCTCAAGGAGTAGGAGTCTTGTTCTGCCCTTGAGGGCTTTGTAGGCGCTCGTCATGGTGTCATGAGGAGGGAGCGTTGCTTGCTCTGGGAGAAGTGCAGCGTTGGCCAGGGGGGCCAAGGAGAGGGATCCGAGAATGGGAGTGCCAGATTAGCGAGTTCATCGACGGGGAGATGGGACCTGACTGTCGAGGGGGGGCAATTCGTCTTCCAGGAGAGTGGCATTACATTGGGGCCGAGGCGGGTGCGGAGGTCCCTGTGTGAGTCCAGGACTTGGTGCTTGAGCAGGGAGGGGAAAGATGGGCAGAGACGGCCTGCCGCAGGGTTGATCGTTGGTGCAGCGCAGACTAGCCTTAATGCGGCCATGCAACGCTTGTGTGGGATGATGGATTGGAGGGGAGGAAGACAAGCTTCCGCCGACAGTATGGGTATAGGGGTAGACCCAAAGCAGTTCAACACCCAGCGTTGGACGGGCCACCAGTAGACATCCATTTTAGCGAGAATGGCTTTGCTGGGGACGATGATGTCAGCCCCGTACAAGAGGGTGGGGAGTAGGAGCGATATTGCCAGGTGGTGAGAGAGGTGAGGAGATAGGCCCGATCCGGGAGGGGAGAGCCTCTTGACTGTGGCGAAGGCCCCTTGAGCTAGGCACAGCCTCTTGGAAAAGTGTGCTGAGGAGGCAAGGTTAGAGGTGAACCACTACCCAAGCCCGGTGACGCAGGGAAGGGGGGGAAAGATCTGGCCATCCAGGAATATTGGGGGTGGGGAAGGAGCACCCTCGGGGTCTGTTTGAAGAGGAGTCCTCCAATGGATGAGTTCAGTCTTGGGGACGCTAAAGCCCACCTCACAAGCCCTAGCACAGGCCCTGATCTGCCCAAAGGCTCTCTGTAGGGTTCTGACGTTGGTCCTATACGATATGGATGCTGCGGACAGCGCGAAGTCATCAACATATGAGATAGAGAGGCCTCTCGGGAGGTCAATGTGGAGAGATGCGACATATATGACGAACAATAGGGGGGATATCAGGGAGCCTTGGGGGGTGCCCACTTGGACTGGGGAGAAGGTCTTACGTGATCCTGGAAACAGTAGGCAGCAGGTTCTTTGGGAAAGGAATGAGCCTATCCACGCGACCATGTAGTGAGGGACTCCCACTTGCCTGAGGGAGGAGCACAGGATTGAGGCATTGACATTGTCAAAGCCTCCTTTGATGTCTAGGAAGAGGGTAGAGACCTTGAGGCCAGGGCGTTGGAGAGTCCTGACTGTGTCTACTAGCGAGAGGGCAGCATCGAAAGATGAGACAGCGGCGAGCAAGCCACACTGGTTGTGATGTACCAGGTTCAGTGATCTGGCGATTAGGGACAGGAGGGAAGCAACAACCCTTTTGAGGATCTTGGAGACAGTCGGAAGGAGGACGATGACCCTAAAGGATGCGCGAGAATCATATGAGGCCTTGCCCGGCTTATCGAGCACTATGCCGTTCGCGTTGTTCATGGAGACTGGATGATAGCTGAATTTAAGGAGGGGGCCTAGGATGTCTGTCAGGAGTCTGGGTGCCGTAAGGTGGACCCTTTTCCATATGAAGTAGGGGATCGTATCCGGTCCAGGAGCCGGGGAAGAGGCGTACCTTCGATGGGCGGCCGAAATCTCACTAGGGAGGAGGGGGTTACACCCTTTCTGGGGCCTAAGAATTGAGAGTACAATTGGTAAAGGTTTTGGCGGGAAGAAGTGAGCGAGTAGAGCATTGTTGACCTCCTCAGGGGAGGTGACGTCTCGGAGGTTAGGGAACCTGGGTGTGACTGTGCTGACGGCAAATTTCTTGGCCGTCCATATGGTCCGGGGTGTGGCGTCTGCCAGGAAGGACTTCCAGTGTTGGGCCTTTGCTGCTTTAATTGACTTGAAGTACCCTTGCTTGGAGAGTCTGGCCACCTCCCGGTCCTGTGGATCGTTGGTGGCCCGGTCCTTCCGGGTGGATGGGTGGAAATCTTTCCGCAGTGTTGTCAGTAGCAGGGACCACCATGGCTTGGCCCTGTGTTAGGCGAACGGACTCCCCGTAAGGATTTAGAGGGCAAGGTTACCCTACCTTGATGCACACCAACTTCGAAGGAAAAAGATAACACCCCCCTCCAGCCCTGGCGTTGGGACAGCGCGTCATTACTGGCCGCCGGGGTAGTTGCGTCCCAATAACAACGACCACTATCAATGGAACACATCCTATAACACCGTATCCGTCGCAGCTGTCCAACCGACCGGACCCTGTTCGCAGGATATATAAGGGGAGACCTTCCGGCACCCTGTGCAGGTGGGAGCAGGTGAATCGGACGACGGCGCATAAGGTTACAGACACTTGAAGACAGGCAGTCAGAACAGTGGGTCGAAGGTAACGGGACGTTTCGCACGCAAGTTAGTCCACTCGGACCTACAAAATCGTGTAGAGTATGAGGGAGGTAACTATTCCCAGTAAGTGGATCGGGTGCCTCCACAAAGGACAGGTTGGTAAAAGATGGAGTCTGAGGGAAAATGCCTATAAGTACGATCCCGAGGACAAGTCGCGTAATCCCGGAAGACCAGAATATGATATGCAGTTGCATGCCGAATTCTTGACGGAACCAACCAAAGAAGATTGGCTATCTTCTGTCCAGCGAGTTAGACTACCCTCGACGAGCACGAGGGCAAGATAATTCGTAACCATTGTTGTCAACGGATAAACGGATGAGCTGACACCTGACGTGGTCTCCACACCACCAGGAATAATGGAAGCGCAGACCCATAAGTTGGCCATGGGAGCAAAAAGGTGTGGTAGAGAGTTTTCAGGGTCAACCAGTGTTCGCACTCAGGTGAAGTTCGCAAAGTTGCGGGCAAGGTACTTAGTTAGTATAGAGTTAGCATGTATACCGCGATTGCTCCGATGCAGAATATAAATATCGAAACATCTTCGCTGCTATTAGACACAACAAGCAGGGAGAAGAGATCTTATCAATATAATAAGTTATTTACACTTTTATATCGTTATCAATACTTCGACCACCTCCACTGAAGTGAATATTATATCTAGCCTAAATTACTCGTGTCTTCTTAACGAGTTCTCCGATATAATTACGATCAAGGTCCTAGCTGTCGGAATACCTCACGCCGAAGCTACCACCTAACACCCTGATTGAGGGGCGCCGGAGAGGACTGTGGGTTTTAAGCAGCGCAACTAGGGTGTTTAGGTTCATATCAAACCAATTTTCCAGCGAGTATCTAGTAGGGAGATTGGGAGGGGGAGGGATTATCACCTCTTTAAGTAGTGGTTCAAGGGTAGGCCAGTCAGTTCTGAACCAGTTCGGGGCAGGGGGCGGTGGCGCTCTGATGGGGTGAGCAATCGTGATGTTGATGGGGACGTGATCAGAGCCGGTGGAGGGTAGATCAGTCGACCAATCCTGGAAGAAGGGTACAAGGGAGGTGGATGCGAACGCACGGTCCAGGTGTGACGGTCTGGACGATCCAGGGAGAGGGAAGCGGGTGTATACCCCCGGGGTGTTCAGAAGTGTGTATCCATGCTCAGCGGCCATTGAGAAGTACAGGAAGGAAGCCTTGAGTTCGGAGGAGTTGTGTCTTCTAATCCGGTCTGCTGAGGGGTGGTGAATGTTAAAGTCTCCTACTACCAGTGTAGGGAAAACCGTGCTTGGAAGAGGGAGGGTGGGAGAGACTGTCCTTTCTGTGGCTGTTGAGCCCCACACGCTGTAACAGTTGACTATGTGGAATTTTTCAGCCTTTATGCCGAACAGGGAGTGGGCGGATATTTCTACAGTAGCATGGTAGGAACTGCTTGTGAAGATTGGGGTGATCCTAGCCATGGCTATAAGTGACCTAAAGGCATAAAAGGCTACCTGAGGGCGGCGATTGGGAATCAAGGGGCCAAATGAGGTGAAGCTTGCGAAAAAAGGTAAGCCATTCCTCCAGACCGGAGGGTCTTGAAGGCAAACAATCAAGGGGGGATCTCTTGCGGAAGCAAAAGAATTAAATAAGGAAAGAAACACATCCCAGCTCCCGAGGCAGTTGTGTTGAAAAATGGAAAGAACATGTCCAGGGCGCGGATCTGGTGGCGAGGCTTCGCTATTATGCGACATCTTACCAGGCTGAGCCTGTCGGAGGGCGGGTGGACCTTGAGGGACTGGCCGGCCAATCGGGGGGGGGGGGTGCACTTGGAGGCTGATCTTGCTCTCCGGCGGAGCTGCTAGCGGGGTCCGGGTGGCTCTCCGGCTTTCCTCCTGGAACAGAGGGAGGAGGCCTTGCAGCCGGGTGTCTGACCGTCCTGCGGGCTGGTGGGGTGGGTCTCCACGAGTCGCCTTGGGTTGAACGTCCATCTGGTCAGGATATATCTCAACAGGGCTTTCTTGGTGGGTCGGGGCGGGGCCCACATTTGGTGGGGGGGGGCGCTTGCTGCAGTCTCTGCTCCTAGCTGAGTGGGCTTCACCACAGTTGGAGCATCTTGCTGGAGAGGCCAGGCAGCAGTTGAGGATGGCTTTGAGGTTGCCTCCGCTTGGGCATGAAGGATTGGGGCAGCGGTGTTCCACTTTCATGTGCTGGAGGGAGCATAGAGGGCATGTGGGGGCCTCTGCTTTGCAGAGTGGTTTGACGTGGCCGTATTTCCAGCATTTCTGGCACTGGGTGACGGGGGAGGACGAGTAGGCTTTCTCAACGGTCCTTGTGTTGCCAAAGAGATACAGGGACGGGAGCATAGTTTGGATGGCATCAGTCCCGACCTTGACAACCACCCAATAGGCACGTTTTTCCATACCGGATTGACGGTTCTGGTTGAGGAAGCGGGCCGCTGAGATCGTGACATCCTAGGAGTTGAGGATAGAGTCTGAGAGGTAGTTGAACAGGTCCTCATCTTAGTAGGCATGTAGTTGACAGGGAGGGAGTAGATCGCTAGTTCGACCGAGGTGGGAGCAAGTCTAAAGGGGAGCCAGGGGTTTGCACCGACCAGGAATGACTAGTTGAGTTTGGTTGTGAGAGCCTCGAAGTACTGGGCGTATGAGGCAGCCGAGACTGAGGTGTCGACCATGATTAGCGTAACTGAGCCTCTATCGTTGATGATGGCCTTGAGGGAGCGGGGGAGGGAACAGTTGGCTTCTCTGAGGACAGCGGCGGCCAAGTCCGGTAGGTGGGCTTTTATGTCAGCAGGGTCGGGGTGAGGTTCTGGGGACGGGGCAAGGGGCGAAAGATCTTTTTGCAGCACAGGCAAGTGGGTTGGTGGTCTTTGGGGGGGAGGCCTTCTTGACAGCTTCTGCAACTTGCGTTGCCGAGGTGTTGTCAGATGACTTTTTCTTTCCTCTGTTCTTTCTAGCGGCCATGTTTTCACAGACAGCTTCGTCAAACTTGCCGGTGCCACCCACGATCGCTGCAAACGATAGCGTGGGGCCTTTGGAGGGATATGGAGGAGCCCCTCTGGCTGGGGGGGCTTGGGGGCCAGGAACTGCCGAGGGGCGTGGGCGGGATGATTGGGGGTGGGGGGGTGCCATCGTTGCAGGGGGAAGGGGTGCTACCCTATGTGACAGGTCAAGCAGGCTTGACTGGAACTGGTTAAGATAAACTGAGTGGTCTATGCCTTCGGGAAAGGAGTTGGGGACATGGGCGTCAAGGTCGCTTGTTTGGAGGCGGAGCTCCTCCACTGCTTTGAGTGTGGCAGCCATGGCGTGGGTCATAGAGCAAAGGAGTGGTAAGATGGTACTCTCGGCTAAGGTGAATTCACCCGCTTCACCGAGGGAGGGAACAGGGAGCTGTTGGTGGGAGAGACCTGTGAGTTGGCAGGTTTTGATGAGGAAGTGCCTGAGGTGACGAGCTTCAGGTTTGAAGGCCACAACGGAAGAAATGGAAGAGGGGAGATCCTCCATCGGAGCAAAAGAGTGGGGTGAACCAGGCTGGGCCATGGTGGGGGAGGTCACGGACGCGAAGCCTAAGCGACGTGCGAAAGTAAGAGGGCGGGCGTGATTGTGCACAATACGACGAGGGGTTGTAAAATGTGGGGGCAGGAAAATAGAGGGCGCCGAGCGTGCTATCACTTGGTTCGGAACCAAGCTCCTTGTATAGGCATCTTCCTACAACCCTAACCCTGGTGGCTCATCACCTCGTGCTACATAAACCTGTATGACTCATAGTGAGTGATAGCGCGAAACTCATCAAGTGACTCGCCAGAGTCAACTACGTACATCTTTTAACGAATCAAACTCATAAACCAAATCATGTGCTTGAGTGAGTCACATGAGTGAAACCACTGACTCATCATGTGAGTCATGTGTGAAAGTCATTACATCATATGATATCACAATCGTAAGTCATGAAACCAGCAAGTGATGATGACATAACAATCACTCAGAAGTGCGCAGTCATGTGAGAACTATGAGTCAAATAACGTCATAGCGTTAAACATAAAGAGGGGATGACTAATAACTGATGAGTCATGGGTAAACAAATTGGCTAAGGCAGAATTTGTAACATGAAACCGGGCATCGAAACTGAAGGAGCGAACCTCGGATATGCGGATGACACAACACCTAGACCTCGTCTGTCGGGCGCATGGACTCCCCGTAAGGGTTTACAGAGCAAGGTTACCCTACTGTTAGAGGGTAGCTTCGGCGTGAGGTATTCCGACAGCTAGGACGTTAATAGTAATTATATCGGAGAACTCGTTAAGAAGACACGAGTAATGTAGGCTAGATATAATAATTCACTTCGGTATAGATATTCAATGTATTGGTAACGATGTAAAAGTGTAGATAACTTATTATATTGATAAGATCTCTTCTCCGTGCTTGTTGTATCTAATAGCGGCGAAGATGCTTCGATATTTATATTCCGCGTCTTAGCAATCGCGGTATACATGCTAACTCTATACTAACTAAGTACCTTATTCGCAATCCTGCGAACTTCACCTGAGTGCGAACACTCGTAGACCCTGAAAACTCTCTCCCACACCTTTTTGCTCCCATGGTCAACTTATTGGTCTGCGCGTCTGTTATCCCTGATGGTGTGGAGCCCACGTCAGGTGTGAGCTCATCCGTTTATCTGTTGACAACAATTGTTACGAATTATCTTGCCCCCTTGCTCATCGACAGTAGTCTAACTCGCTGGACCGAAGATGGCCATTCCTTGTTGGTTGGTTCCATCGAGAATTCTACATGCGACGGCATGTCGTATTCTGGTCTTCCGGCATTAAACGACTTGTCCTCGGGATCGTACCAATGGGCTTCTTCCCTCGGACTCCATCTTTTACCAACTTGTCCTCTGTGGATGCACCCAATCCACTTACTGGGCATAGTTACCTCCTTCATACTCTACGCGATTATGTAGGTACGAGGGGACTAACCTTCGTGCGAAATGTCCCGTTACCTTCGACCCACTCTTCCGACTGTCTGTCTTCAAGTGTCTGTAACCTTATGCGCCGTGGTCCGATTCACCTGCTTCCACTTGCAGAACGTGTCTGAAGGTCTCCCCTCATATCCCCTGCCAACAGGATCAGGTCGGAAGGACAGCCGCGACGTATACCATGTTATTGGATGTGTTCCATTGATAGAGGTCTTTGGTGTTGGGACGTAACTACGAAGGCTGCCAGTGATGACGCGCGGTCCCAACGCCAGGGCTGGAGGGGGGTGTTATCCTTTTCCTTGGCAGTTCGTGTGCGTCAAGGTACGCTAACTTTACCCTGTAAAGCCTTGCGGGGAATCTGTGCGCCTAACACGAGCTCCCCACTTCGAAGTGTTCGTTCCGAATACTCTATGTGTATTATACAATCTATGTTCCATCTCAGGCTCCACATAGTTGGGGTAAAACCCAGCACCGTTTACTTGTCCACTGATGGAAAACCTTTCTTGTGTTACTCGACCTCTCTCTGGCCCGGCATCTCCCAGTTTTCTTTATGAAACCTTTCCACCTTTTCCTGCGTATTCTTCATGTCTTCGGGTGGTTACCATGTATTTTCATCTTCCGCGCAGCCTTTCCATTTTACAAACCAAACCTCTTTCATCGCTTTATTGCTTCCTCGAACCTTTCGCGTGTCTGAAATGATCTCACTCTTGATGATCTTTTCTACCTCCCATTCTAAATCTCCCTCGATATCTTCGGGATCTCCTGGGGGTTGCTTGAGATTTGGTCGGTTCGAGGCATGGTAGGGTTCCAATAGCGAAACGTGAAACACGGGATGAATTTTCCACCGCCACAATATTTGTAACTTGTATGCCTTGCTTCCCTTCTTTTCTAAGACTTTGAATGGGCCATCCAGTTTCGGACTCAGCTTCTTTGATGGTCGTTTGGTACATATGTTCTTTGCATTCAACATTAGCAAGTCGCCGACTTCAATGCTGGGTGGTTCTGTCGCTTTGCGGTCGTAATATTTCTTCATCGATTCAGGCGTATTTTCTGACGCCTGTTTCGCTTGCTGATGTATGTCCTGCATCCAGTGAGCATACATTGTCGCCCCCGGGTTATGAGCTGCTCTCTCTTTCATCCATTCAGTCTCTGGATGAAAGCCGTAGTTGGCGAAGAATGGGGTCATTTTGTACCCGTTAGTTGCCTATTTATTGTAGGCATGTTCGGCTAAGGGCAATAGTTGGTACTAGTCGTCCTGATCGTAATTGGCAAATGTTCGTAAATAATCTTCCTGTACTTGGTTGGTTCTTTCCCGTCGTCCGTCAGTCTGAGGGTGTTATGCGGTTGACATGCGGCGTTTAACTCCTAGCATCTTGCAAAATGATTCCCAGAATTCGCCGGAAAACTTCGTGTGCATGTCGGATAAAATTTGCATCGGTAATCCGTGAAGTTTCCAGACTTCACGAAGGAAGGTATCCGCAACATGAGTTGTGGTCGTTTTTTTGTGGAGGCCCATACAATGAGCCAGCTAGGTAAACCGGTCTACTACTACCATGATCTAGGTCTTGCCCTGTGATTGCGGTAGTTGTGTGATGAAGTCTCACGACATGGAGCACCAGGCGGCATAGGGTATTTCTAAAGTTTGAAGTAACCCATACTTAGCATGCCACGGGGATTTGCTGTGTTGACATTCGTCACAGGATCGCACATAATCTCTGATCCAATCTGCGAGTCCTTTCCAGTAGAAGTGTTAGGCGCACGGACTCCCCGTAAGGATTTACAGGGCAAAGTTACCCTACCTTGACGCATACCAACTTCGAAGGAAAAAGATAACACCCCCCTCCAGCCCCGGCGTTGGGACCGCGCGTCATCACTGGCCGCCTGGGTACTTGCGTCCCAACACCAAAGACCACTATCAATGGAACACTTCTTATAACACCGTATACGTCGCGGCCGTCCGTCCGACCGGATCCTGTTCGCAGGATATATGAGGGGAGACCTCCGGGCACCTTATGCAGGTGGAAGCAGGTGAATCGGACGATGGCGCATAATGTTACAGACACTTGAAGACTGGTAGTTGGAAGAGTGGGTCGAAAGTAACGGGACGTTTTGCACGAAAGTTAGTCCACTCGTACCTACAAAGTCGTGTAGAGTATGAAGGCGGTAACTATGCCCAGTAAGTGGATCGGGTGAATCCACAGAGGAC
>Ga0307513_10004460_pt1 | contig 18691 bp, 7 predicted proteins | sample 15_EM_MG_FD_202174 | JGI IMG/M metagenome (GOLD analysis project Ga0307513, IMG submission 202174) | Populus trichocarpa ectomycorrhiza microbial communities from riparian zone in the Pacific Northwest, United States - 15_EM | ecosystem: Host-associated > Plants > Roots > Unclassified | place...
AAAAAATATTTTCCTTATTTTTCAGTTTTTTTTCATGGGAGGAGAGAGAGGAGTCGCTGGATTCCAACAAAGAGAGAGAAAGTTCTTCGTTAGTGACGATTCCGACCACCAAACATGTTAAAATTGATGACAACGGGTTCTACTAGGTAAGAGAAGTCTTATGGTGACTGTTTTAAGCCTTAATGTAGCTTAAAAATATCAGATCTATGCCAAGAATGCAATATTATTTCCTGTTTGATTTAATGGTTTAGACCTTTTTTTGGGTTTAATGGGTTAATAGGTTGGTTTCTTGGTATTTTAATATTGTTTGTAAGGTGTTTTGTGATTAAAATATGTTAAAAAATAGGTTTTTTGGATAAAAAACATGTACGTTTTATTTTCGAGTCATCATAGTGGTGACCGAAATGGAATCTAGACTAGCAGACAACACGCAATGGACAACATGTTTTCTACCTATTCTTTTTTTTCAAAAAAATAAGGGTGGATGGTAGGTCTGCCCCTTTAATTTTTTTTTAAATAATAGTTATGGAGAATTTTAATTGGATTAATTAAAAAATGATTAAATTAAAAGAATTAGTATAAATAAGGATACTTGGGCTTTTTCTTTTTTGATACCTTTTTTTTTTTTTGTTAATATCTTTTTATGTCTTTTTTTTAAATATTTTTAAGTTTTTTTAATTAATACCCCTCTTATGTCATTGTTTTTTCTTATTTAGCTTTTTTAGAATAGAAATTATTTTTTAATTATATTGGGTATTTTTAATTTTTCATGGGGTCAATATGATTTATTTGTCATTTTTTTTCATATATTTCATATAAATTAAATTTATTTTTATAAATTAAAAATATTTATTTTTTATGATATTTTTAATACGTGCAACCTTATATAGTATTTTGTTTTTTTATTTTATTCAATAAAATTTATTTATCTGTCAATTTTTATTACAAATTAATTTTAATAATTAAATTCATTAAACACAATCATATAAATGACATGTGTTGCGTTATTAAATATCTTGATTTATATTTGTTATTTATTTTTTGCAATTTTATTTTTATTTATAGTCAATTTTCTTTTCTATCGAAATATCTTGATTTCATAATTTAGTACGCACAATAAACACATAATCTTAACATATCTCATGTCCAGGTCATGAAATTCATCATGTGTTAACCCAGCTCAGCTCAAAATGATTTTTTTCATTTATTTTTTGTTGTTATTATCTTATTTTTTATTATGTTATTAAATTAATCAAAATTTAATTTGATTATTAAGTTTCTTATACTTTTTTAAAAAACATAATTATCTTTTTTTTTTATTAAAAACATTTAATCTAATTCGCGGTGTCACGCAGGCTACAAATCCAGTATAAGCTAATTGATGATATCTTTCCCATTTAATAAAAAAAGAAAATCTGAAATCAACATATAAGATTGAAAATTTGGATTTTTTTATTACAAACTTTTAAAACTTCTGGAACTAGGCCCAAACCCATCTCGCAACCTTACATTAAAGAAAGAATTCCAACCTTACAAAATTGTGTTGAGTTTATTAGAAACAATTTTTTTTAACACGTGAAAAAAAAAAAAAAAAACCCGAAGAAATGGACGCCTAAAAGTGGCTTGCATTGGTATTTGATTATTTTCTCACCGTCATTACTATAAAGCCGAAGGAGACTTCTCATTCTTGCAGACCGTACGAGAACTGAAACTTCCATCTACGAGCACCTTCTCAATATTATCTAGGAGACTCATCGTCCTGGGTTCCTTTCTTTTTTGAAAATAACCATCCTAGAAGGGGGATTAGAGACCTTTTCCTGGCCATCCTTTTAAAAGAGTGAGGTCTCTCTAGCACTTCCTCTTTCGAAACAATAACCTTAGCCAATGAAGGAGGACTAGCGAATTTCACACTTCTCTTCTTTTGAAAGTCTGTAGGTTCTTCAATACCAGTATGGTTCTTGATCATCTCCATTTTGGTTGCATTTTCAACGAACTTGATGTCTTCAATCTCTGGATCATCAAGTACTGGTTGTTTTTTATGCATTCTTTCTCTTGCCCTTAATCGTTGTAGCTCTTTCTTTGTTTCTTCAAGTTCTTCTCTTAGAGATTTTATACTGTAGGTCATCAAGTTACCTTCTTCTCTTGCTTTTTGGAGGCTTTGCTTTGTTTCCTCAAGCTCAGCTGTTAAGGCTCCAAATCTGGAGGGAGCAGCCTGTCCATTTTCTCTCCCTCCTGTTCGCATCTAGCAGGAAAAAAAAATGTACCTTGATTAGCAAAATAAAATTATTTTCTAGTGGCAAGTTTTGAGATCCTAATGACATTTAAAAAAGAGGATAAAGTTTATTACTTGAATTTTCTATAATTCAGTACTGTTGGCGAATAGTTTTAAGAAGAAAAAAAATTCATTATCTAAAAAGTAATTCGTTAAAAAAGGACAGACAATGGCAACTACTAGCTAGACATGACATTAAAAAACACAGTATTATTAAATTACCATTGAAGTTTTATATACAATATATAAGACACAAGTTCTGTTTTAGTACATCATTAAATTCAAGATTGAAACTGTAGCTCTTGATTGGTTACGTGGAAAGAAATTGTGTTCGATGCCAGAACAGATATCCAAACGTAAGAGATATATAGAGAAGATCAAAGAGACGTAGTGAGAACCTCTTTGAGCTTGTTGGCATAGATTTCCCCAGCTAAAACTCTTTCCCCAAACAACACCACTGCTTCTCTGACAGACTTGAATGGTGCTCTTGTATCAATCTCCGCCCGTCCATTGACCACCAATAATCCACCCTCTTCTCTGTTCATGCTTAGCACTTGAAAATATGTATATATATCCACTCTATATATGTGATGGAAAAGAAGAGTAAGAATCAGGGGGTGAATGGATTCATGGGGTGACGAAGAGAGGGCTGGCTAGCTCCTTTTAATACAAGGAGCTGGCTATCAATTATAAGAGGTTGTTGTTAATGTGCTTGCTTACTTCAAAGGAAGTTGTTAAATAAATCATGGGGCTTTTTATTTTTTATTTTTCATTTATTTACTTACTTTGTTTCTTCGCGTCCACTACACTGTAATCTTGTTAATTGAAGTTGACAAGGGTGGTTGGACCATCCATGTTGATCTTCTTGATTCGTTAGTTTCATAGCTTAGCACTCTTAACTTGATTGGGACCTGCCTCCACTTGAACTGAATTCAGCTAGTCCAAAGAGATGACTGGGTCCGTTAGGGGTCCACGTCGGTAAATTGGATCATAAATAATTTAGGCAAGCCTCGACAAAAATCCCAAGCCAATACGATCAATCTTTACTAGATAGATTGCAAACTTCTTCTTCTTCTTCTTCTTCTTTTATTTTATCTTGATTAACTCTCAACTTACCAATGGATGATTTCTCAATAAATTCCTTTCCTAGTTTTAGTTAAGAAAAAAACCATTGCGCATTCATGTGAAAGGAAGATAATTTCTCTTTTTCCGCTGAAGTTCTTCCAATCTTTTGATATATAGAGCAAACTATATAAGAAATGTTAGAAAAAATAATCTGACTATTACATAAATTATCAATTACGCAAAGGCAAAATGGTGGAAGATTCCATGGTTCTTTGTATATAAATAAAGAGAAATCACATGAGTTTTTATATGATTATTTAACCATTTAATTTGTTAAACTTACATTGTCAGGAAGAAATTAGTTTAGAATTTATTGATGTTTTAGAGATTTAATTAATCAAGATGAAAACTAGATGGAAAACCTTACTGAGATTGTTTCAATGGATATCAGAACTTTTGTGAGGTTTTCACAATTATTTTTTATCAATACATATTAGGATATTTGGACCATAATTCACCTCAAAGAAAAAATAATTTTTGTTTCTAAATTGCATTATGATCCTAGAAGAAAGGATATGTGAATAGATTGCTATTCAAGCATGGAAAACAATGACCAAGCCACCTATAAGCCAAGGACCCCCTTGAATTTTGATAAATAATTAATGATGCTAAATATTTTAAAAAATATATAATAAATAAAAAGTTCAAGAACACATATAAATTATTTGATATATGGAGGATCCCATTTTAAACTTTATAAATAATTCAATGATACATGTGTATTCTTAAACTTTATTATTGTTATATTTTGTTAATGTTTAGCATTTTTTATAATGAATCATTAACTATTCAAAAAAGAAATTGAAATAATATTATTTCCTCACCTGTTATTAACGTTATAAGATCAATTCATGAATGGCTTATCTAATTCGAAAGAAAAATAAATAATTATCCATTATAATTTTTATATTCGTTATGCATGCCATAAAAAATATTAGATTCTCCATAGGTGATAATATTATTCAATATGACAAATATCTTTTAAACAACCAAATCTAATCAAAGAGTTATCTCTTGAAAAATATATTTGTTTAGAAATTTCGGATAGTTAAAACTAATTTAGGATCATATCTTGTATCGGTAATGATTTAAAAGATATATATTTTTAAACTTGTCTATGAAAAAAAAGCAAAGATGAATTTAGAGAAGAAAAAAAAAAACAAAACCCTAACTGCTACCATTTGGACACACCACTTTTAATATCACTTACTTATTTTATTTTTTCACTTTGTGTTTTGGAATTAGCAACCAACCAAGCTCGATGTTCCCGCTTCAGTACAATGCTACATTATTTTTTTATATATATATATATAAAATAATGTTTAGGTGCCATAAGTGTATTTTTTAAAAGAAAGAAAAACATGTGGCTTTGGTCATAGACCCGACTAGGTCGAACAAGTTGGTTTTATTTTAATTAGATGAAAGAAATAGAAAATGACAATAAATGGATCAAATTTAAAAAGAAAAGTGATCAGGATAACCTGGGATATTCCGTCAAACCCGTGACTTAGATTATAAGATTGGAAAAACCTAATAGAAAAAATAAAGAGAATTATAGAGCTTATTTTTTTAAAAAAATATCAACTCCTATTAACTTTTTAAACCTGATATCTAAGTCATTAGACCCAAAGCACCATGTCTAAAAAAACTATGAAGCTCAATTCCTAAAAAATAATTTCAATTATATAAAAGGATTATAAAAATAACGATTAAAAGAATGACGATGAAAATTAAAATACAAAATAAATTTTATATTGGATTGAATGGTGAGATTGAAAAAAAATTAATGTTAAGGTAATAGATCTTAGTAATAGAGATTAACTTTCCACCTTTGTTTTTAGAGGTAAAATGGGATGGGACATATTGTTAATAATTAACCATGAATAGCTCTTCGGTGTCAAATTATGCCTATGAGCTTTTCTGCTTGTTTAATGCTCGGCTATTTAAACACTTTTATCAAAGCATCAAGAGGAGTTCCACATGATTACACATGATTAATAATGGCTAACTTTGATAAAATGTTAGCTTTGCCATTTTCTTGTTAAGGGATATTAGCATTAGAGATCAATTTTTCATCTTTATTTTTTAGAGAAAAATGGGTTAGTGCATTTTGTTGATACTTAACCATAGATAGCTCTTTGTGTCAATTTATCCTTCATATTGGACAACGATAAGCTAGAAGTCACTTTATACTTAAACATGGTAGGCATTTAAAGTCTTAGTTAGGCTAAGGCCGGCCAGGAAAGCCTTATAATTAGATGCATTGTTAGAGGATAAAACTCAATATAAAGTCCATGTTGATAAACCTATTCACCAGGTGACGCAGACAGGAATGAAGGATAAAAAAAGTTTGGTACATATCAAAAACCTTAAAGATAAAAAAAAAAAAAAACATCACAAGTATAGAAAGACTCTTAAAATACTTAATTTTATTCATTATTGTCTATCCTTGCTAAAATGTTATTACAACTTATATATATAAAGCTAAAAAATCATAATAATATTTAATATGAACAATAAGCTAGAAAAAATATGTCCTTCAAATATGAGAAAAAAAATAGAAAAGCATCATAATAAAGAATAGAAATATAAAAATATTTATTTTTCTAAAAAAGCTCTTATATTAGCATTGTTAAAGTTGTTTTGGGCCTATCTGTCTATTAAAAGCTAGCTTTTGAGGGTGAGATATGTCTCAAATAACGGCGGAGCCAAGATTTTTCAAATGAGGGGGCAAATTACTAACAAATACTTAATATTATGTATTATGTAGACATGCGCGATATAGAGAAATCAATTTGAAATATATGTACTAACTCATATCAAGCAAAATTAATTTAAGAATACATTTAAATTGAGAAACTTAAATTATAATTGTTCTCTTCGAGTTTTCATATTTAAAACCGCTTCATAATAACTTCATTATCAATCTCATCGAAGATATTTTTCTCAATATATACAACCAAACTGTCATTCATTTATTTTTAGTTTAAGGTGGGTTCAATGCTTGTGTTTTCTAAGTTTTCCAAGAACTAGTGAAGTTCTTGGCAACAATTCTATGCTGACATTTGGTAGAGAGAAGCTAAAACCATAGCTTAAAAAGATTGTCATAACAAATTGATGTTGTTCTTGATAACTTATTGTTTTCTATAAGTGGATTAAACATAAATGTTAAATATATTTTTTTAATTTCTCTATTATGTTTCTAATTTTCTAGTTGTCTTATACTTTATTTTTAATCACTAGCAAGTTCATCATCATCATTTTCCATATGAAATTCATAGAAAAATACATATTAATTCATTAAAATCCATTTCAATTTATATCCATATGCATATAATATTACCCATACACATATTAATTCAACAAACCCCTAAATTATCATAAACCCTAACATTTTCTATAACTAATTATAAAGGAATAATTAGTTATTCTGCTTTCTATTTTTGTATTATTTTGTTTTCTTCTTTGTTTTTTTTTTCTTGTATCTTGCTTTTAGCTACCTTCTGATTAGCCCTTTCAATATATCGACTTCTTCCAAAAAAATTATAAAGGAATAAAACTAAAATTAGAGAATGAAACAAATAGAAAAGATGGAGGAAACTTACCTAAAGCATAAATTATAAGAGGTTACTTACTTAACTAATTAATAGCGTAGGACTTGAAGAGAAATTTTATAAAAAAAAGAGGCAGCAATAGTAGCTCAAAAGAAAGAAGAAAGGCTCTCGATTAGTTGATGGAAGAAAAAGAAAGAAAAGGGAAAAGTTTAGTGAAATGTGCTGGATATATATATATATATATATTAGACTATAAGTTAACAATAGCTAACTTGGATCAATTAGCAGCTAGCAAAGAAAATTAAACTTATTAAGATATTATTAATATTCTAATATAAAAAAGTATTTTGAAAAATAGATTAAGGGGACAATTGCCCCTACATGGCTCCGCCACTAGTCTTAAACGACTTAATAATTTGTATAAGAGCCTAGATTTGCCAACTTCTTCCAAAAAAATTATAAAGAAATAAAACTAAAATTAGACAGTGAAACAAATAGAAAAGATGAAGAAAACTTACCTAAAGCATAAATTATAAGAGGTTACGTACTTAACTAATTAATAGCTTAGGACTTGAAGATAAATTTTACAAAAAAAAGAGGCAGGGATAGTAGCTCGAAAGAAAGAAGAAATGCTCTCGGTTAGTTGATGGAAGAAAAAGAAAGAAAAGGGAAAAGTTTAGTGAAATGTGTTGGATATATATATATATATATATATTAGACTATAAGTTAACAATAGCTAACTTGGATCAATTAGTAGCTAGCAAAGAAAATTAAACTTATTAAGATATTATTAATATTCTAATATAAAAAGTATTTAGAAAAAAAGATTAAGGGGGCAATTGCCCCTTCTTACCCCTACATGGCTCCGCCAGTCTCAAACGACTTAATAATTTGTATAAGAGCCTAGATTTGCCAACAAGTCTAGACCCTACAATCAGAGTAATTAATTGGTTGTCACTACTCTAACCCAAAACCTCATGTGTGAGGGGAAGAATGTTAGGGTTATCCCACACTAGTTGTGGAAGAGGCTGATAGAGAGTTTATAAGTGTAAGGGAAAGCCTCACCTCATAAGCTAGCTTTTAAGGGGGAGATTGACCTAAAACCACTTAATTATTGGTATCGGAGCCTAGGTTTGCCAACAAGTCTGGACCCTATAATTAGGGTAAGGAATGGGTTATCACTGCTCTGACCTAAAGGCTAATATATAAGGGGGGATTGTTGAGGTTATCCAACATCAGTTGTGGAAATTGATGGAATTGAGTAAATAAGTGTAAGGGAAAACCTCGCCTTACAAGCTAGATTTTATAAGAGAGATAAGCCCAAAACCACTTGACAATTGGTATAAGAGCTCAAGTTACCAACAAATCTAATATCAATTGACGCAAATAAAGCTTGCAAAGAAAGATGGACTTATTTTGCTAAGATTCAAATTATCAAATTAAATAATAGACAAAATCGAGTCATCAAAGCTGAGATGATATTTTAAAATAAAGAAGCACAAAAAAGTGTAATCCAATATGAAAAAAAAAAAAGAGAAAAAAGAATGAAGTTAGATAGGATACCTTAAATGAAAGAGGTACAACAAACATACCCAAAATAATCATTACGATCAAATAAGAGTTGCATAAAAAACAAAAGCAAATAAAAAAGGCTACCATCATAAAAGAAAGTAGAATGCATTATAAATGAAAAGGTGAAATTAGAAATAAGCCAACTCAAATAAGAAATATTATAAGAGCCAATAAGATATGCTAGTGTAATTCAACTAACAACCAAAACAAAAATCTAGTTTTAAGAAAGGATGAGCATACACGAAAAATAGTTAGATGCACTAACAAATGAATAACAAGTTAAAAGAGAAAAACTTAAAATAGGCAAATACAAGTTGCGACCCCAATATAAGGCAAACAATAACTCAATCCATAATAGAGGACTCGAACCCAATTGTATTATAAACCATATGAAATCTTAAACCACGAATAACAACTGAACTTGCATAACTAAGCAACAAATTGTTGTGATAATGTTACCCTGAGCAACATATAAAAATCCAACATTGTTGATCAACATCCCAAACCAAGACAATAAACAACAACTATTTTTTCCTTTGCAAAACATTAGATAAAAAACAAGAAATTATAGAGCAATTTATCAGATAGAGCAAAACATGTCTTCATCATAAATCAACAAAGAAAAATAACAAAGAAAAAAAATTAGATATTATAACATAATTAGTCCAAACCACAAGCATCATAAAAAATAGTTGAAAATAGGTTAACATGATTTATCAAAAAGACAGAAGTTGCAAGTTGTGTATCAAACTCAGAACATGTCCCAGACTAACAATAACAATATAAGATAACTTTTACTATTTGGATAGAAAACAATCACTCAAACTACACCCAATCCAATCACTAAAACACCCTCATCATTTCCCAGCAAGCTATAACTCTATAAACATTGCTAATTACTTGTCACCTAACATTCTACTCTATTAAAATCAACCAACAAACCTAAAAGTATATATCATAATTTTTTACTAAGTTAAGACAAACTTAAACATGAATTGTGCAACCAACATACAAATCAAACAATTCACATAAAAACACACAAACACAAAAATAACAAAGTTATATCAAGCTACCAGTATATGTGCCATAGCAGAACATACAACTACAAAAACAACCATATTGACATTATAAAAGATCAAAGACAATATAACAAACAAGAAAAAAACCATCAATCAACCGTACATAACTTTAGTCAACCATGTCCAAACCAGATATGCAATGACATTGCCCTTAATTAGAAAAACTAAACTTTTAAGAAAACAACAACCCTACATGATAATAAAACTTAAAAAAAAATGATAGAATGCTTTTAATAGAAAACAACAATAAACCTTATCAATGAGCATAAACATCATTTGTTCTAAAAGCAAAGACACAACAAAAGGCATAAAAATATACATAATCCAACAATCAATAAAACAACAATTATAAACACATGAAATGTGAACAAATGAATACAAAGTAACAAAATAAAAGAGAAAAACTCGCACACAAAGTCCTAGTAATTCTCAAAGAAAAGGGACTCTAATTCTCTCTCTCACATAGTTTATAAGCATTATTATGAAAAATAATAGAAATAAGGTTAACATCTACCCCACCTATACAATAACATGACAAGCAAAAATCAAATAAAAAGACTTCAGTTAAATAAAACATGATAATTCCAGAATGAAACTGAATTAAAATAAACAAACCTAAAAGAAAAATGATTAACTTATCTTGTTGCATATCAACATAATATAAATAGTACACTGAGAGATTGCACAATTGATAATTGGTTATAACTGTCCAGAACCATCCAACCATTAAATCCCACTCATACCCAACAACTCTTCTAAGGTAAAAAACACAACATAAAAGTTACAAAGTGGGAAATGCATTAAATGCATAATGATGTTTACTAGCCCAAATTGCTACATCAGCAAAACTAACCCCAGCTCCTATTAACAAATAAACGAGGCCACACCTATAAATTAAGGCTAACACCTATTAATTCCCAACCCGTTCCCAAAACATTACAACCATCAATTACAACTCATCTTAAGTTATTATGGGCACAAAGAAAGAAGACTCGCCAAGGAAAAAAGGAAGAGAAGGATGACTTGGCATTGTGCGAATCTATAATATTCCTGTCTCTAGATACACAATAGAATAAACATTGAATTCGTTATACATTTTACTTTTTTCATAATATATTTGTAATGTAATGTACCAATGGTAGCACCAACATTGGATTTAATTGCAATAACTAGATTTGTGGGCCCATGCTACGTCGTGGGGTAAAATATTTTTTTATTGATAAAAAAAGACGTTCGAGTGATGAAAGGTTGTTTTAAATAAGTAAAAAAAGAAACAACTCAAGGCATAAACCCAACTAAGCCAAAAAAATTGGTATAATTTAATTAGATAATAAAATAAGAGATGACAACAATACATCAACCAATTGTTTTTAAAAAAATAAAGACTTGTAAACAAAACAATTACAAAAACAAAAAAGACGACGAAGCTAATATTCCCGCTAATCAAATATGAAAAAACAAAATTGAAAAAAAAATGACTTGAGCCTTCTAAAGTGAGCATGCCAAATATGCAACCAAGGTCATGAGATCGAAATAAACCAATAAAAAGCAAATAAAAAACTTCAAAGTCTAATTCTAAACAAATCCAATATAGAAGCATGAAATAAAAAAAAGGTAATTTAAAAAAATGACAAAAAAATAACAAGTAAGTCGGGAAAGCCAATTAAACTATACGACCTAAATCATATAAATAAAATAACCCAATAGAAGGCAAACCTTAAAATATTATGAAACTCAATTATAAAACAACCAATGTTGAAGGACATAATGGAAAAAATACTAAACTTAAAAAAATGATCATGAAAAAAAACTCGAGGCAACCTAGGCCAACTTGCCAGACATGTGATGCAAGTAATGAGACCGAGATAAACAAATAGAAAGGAAATTAAAGAATATCATGAAGCCCATTATTATAACAAAAGCTAAATGATGTGGGAAAATCACTGAAGATCAAGAGACCTTTTACGGTGGATTATAATAGTAGTTTCATTTTTAATTTCTCATCTTTTCACAAGACGTTTCTTTGGCTTTCCTTTTCTTTTCCAGCGAATAGATGGCGTACACGCCATTAAGAAGACGTGTGTGACGCTTTCCGGTGGCTAAATCTGGCTATCAGCCTCCTCACTGGATGTGCAGCTGTGTCGTCTTCCACATTGTATGACTTGTGTAGATAGATAATGATTAGATTGCTGCCGGTGATTGATTGTTTGTATTTTTTCTTTCTTTTCTCTCTTCTGACAACTAAAGTGCATAATTATTATCTTTGTTTGTTATTTGTCAACTTAGACATGTTAGCCATACCCAGGTATTTTGGATCTTGCATGGCTGCTAGACCCACACACTTTGGGTCTAGACCCAAGCGCCTGGGCCTGACAACCATGCAAGACCCACGCTTGGGTTAAAAAATTTATAATTTTTTAAAGCATGATTGGACTGTAAAAACAAACGCTGCCTCATTTAAACAGGATTTTTCATTCATATGTAGTAAAACTTAACTGCAAACTCTTTTTTGTTTGTGCAATTTATTTCATAAATTTGTTATATTCAAAGAGGAAAGAATGAAAAAAAAAATGTTGAGTTCTAAGTGATTTATTTCAAGTGTTCAAAAATAAACTTCCCTTTTTTGTATACATTATGGATAAAAATATTAATTTTATGTTTCCATCCATGTGTTGGATAATTTTTTTAAAGGATTCATGCTTTTTTAAATTTGAGATATTGTTGCATGATCTAATTGTCAAAGTTTGTTACAAGGAGAGTTTATTCTACATTATAACTATTAGTATATACGAAAATTTGAAATATATGATCATAAGAGAAAACTTTTGAATTTTTGAATTGATACAATATGTTGTAGGAAAAGAAAATATTGTATATGTAAAAGACTTATTGTCCTTTTGACTATCTTAATTTATACATTTTTGTAGATAATTCTCATTAAAATTAGATATTAATAAAAAAATTTGAGTGAATTTTAGGGATGTGTGTGACAATAATGTCAGACCTGCATTTAGGTCTGCTAACCATGCCAACCCCAAACATGGGTACCAGACCCATGTAGCTTGGCCTTAGTGTGGTTGCCAGATCCACGTACCTTGGGTCTAGTGTGATTGCCAGACCCAAGGCACAAGGGTCTGGCATGCTCGCCAGACACAAGGTGCGTGGGTTTGGCAAAAAGTTGAGTGGAGGTTTTAAAATTAACCCACATGGTTAGATTTAATAACATTATTAAAATATTCTTCATACTTTTAATATTCATTTTACATTTAAAAAAAATTGAGATTGACTCGCTGCGGAGAACGAGCTAATATGCGTAGTCCTATCGAAAGATAAATGGCCTATGCTACACTGCTAGTTGGTCAAAAAAAATTTCAATATTAAAAAAAAAAGATGACAAGGCAATGCAAGCTCCCCTAAAAAAGAAAAAAAAATCACGAGACTCTGGTAATTGGCTCAACTGGGTTTAACAAACCTGGTTAACCTAAATAAAGTGTTGAAAAAAACAAAATGAAAAAAAAAACCAAAAGCTCAATTTCTAGAAAATAAAATATTGAAGGCTGAAATTAAAGAAAAAATATGAAAAAAAGGTAAAAAAAACTTGGACCAAACCCACCACAAACAAGATGTAAAATCTCTAACTTAGTTGTGTTAAAAGGGTAACCCCATTGAAAGAAAACTCAATAAAATAATGAAGCTCAATTATTAAAGAACCAAATATTGAATAATGAAAATAAAAAAATAAAATTAATTTTAAAAAAAGTTACAAGAAATTTTTTTGAGTTAACTTTGGTTAATCTGCTAACCCCATAATTATAGAAGAAAAACATATTGGCTAGGACTGAGATAATCTCATAGAAATGCAAGCAAAAAGAAAAAGGCAAAGATAAATTTCCAACAAATCAAACGTTGAATGATGAAAATGAAATTTTTTTTAAAAAAAAAGAAAAAAAAACCCAAACTCAATACGTATAAACCTTAAAAACCATGAAGCCGAGACTAATCTCATAAAAGGCAAACCCTAAAAATCACAAAGTAAAATTCTAAACCAACAAAATACCGAGTGATGAAATTGAAAACAATAATGAAAAAGGGATTAAAAACAAAAAATAGCAATAAAAAAAACATCGAAAACAAAAAAAACAATTTAAAAAAAGCAATAAAAAAAAAGATCCAAATGAACCCGGGTTAACTTGTGACAATGGGTATAAGATTGAGATAATCCTATATATATAAAAAAAAGGAAGACCAATCCCTAACAAATCAAATATTAAAAGATGAAATAAAAAAAATTTATTTAAAAAATGTGAAAAAAAAGACTAAATTGAACCCGTGTTAACCTCCAAAATCAGCGACTCTGGTCATAAACCCTGAACTAACTCTATAGAAGACAAACCCTAAAAACAACGAAGCAAAATTATAAATTAATAAAATGCCAATGGATAAAACTGGAAAAATAGCAAAAAAAAAGGACCAAATTCAACATAAAAAATAAAATCAAATGCTTAGAGAATTAAAAAACAAAATTTAATTATGAAAATAATAAATAAAACAAATAAAAATCAAAAGAATAAGGATAAAATTTGATATAAAAATCAAATTAAACCAAATGATGAGAGATGAAGTTGAAGAAAAAAATTAAAAAAAGATAACCAACAAAACAAATAGAAATCAAAAGAACGAGGGCAAAAACGGATATAAGAAAAAAGTGGCAGACACCTTTGAGTTTTGCCCAGGAAAAGAGAGAGAAAGAAAAAGAGAAGAAAAAAAAAATCAACAAGAGCCTAACCATTTCTATGCCGTGAACAAGCGCCTGACCATTAGAAAGAGGATACGAGGATGCTTCCAATATTGTCGTGAAATACAACGTTTGATCACTGATTTAACCCACATGCGTGGCCCAAAAGGCATAGACGTCGCCCATGCGTATGTGCGTATGGTGATGCACTAACCATCTTTTCCTATAAATAATATTTTTTTTATTAAAAAAAAGACCACAACGCCTCTAACTAAAATTAACAATAATAATCATGAGAGGTGTAACTCAATTGATCATGTCCTGAGTTTGTTCTCTAGAGGTCACTAGTTCGAGTCCCACAAACCTTAGGGCCACTGGAGGCTTACACGGTTATTAACTTCAGGGCCCGTGAGATTAGTCAAGGTGCGCGCAAGTTAGCCCGAACACCCACGTTAATAAAAAAATTTAACAATAATAAAAAAATCAAGATAAAAAAACCTAAACAACCTGCACTGCACGCTAGTTTAAATAATTTTAATCAATATGTTATTTTATTATGCATCAAAAATAAAAAAAATACCTCATGTCGCTGTTAAAATTGACAGTGACAAACCAATCACAGTGAAAACACCATTTTGTTTCCAACCTCAAGTTTAAAGGTATTAGCTTGCGAGGGCAAGATCTTCTTTACACTATTCTAATAAATAATAATCAATGAGTAGATAAACAGTTACTTCATCAAGTTTTTGTTAATACTCTTTCAACTATTTCATTTTAAACAGTCCAATGAATATATCCATCGCAACCGTAATCAAATAAAAAATTGTAAAAGTGGATGAAAAACAGTAAAAAAAAAAAAAAACCTTTTACCGATGGACCCGGTTCGTGGATGTCGGTTCTCCTCTGAAGTACCTAATTTTCATTTTTTAGGTCTCAAAAATCTCTCGAGAGTCCTTGGGTAGGGACCAGAGACAAAGAAAACAAAACAAAGCGAGAGAAAGTTATTTATAGCAGAGGTCAGTACTTTCACCTCTAGTAATAGATTAATAGCAGTGCTTCTTCACCCTTCCCTTTCAGTGCCGATAGATACAATCCCCCAAATTTTCACTCGCTAAAACCCGAAATCTCTCTCACAGAAATCAATTTCTCTCTCTTTACACAACCGTAAAATTGTACCAGAACCGAAGCGAGAGAGTTTAGCAGCAGTTCACCACCATGAAACCCTAGAAAAACCCTAGAAATTCAAATTGAGAACAAAACTTAGGGTTTTTGACGCCATGAGTCCAATTCAGAATTTCGAGCAGCATTCTCGCCATCTCGTGGAGCCTGACCTCCGTAAGTCTTTCTTTCCCTCCCCTTCTTTTTTCATTTTCCTGTTAGTTCGTTGAGAAAATGAAGGAAATGAGTGTAATTTGTGTGTTTTTTGTTGTTTATCATGGAACTTGAAGTAATATAAGAGAGATGATAGTCTTATTAGGTTAAAGCTGATAATAGTTATAGAAATTTAAGTCCCTTTTCTTTTTCTTAATTATGTTCTGTTTATAATTTTTGAACAGCGATTCAAACGAGGCTACAGATGGCTATGGAGGTGCGGGATAGTCTTGAGATTGCGCACACGGCGGAGTATTTGAATTTTCTTAAATGTTACTTCCCGGCATCTTCTATTATTCTGTTACAAATTACAAAACCGCAATTTGTAGATAATTCTGAGCATAAGTTACGAAATATTGTGGTGGAGATTCTGAATCGCTTACCGCATAGTGAGGTTCTTCGGCCCTTTGTTCAGGATCTTTTAAAAGTTGCAATGCAAGTGCTTACTACCGATAATGAAGAAAATGGGTTGATATGCATTCGTATTATTTTTGATCTTTTGAGGAATTTTAGGCCAACATTAGAAAATGAGGTTCAGCCATTTTTAGACTTTGTATGTAAGATTTATCAGAATTTTAGATTGACTGTTAGCCATTTCTTTGATAACGCAAGTGCGGCTGTTGAGGATGTTAAACCAATGGAAATTTCTACTTCTTCAGATCAAGGGCTTTTGAGTACTGGACACATTGGGAATGGCCAGCTTAATCCTAGTACTCGTTCATTTAAGATAGTTACTGAGAGTCCACTTGTGGTTATGTTTCTGTTCCAATTGTATAGCCGTCTTGTACAAACTAATATTCCTCACTTATTGCCATTGATGGTTGCTGCAATATCTGTCCCGGGCCCTGACAAGGTTCCTCCCCATCTGAAAACTAACTTCATTGAACTGAAGGGTGCACAGGTTAAGGTAAGTTTTGTTTGCTCATGATGTCCCTTCATTGTCTTTTCCTGCATGAGATAAAGCTCGTTTCATGTAGATGTTGCTGATGACTTAAGGCAGTACTTAGCTGTTAGTATATTTATACTGATTTTGGAGGGGAGAAAACCAGTTTTTTCTTAAGAGTAGATTTTTTAGTCATTAAAATGACTTAAATATGTGCTCTTCACGTTTATAAATAAGAGAGATTGTTTTTGAAGGGAAACCATAGTTCTCACTTGCCTTGGAATCATGGTGTTATCGGAAGATATTCATGTTTTTGATTCTGTAATCTAGCATGACTGCAGAAACAATGATGTTATTGAAGCTCCTTCAATAAGTTAAAATCTTTTGTTGTGGGCTTGTGAAACCACTTGAAGTAGTTTCTTGTCTTGCTTTTAGATTTTAATTTGAGGATATGAAGGCGCAATGGGATTCCAGGCTGTAAGGATCCAACGAATGATCACTTAAGTGCTAGAGCATATAAAATGTCAAGCAACTCTTTACTTGAATAATGTAAAAACTTTCAAACATATTCACAAAAGCTCTTATGTGCCTCTGCTCCCAAATGGATGAAAGTTTACTGTTTTGATATAAACTTGACATCCTTTCTTGTGCTCAGAGCTACTCTTCAATTTTGCCACCTTTTGTCCTCAAAAAGCTGGGGGAGAGGTACATAAAATAGATGTGATATCTGTGGAAATAACAAATAGAGCTTCGGCAGAAATCATATTGTTGTAATCAAACGTCCAGAACTGTGTGCCCCTCAATTTGTTTCTATCACATCATTACACTAATTACACTATTTTGCCTTTTGCAGACAGTTTCTTTCTTAACCTACCTGTTGAAGAGTTTTGCTGACTATATTAGGCCACATGAAGAAAGTATATGTAAAAGCATTGTGAATTTGCTTGTTACATGCTCAGACTCTGTGGCCATTAGAAAGGTTAATGATTGCTTTTTAATTGATTTTCTCTTTATGAATGTTGGTCTCTTGTAGTTTCAAAAACTGATGTCTGAGCACATTTGTTGCAGGAACTGCTAGTTGCCTTAAAACATGTTCTAGGGACAGATTTCAAGAGGGGTTTATTTCCTTTAATTGACACACTTTTAGAAGAGCGGTAAAATCTTCTATCTTATTATGGGTCATACGTATCAATGAGCTTTCATGATCACAAATTCTCAGGAGATGCTAAAAATGTCTAATTATTAAATTTTTGGGGCACATGGAAGACAATTGAAATAGCACTCTAATCTGTTTGTTGTGTGGGCTTAATGGTACTATGTGAAGTAATGACTGAGTGTTAAAGAATTCAATGCAAAAATTACAACAGAGGAAAATTGAGCATGAACGTCACAGTTGGTAATCTATACCTACTCCTGGAAAATAATAAATTGATAGAGGTTCTGTATAAATTGCTGACAAAAGATTGAATCATTTGATTCTGAGCTTATTCAAGGAAGCATCATGTGGTTGGTGGCTTTACTTGAAGAGGTCCATCACATTTCTTCAGAATGTATTTTGTGCAATTATTTGTATAAAATGGAGCCAATTTTCCTGGTCCATATTTTATTTTGCTTATTTTTAGTTTGTATATTAAAAATTTCTTATAATTTTCCTTTTGATGGTATGTACATCTACTCCGATCATTTTCAGATAGTTGTGAATATTTGGCCCTTCGATTTTAAGAATTTCATTATTGGTGGTTCTGGCACTGAACATTTCCTGTTTAACACTTAGTTTTCCTATCCATTCTAGAGTTCTAGTTGGAACTGGTCGGGCATGCTATGAAACTCTGAGGCCATTGGCTTATAGCCTACTTGCAGAGATTGTTCATCATGTTCGGAGTGACCTTTCCTTATCACAGGTGCTGTTTCTTATGGGATATCTGATGTCAATTTTACTTTCTGATATCAAATTTCTCAATTACTATTTCATCTCTTGCTTTCACACCTATGTGTTGTGCACTGTACTAGACAATTATTGGTCAGTTCTGTTGCCAGTTTATTAACATAGAAAGTGAAAAAGTTCCTGCTGGTTCAATATATTTTATCCATGAGATTCTT
>Ga0307513_10004461_pt1 | contig 18689 bp, 12 predicted proteins | sample 15_EM_MG_FD_202174 | JGI IMG/M metagenome (GOLD analysis project Ga0307513, IMG submission 202174) | Populus trichocarpa ectomycorrhiza microbial communities from riparian zone in the Pacific Northwest, United States - 15_EM | ecosystem: Host-associated > Plants > Roots > Unclassified | place...
CCGGACACGGCGTTGAGGAACGTGGTCAGGTAGTTCGCGCCGTGCGGGATGCCGACCTGGCTCCAGCTCGAGTCGTCGAACGCCGGGGTCGCGAACGCCGCCGCGTCCTGGCCTTTCAGGTAGCGCCAGTGACTCTGGCCCGGCATGCCGGCCGACAGATCGATGGTGACGCGCTCCGACGTCGGCGGCACGATCGCCTGGGTGGAAACCGACGACGATCCCGGCGCATCGTCGGGCTCGCTGCACGCAGCCACGAGCAGCAGCGCGGCGCCCGCGACGACGCGCGCGCGGCGTCCGACGACGACCAGTGTGTGAGCCTTCGGTAGCGCCATGTGTGTTGACCTCTGCTGGTCGCGCAAAGCGACGAGCGTGCGGGCGCTGCGCCGGCGCTGCCCAGGTCAGCAGCGACGGACGGCGCCGGATGTCCGGGACGTTTCCTGCGCGTCACTATCGCTGCGAGCGCGCCGCCGGTGAATGACGCGCCTTCCGCTGCGTTGATGCTTCTTACGACCAACCGCCACGTCACCGGCGTCGCAGCGAGGCTGCCTCGTGCGTGATCCGGCCTGCGTGTCCCTCAGGTGTCCGCGCGGCAACTGCGCAGCGCCCGTACGCAGCGTGCGTACGTCGGCATCGACCCAGACGGCGCCACGCTCTGGCAGTAGGATCGCGGTCTGACATGTCCAGGGACGCTCCTCCACGCTCGCTGTCGCTGCGCCCCGACCATCCGGATTTTCTCGACCTGCCGTGGGGCATCCCGCTCGAGGAGTGGGCGGCGTGCTGCGATCGCGTCGAGTCGCTGCCGCGCGGAGCGTCGCGTCACCCCGTCGTGTTCGTGGGCTACGACGAGGGCCTGTACGCGCTCAAGGAGCTGCCGCCCGCGGTCGCCGAGCGCGAGTACGACGTGCTCCGGCGCGTCGAGGATCTCCGGCTGCCCGCCGTGCGCGCCGTCGGCCACGCGCTGACCCACACGTCCGCCGGCGACGCCAGCGTGCTGGTGACGCGCTACCTCGATCACGCGCTGCCGTACAGCGAGGTGCTCGCGCTGTCGAGCGCGACGCGCCACGACAGCCTGGTCGATGCGCTCGCCGGGCTGCTCGTCCAGCTCCACCTCAGCGGCGTGTACTGGGGCGACTGCTCGCTCGCCAACAGCTTGTTCCGCCGCGACGTCGGCGCGCTGCAGGCCTACCTGGTCGACGCCGAGACCGCCGAGGTCCGCCCGACCCAGTCGCCGGGCATGCGCGCGCACGACCTCGACATCATGGAGGAGAACCTCGCCGGCGGGCTGTCGGACCTCGCGGCGGCGGGCCGGCTCGCCAAGGACTTTCCGGTGTTCCAGATGGGCGCCACGGTGCGCGGGCGCTACCAGCGGCTGTGGGACGAGATCAACAAGGTCGTGATCATCGAGCGCAACGATCGGTTTCGCATCGACGAGCGCATCCGGGCGCTCAACCAGCTCGGGTTCTCGGTCGGCGAGGTGACCCTCGAGCCGACCGACAAGGGCAACCAGCTGCGCATGCAGGTGCTGGTCACCGATCGCACGTTTCATCGCGACCAGCTGGCGTCGCTGACCGGCATCCTCGCCGAGGAGACCCAGGCGCAGCGCATGATGAACGAGATCCAGGAGCTACGCGCCGCAATGGCCGACGAGCGCATCCGCAGCGTCCCGCTCGCGGTCGCCGCGTATCACTGGCAGACGACGATGTACCAGCCGATCGTCGAGCGGCTCGTGCCGATGTTCCGCGATGACCGCCCGCCCGAGGAGGTCTACTGCCAGCTGCTCGAGCACAAGTGGTATCTCTCCGAGCGCGCCGGCCACGACGTCGGCCACGACGCGGCGACGCAGGATCTGCTGGCGCGCCTCGCGCCCGCGTGACGGGCGGGCGTCACGGCGCGCGCGGGGCGCCGAACTTGTCCGCGGTCAGCCCCTGGGCGCCGCCGCCTCTCAGATCGATCTCCGTGCGGTTGTCGCCCGCCTTGATCGTGATCTCGGAGACGACCGGCTCGGCGCTCCGCTCGCTCCAGGCTTGCACCTTGTACTTGCCGGGCCGCAAGCTCCGGAACGCGAACGCGCCGTCCTGGTCGGCGATCACGTAGTGGGGCGCGTCGACGACCACCAGGTACGCCGCCATGTTCGCGTGGATGTTGCAACCGATCCGGATGATGCCGGGCTTGTCGAACACCATCTGTCGCATGTCCGCGTTCTTGTACATCCCGAGGTCGAAGCGCTGCGGCTGCGAGAGCGAGAACACGTTGTGATAGATCGAGTCGAAGTTCGGGAACTCGACGGTCGATCCCACCGGGACCGCCATCAGGTGGGGCGCAAAGGCCTTGTTGCGCTGCTCCATCACGCGGACCTTGGCGGCGCGCTTGGTGGGCTTGCCGTCCTTGGGCCACAGCATCACCAGCCCGATCGTGTCGAGCGGCTTGCCCTCGAGCTTCAGCGTGCCGTGCAGCGCGCCGCGCTCCGGCTTCTTGCTCGGCGCGTCCTCCTCCGACTTGCCGACGCCGGTCGCGGGTTGAGGCGCGGTGTCCTTCATCGTCTTCAGCGCGGTGTGGATCCGTGGCGGCGCGCCCTCGCGAAACGCTTCGGACGCGGACGCGAGCGCCGGCGCGCCGACGATCAGCTCGGCGCGGGTGAACAGCTGCTCGGCGTACGACCGCTGGCCGCGCTTGCCGGCGGTGACCGCCGCGGCGAGCAGGTCCGCCGCGGCCTTGTCGCCGAGCGTGGGGACGAGCGAGGACGCCTTCGCGAGCTTGGCGTCCGGGATCGGCGTGAGCTTGCCCGGTGCGACCACGATCTGCGGTTTGAGCGGGCCGATCGCGCCGAGCAACTCGTTCTTCTCGCGGGTCGGGACATGGAACTTGTCGAGCGCGCCGATGAGGTTCTCGACCAGCGCGGTGAACTCGTCGTCGACGAGCTCCATCCCGGCGTGCGAGGTCGGCATGTCGCGCCCGGTATACGCGACCTGGCCTCCGGTCGCGTTGCCCACGAACTCGGCCAGGAGACGCTTCAGGCTGACCGGGTCGGTGTTGAGGAAGCGGTACTTGATCCGCGGATCGCTGGTCGTGCGATTGACGAACTCGTCGGCGACCGCGGTGATCGCAGGCATGCCGCCGAGCCGCTCGAACAGCGACCTCTTGTCGGCCGGCGCGGCCGGCGCGGTCGGCGCGGGTGCGCCCGGCGAGCTCGGTGGGGCGGACGCATTCGCGACCTGACCCGTCGAAGGCGGCGGGGGCGTGGCCGCGATCTTGTTCGAGCCGCAGCTGGCGAGCCACACGCAGATCCAGAGAGGTCTGAGCTTCACGTCGTCTCCTTTGGGCGAGGTTCACGATCGAGCGCGACGCACGAGGCCGGCGCCGAGGCCGACCAGCAGGAGCGCCGCGAATCCACCCGACGCATAGCGAGCCGGCCGGGCCCAGGTCAGGCCGGCCGCCCGCTTGGGAGTCGCGATCAACATCGCGCTCCCCGAGCTCCACTCGCCACTCGACGGCACCGCGAGCTTGAGCGGTGCGCCGCCGGCGCCAGGCCCAGGCCCTGGCCCGACGAGCACGATCTCGGCGCCGAGGCCCACGAGCGATGCCGTGACCGCGTGCTCGTCGAGCGCGCGCCGGATCGAGGTCAGATCGACGGGCGTCGAGATCACGATCCCGCCGGCCACGCCGGCGCGGTAGCCCGAGATCGGCGTGCTCGCGAACACCATGACAGCTCGACCATCGCTCTGGATCCGTGTCGCTCGACCCTTGAGCGGCGGCAGCGCCGGCGCGGCTTTCGGAATCCGCAGGAGCGAGCTCGTCTGGTCGCCGCTGAACTGGAACACTTCGAGCGATTCGCCCTTCTCCGCGGTGAACACCATCTCGGTATTGGCGAGATCGTTGAGCGTCGCCGCGTCGGTCTCGATCGCCGCGCGCAGCATCGGCGAGGTCGCGATGCCGTCGGCGCGCATGTGGGCCGACCGCGCCGACGCATCGAACGCCGCCGAGACGCGCTCCACCGCGGCGGTGATCGAGGTGGTCGCCGCGCGATCCGCCGCGCTGGAGATCAGCTGGTCGACGATCGTCACGCCCACCGCGAACGCGCCGGCCATCGCCGCGCCGACGAGCCACAGCGCGGACGGGCCGCGCCGAACCACCTGTCCGGTGTCGCGCGGGGCGCTGCCCTCGGTCGCCGACGTGCCGCGCGGCGCCGACTTCTGCGATTCGAGCACCGTGGTGAGCTGCTCGTACGGGCTCTCCGCGCTCGCCGCCGCCGGCGCCGAGCCGACCGCGAGGAACGCGGGCAGGCTGCCCGAGTCGCGCGCCGCGACGCCGCCCTCGATGAAGTGATCGCTGTGGGCGCGCTGGGCGCGGATCCACGCGTCGTTGCGCTTCTCGAACAGCGCGCCCATCAGCTTCGCGATCCGGACCGACGACATCGCGAGCTTGTGCTCGCGCGCGAGCTCCTCGAGATCGAGCTGGAGCGCCTGCGCCGTCTGATAGCGATCGGCCGGCGCCTTCGCCAGCGCCTTCATCACGATCTTCTCGAGCTCCGGCGGATAGTCCGGCACGCGCGTCGACGGAAGCGGGATCGGGGCCTCGATGATCTCCTGGAGCAAGGCGAAGTCGCCGCGGCCACGGAACAGCTTCGACAGCGTGGTGAGCTCGTACAGCAGGATCCCGATCGAGAACACGTCGCTCCGCCGGTCGAGCGACTTGCTCTGGCACTGCTCGGGGGACATGTACGAGAACTTGCCCTTGAGCACGCCGCTCTGGGTGTTCTCCGAGCTGCGGTTGTGCGCCTTGGCGATCCCGAAGTCGCAGACCTTGATCGCGCCGTCGTGGCTGATCAGCACGTTCGACGGCGACACGTCGCGGTGGATGATCTGCAGCTGCCGGCCCTCGAGGTCGTGCTTCTCGTGCGCGTAGTGCAGCGCGGTGCAGACGTGGCTGATGATGTACAGCGCGTCGGCGAGCGGTAGCCGGTAGCGCTTGGCGATGGCGGTCTCGATCAGCCGCCGCAGGTCGGCGCCGTCGACGTACTCCATGACGAAGAAGTACGATCCGTTCACCGAACCCATCTCGTAGACCTGGGCGATGTTCGGGTGCTCGAGCGTGGCCACCAGGCGCGCTTCGTCGAGGAACATCGCGGTGGTCTCGCGGTCCGCCAGCTCGGGGCGCGCCCGCTTGATCACCACGATCTTTTCGAACCCCTGCATGCCGAGCTGGCGCGCCAGCCAGACCTCGGCCATCCCGCCGGTCGCGAGGTGGGCGAGCAGCGAGTACTTGCCGAACTGCTCGGGGAGGAGCGCGTTGAGCGAGCTGTGAGGTTCGGTCGCGCCCATGCGTGACTAAAATCTATATCAAGAATCCCAATCTTTGTAGTCGATTATTCGAACACACCGAGACATCACGTGTGAGCAGAACGCGGCAACCGTAGGCAGCCGGCCCCGCGCGCACGGGACCGCAAGGCGGCTTACGCAGCGCCGCACGAACGATTCGTCGGCGCTCCATCGAGGGGTCGAGTGCGAGTGTTGCACAGGAGAAAACTGCCAATTATGAAACTGCCGCATAGTGCTGCTCGACCCGCGACTCGCACACGACAGCATCGCCGACGCATGACCAGCAATACCTACCTGCCGGCCGCCGGGGTCCCGCGCTTCGGCCGCGCGGACGACCGCCGCAGCCGGCGGCCGCAGCCTTTTGCTGCAATCTCCGGATCGAGACATCGATGATCGGGAGTCAACGCGGCTCCGACGCGACGAGATCACGTCGAGCCACGGCGCCGACGGGCAACACCGACGTTGATCGCGCCCTCGGCGACCTGCTACGGTGCGGAGATGTTGGCCGCTCGTGTCGAGACGGCTTGTTCTGACAAGTACGTAATTCTCGGCTCACTCGCGATGGGGGGCATGGCCGAGATCCTGCTCGCGCGGGCCCGCGAGCAGGCCGACCACCTCGTGGTCATCAAGCGCATGCACCGGCAGCTCGCGGCGGATCGCGAGTCGGTCCAGATGTTCCTGGGCGAGGCGCGCCTCGCGACGACGCTGCACCACCCCAACGTCGTCGAGGTGTACGAGATCGGACAGGACAACGACCTGCACTACATCGCGATGGAGCACCTGCACGGGCACGACCTTCGAAGCGTCCTGAGCCAGATGGCGACGCAGCGCGTGCCGATGCGACTCGGCCAGGCCCTCGCGATCGCGCGCGGCATGTGTCGTGGGTTGGAGTACACCCACGAGCGCACGGATGCCGACGGCGTGCTGCTCGGGATCGTCCACCGCGATGTGTCCCCACACAATGTGGTGTTGACCTACAACGGCCGCGTCAAGCTCGTCGACTTCGGGATCGCCAAGGCGAGCACGCAAGGGTCCAGGACCCGGACCGGTATCGTGAAAGGCAAAGTCGCCTACATGTCCCCAGAGCAGGCGATGGGGGACGAGCTGGATCGCCGGAGCGATGTGTTCTGCATCGGGATCATGCTGTGGGAGATGACGACCGGGCGGCGCCTGTACCGTCGCAAGTCCGAGCTGGAGTCGCTCAAAGCGCTCGTCGAGGCGGACGCCACTCGGCCCTCGACGCTCATCCCGAACTACCCCCTGGATCTCGAGCAGGTCGTGATGAAGGCGCTCGCGCGGGACCGCGAGCAGCGCTGGGCGACCGCCGCCGAGCTCGACGAGGCCGTCACCACGGTCGCGAAGCAGCGGCGCGTCGATCTCGCGCCTTCGACGCTGGCGACCTTGATGTCGACGGCGTTCCGGGAAGAATTCACCGCGTGGCAAGCGGCCCGGCGCGCCGGGATCTCGCTCGGCGATCATCTCGTCGCGGGGCTCGCCGGCGAGGCGAGCACCCGCCCGCCCGACAACGCGGCCGCGGCGGCGGAGATTGAAGATCTGGACCTCGAAGATCTTCCCACGACTGTCATCTTGCCGAAATCCGCGCGGACCACCCGCCCCAGCGCGAGATCCAGCACCGGACCTGCGCTCACGCCTACCATCGCGCCGCGGCGACGCCCGTGGTGGATCATCGCTGCCTGCATCGCGTTTCTCGGCTCGATCGGCTTGCTGGTCGCCACGATCGCGTCCGGCGATGAGCCGGCGCCGGCGCGACTGCCGGCGGCAGGGAAGCCGGCCGCCCCGCCTGCCATGCCGCCACCCAGCATCCCCGCGCGCCCAGCCGTCGTCGCCCCATCGACCGCGGCGAGCGTCGGCGCGCCGGCCGCCAGCCCGATCCGCGAGACCACGCCGGCCGTGGAGCTCCGCCGTCCCGTCGCGCCGAAGCCGAGGACGGTCGCGCCGAAGCCGAGGACCACGGTCGCGCCGAAGCCCAAGGACACGGTCGCGCCAGCGCGTAGCGACGTGGCCACTCCGGCGCCCGAGGGCAACACCGCGCCGGCGGCCAGCGCCGAGACCGCGCCCGCGACTCGCGAGGCGATCGCGCCCACGCCTCCCGACGCGACCCCACATGACGCCGCGGCGCCCGCGCACGCCGAGCCAGCTCCGTTGGTTCTACCCAGGCCGTGAGCTCCGCGGCGCGCGATGCGCTCGGGTCGTGCGAGACTGACGGACTCGAGTCATGGAGACACGCGCACGAGTTCTTCATTGGTTCATCCGCGGCGGCACGCTCGAGTTGCCGGACGGAACCACGCGCGAGATCGACGTCGAGCCGATCGTGATCGGGCGCAGCGAGGGCGCCGACGTCGTGATCGACGACAGCGAGGTCAGCGGCGTCCACTGCGAGCTGCGGGCGATGAGCGACGGGATCGCGGTGCGCGACCTCGGCAGCACGAACGGGACGTTTTGCTCGAGCGTGCGCATCGTCGAGGCCGTGATCACGGCCAAGGCCGAGCTCGCGATCGGAGGCACGCGGCTCACGATCGTGCCGTCGGGCAGCAAGCAGCGCGTCCCGCTCGGCTACTCCGATCGGTTTGGCTCGATCGTGGGCGCCTCGCCGAAGATGCGCCGGGTGTTCTCGGTGCTCGAGAAGATCGCCGCCACGCCGCTCAGCGTGCTCGTGCTCGGCGAGACGGGGACCGGCAAGGAAGGCGTCGCGCGCGCGATCCACGACGCGAGCACCCGCAAGGCCGAGCCGTTCGTCGTCGTCGATTGCGGGTCGATCCCGCAGACCCTGGCCGAGAGCATCTTGTTCGGGCACGAGAAGGGCGCGTTCACCGGCGCGAACGAGCGGCGCGCCGGCGCGCTCGCAGAGGCCAACGGCGGCACCCTGTTTCTCGACGAGCTCGGCGAGCTGCCGATCGACATCCAGCCCAAGCTGCTCCGCGCGCTCTCGGAGCGTCAGGTCAAGCGCATCGCCGGCACCAACTTCGAGAGCATCGACGTGCGGATCATCGCCGCGACCCGGCGCGATCTCGGCTCGGAGATGAACGCGGGGCGGTTCCGCTCCGATCTGTTCTTCCGGATCGCCCAGGTGCGCGTCGAGCTTCCGCCGCTCCGCGAGCGCCTCGCGGACGTCCCGATGTTGATCGAGGACATCTGCACGCGCGTGCACCAGGCGTGGGCCGCGCCGATCGTGAGCGACTGGATCGCGCGCCGGATGGCGTCGCACGACTGGCCGGGCAACGTCCGCGAGCTCGTCAACGTCGTCTCGGTGGCGGCCACGCTCGCCGCCACGCCCGAGGCGATCGACGATGTCCTGCTGCTCGCCCGCGACGAGCAGCCCGCGCAGTCGACCCAGCCCGCGACCGCGTTCTCCGAGGCGAAGCGCGCGGCGGTCGTCGGCTTCGAGCGCAGCTACTTCACGGAGCTCAACCGCCGCGCGAAGGGCAACGTGAGCGAGATGGCGCGCCAGAGCGGGATGGAGCGCCATCACGTGCGCGCCTATTTGCGGAAATACGGCGTCGACAAGGCCACGTGATCGAGCGGCCGTCGCGCCGGTCCTGACCCACTTGGTTTGGTCCGGGATGGACGTCGCCACGTCCAGGGGGAGCGCGCGCTGGAGCAAGGCGACGGAGCGGCATAACCCCCGGTGGCTCCCCAGGAATGCCGCGCCTGGCGGTCGTTGCCTCGGACTCGTTCAGGTCGGCTAACTATCGATGATCGGGTTGGCACCTGCGCTGCACTTGTCCGCCAACCATGAACGCTTCTCTGATGACCTGTCTCGCGGTGCTCTCGCTCGGTGGCGGATGCGTGGTCGGTGGCGAAGGCGACGACAGTGATCTCGAGGGCGACGAGCCGATCGCGGTCGAGTCGCTCGCTCGCTACGACCACGACCACAACCACGGCCGCCACCGGGTCCTGCCCAACGGCGTCCCGTTCCGCAACGAGAGCGGCTATGCCGCGACGGTCAGCACGGCCGGTGCGATCGATCTGTCGAACGAGTTCTTCCAGGACCTCGGCACCAACGGTCGCCGCTGCGTCAGCTGCCACCAGCCGTCCACCGGCTGGACCGTCACGCCGGCCGGCCTGCGCCAGACCTTCGAGCGCACGCGGGGCGGCACGATCGACGACGGCACCGGCGCCGGCGCGATCTTCCGCCTGGTCGATGGCGCGAACTCGCCGACCGCCGACGTGTCGACGCTGTCCAAGCGCCGCAGCGCGTACAGCATGCTGCTCAACAAGGGCCTGATCCGGACGTTCCTGCCGATCCCGGCGAACGCCGAGTACGAGCTCGTCACCGTCGACGATCCCTACCACCACGCGAGCGCCGCGGAGCTGTCGCTGTTCCGCCGCCCGCTGCCGACCGCCAACATCGAGTTCCTCGCGACGATCATGTGGGACGGTCGCGAGAACCTCGCCGGCCTGTCGATCCACGCCGATCTGCTCCACCAGTCGAACAGCGCCCAGGTCATCCACGCCGCCGGCGCGCCGCTGACCGACGCGCAGCGCAGCTCGCTCGTCGACTTCCAGGTCGGGCTGCACACCGCGCAGATCTGGGACGAGCGCGCGGGCCACCTGACCGCCGCCGGCGGCCGGGGCGGACCGGACGAGCTCGCCGATCAGGTATTCTACCTCGGCATCAACGACAACTTCGGCGACAGCCAGACCCACGCGCCGTTCGACGCCGTCGTGTTCGACCTCTATGACTCCTGGACCAACCTGCGCCACGACCGCCGCGCGGACGAGCGCCGCGCTGTCGCCCGCGGCCAGGCGCTGTTCAACGGCAAGCGGATCAACATCTCGGGCGTGGCCGGCATCAACGACAACCCGGCGTTCGGCCGCCCCGCGAACCTCCCCGGGACCTGCACGTCCTGCCACGACTCGCCGAACGTCGGCAACCACTCGGTCAGCCTCCAGCTCAACATCGGCCTCGCCGACGCCTCGCGCCGCACCGCCGACATGCCGCTCTACACCCTGCGCAACAAGGCGACGCACGAGCTCAAGCAGACGACGGATCCTGGCCGCGCCCTGATCACGGGCCTGTGGGGCGACGTCGGCAAGTTCAAGGGTCCGGTGCTCCGTGCCCTCGCGACCCGCGCCCCGTACTTCCACAACGGCTCGGCCAAGGACCTCGGCGCGGTGGTCGACTTCTACGACGAGCGCTTCGCGATCGGGTTCACCCGCAGCGAGAAGGCCGACCTGATCGCGTTCCTCCGTACGCTGTAGTTGCGGCGATGGATCGTCGAGCGGCCGGGGCGGCAACCTCGGCCGCTTCTGCGTTTCGGCCGTCGCCGTTGCCGCGGGTCACCAGAACCGCGACGCGGACTGACTGCTAACTGGCGCGGAACGCGCGGAGGGCCGCGCCGATCTCGTCGGCGCTGCGGGTACCAGCGAGCCGGAGCCAGCTGACGAGCGTGGGCTCGTCGTCCGTCTTCTCGATAACGGCGCGAAGGTCTTCGGGCATCGAGCCAAAGCGGGCCTCGTAGACCTCGACCAGTGACTGCGCGACCCCTCGCTTGAGGCCCTGCTCGAGGCCCTGTTCGATGCCTCGCTCGAGGCCCTGTTCGATGCCTCGCTCGAGACCCTGTTCGATGCCTCGCTTGACGCCCTGTTCGAGGCCTTCTTGGACCGCTTCGCGCCGCCAGGTTTCGACGATGTCTTGGGTATGCATAAGAAACTCCTGGTCGTCGGTCGTCTGCTTCGCAGGATCGCTCGGCACGGTCAGTCGCAAGCGCCAGCCTGCGCTCCGACGCTTCCGCCTGTAATTCCTTGAGCTCGGCGATCGCCTGCATCGGTGAGGCGACCATGGCATACGTCAGTGTGAAGACGAAGAGTAGAGGCCACGAACAACTGGCAATGTTGCGCTCGAGCTTTGCACTTCGATCGAGGCCGATGCTTCGGCTCCTCACGGGGGCGTCGGGCTTGTCCGGAGCGTCCGTTCACCGGACAGCGCGAGCCGGTTGTCCGAGAGCCGGACGCGAAGTCAACCCCGGTCGGGATCGCCGGCCGCTCGGCGTTTCGGCCGTTGCCCGATCAGGGCGCGGCTGGATCGGCTGGCGTGGCGGCCGCGTGGCCGCGGACGTCGGCGGCGAGCGCGGTGCTCAGGCGGACGAGCAGGCGCGACAGCGCGGCGGCCGTCTCGGCGCTCGGTCCGCGCACCGGCTCGTCGGCGGTGAGCTGGCCCGAGCCGGCGAGCGCGCGCTGCCCGGCGCGGCGCAGCGACCAGCGCGCCCGGACGCGCACCGGGCCCGCGACCGGGCCCTCGAGCTGATCCACCGCGATGTCGAGCGCGAGATCGGCGTCGCCGCCGCGCGCCACCACGCGAACCCCGGAGCCGGCGAGCGCGGTCGCGAGATCGTCGGCGAGCACGCGAGGGACCGCGTTCGACAGCGGCTCGGCCCACCGCGCCCGTGGCGAGAACTGGATCTGGTTGTCGGACAGCCGGGTCACGAGCTCGGCGCGCTCGAGGTACGCGGGCAGGCGGACGTCGTCGATCGCCACGGTCACGCCGCCGGCCACCGGCGCTGCCAGCGCGCTCGTCGTCAAGACCAGGTACTCGTAGCGCGGCGGCGCCGGCGATGGCAGCACCGAGCACGCTCCCAGCGTGCCGAGCCAGAGGACCGCGGCCGCGCCGCGCTCGAGGCGCGTCATGGCGTCCCTCGCAGGATCGCCCCGGGGTCGCGCTGGAGCTGATCCGCGAGCTGGCGCACCGAGCGCAGCGCGTCGGTCAGCTCGAGCAGCGCGCGCTGCGCGCTGGTGACCATGGTGCCACCGGCCGGGACCAGATGCTTGGTCTCGTCGACCAGGCCCTGGGTCCGCTCGACGAGCTGGCCGGCGGTCTTCAGCACCGCGGTCAGCTGCGTGGCCAGCTCGGCCGCGCGCGGCTCGAGGCCGTGGGCGAGCTGCCGGACGTCGGTGATCCCGCCGTTGAGGTTCGCGGTCGCGTCGCGCAGGTTGTCGGCCGCCTGCTTGATCGCGCCGAGCGTGGCCATCATCTCGGGCGCCGAGATCACGCGGTTGGCGCCGTCGAGCACGCGCTGCGCGGACGCGAACAGGCCCTCGAGGTCGAGGCGCGACACGCGGTCGAGCACGTCGAGCGCCTGCTTCTGCACGCCCTCGAGGTCTGACGGCGCGGTCGGGATCTCGCGATACGGCACGGTGGCGTCGTCGACCAGCTCGAACGGCGTCTCGGGAAGCAGGTCGAGGACGACGTGGCGACCGCCGGTGATGAGGCTCGGCGTCGACAGCCGCGCGCGCAGGCCGTACTCGCGGATGATGTTGTTGATCGTCGCGGGGTTCTCGAGGTCGACCGTCACGCCGCGCGCCGTGAACTTCTTGGGCTCGAGATCGAGGACGACCGGCATCCGCACGTCGCCGGGCTGCGCCGGCTTCCTCGACAGGTTGAAGTAGATCGCGCGCACGCTGCCGACCACCAGGCCGCGGACCTTGACCGGCGCGCCGGGCTCGAGGCCCTCCACCGAGCCCCGGAAGTACGCGACGAACGGGATCGAGGCACGGAACAGCCGGCCGCTGCCGAGCACGACCACCACGGCGATGCCGAGCCCGAGCGCCGCGAGGATGAACGCGCCGACGTAGACGGGCGCCCGGCGCTTCACGGCGCGACCTCGGGGCTGCGGGTCAAGAAGCCGCGGATCTGCGGCGACGCGCTGGTGTCGCGCAGCGTGGCCGGGTCGCCGCGCGCGAGGATCGACCGCGTCGCCGCGTCGAGGAAGATCGCGTTCGTCCCGATCGCGAAGATGCTGGCGAGCTCGTGGGTCACGATGACCACCGTGACGCCCAGCGTGTCCCGCAGCTCGAGGATCAGATCGTCCAGCCGGCGCGCCGACAGTGGATCGAGCCCGGCCGACGGCTCGTCGAGGAACAGGGTCTCGGGATCGAGCGCGATCGCGCGCGCGAGGCCGGCGCGCTTCTGCATGCCGCCTGACAGCTGGCTGGGATAGAGCTGCTCGGCGCCGGCGAGCCCGACGAGGCCGAGCTTGAGCCGCGCGAGCGCGCGCGCCTCGGCGGCCCCGAGGCCGGTGAGCTGCTCGAGCGGCAGCGCGACGTTGTCCTCGACCGTCAGCGCGCTCCACAGCGCGCTGCCCTGGAACAGCACGCCGCCGTCGCGCAGGATGTCGGCGCGCTCGGTGGGCGCCGCGCCGGTGAGCACGCGGTCGCCGTAGCGGATCTCGCCGCGGAGCGGCTCGCTGAGCCCGATCAGGTGGCGGAGCAGCGTGCTCTTGCCGCAGCCGCTGGCGCCCATGATGATGAACACGCTGCCGCGCTCGATGTCGAACGTGAGGTCCTCGAGGATCGGGACCTCGCCGTAGCCGATCGCGAGGTCGCGGACGGAGATCTGCGGCAGGGGGGCCAGAGCCGGCATCATAGTCCGATCGCGTAGAACACGGCGGCGAACGTACCGCAGGCGCAGATCACGAGGACGATGCTGGTGACCACGGCGGACGTCGCGGCCCGCCCCACCGCCGCGGCGCTCGAGCCGCCGTGGAGCCCGGCATAGCAGCCGGCACCGCCGACCAGCACGCCGTACGAGGCGGCCTTGAACAGCCCGCCGGCGAGGTGCCCGAGCGTGACCGCGTCGATCGTGTGGCGGTAGTACACCCCCGGCTGGATGCCGAGCGCGACGATGCCGATCAGCGCGCCGCCGAGGACCCCGACCAGGTCCGCGAACAGCGTGAGCAGCGGCATCATCAGCGCGAGCGCGAGCATCCGCGGCAGCACGAGGAACTCGAGCACCGGGATCTCGAGGACGTCGAGCGCGTCGAGCTCCTGGGTGACGCGCATCGTCCCGAGCTCGGCCGCGAACGCCGCGCCGGTCCGTCCGGCGACGACGATCGCGACCATCAACGCGCCCATCTCGCGCACGACCGCCACGCCGACCAGATCGGCGACGTAGACGTCGACCCCGAAGCTCTTGAGCTCGATCGAGCCGACGAACGCCAGGATGATCCCGACCAGGAAGCACACCAGCGTCACGATCCCGAGCGCGTCGGCGCCGCACAGCTGCAGCTGGTCCACGAGGTCGCGCCCGCGAAGCTGCGCGCGCCCGATCACGAAGCGCCGGAGCGAGCCCGCGAGGCCGCCGATGAAGCCCAGGACCTCGAGCGCGCGGCCCGCGAGCGCGAGCGCGTCGCGGCCGATCCGCTCGAGCATGCCGCCGCGCGCGGGATCGACCGCGGCGGGCCGGGCCGGCGCGCGGGTCGCGAGCGCGAGCAGCCGGATCGCCCCCGCCGGGAGCCCGCCGACATCGACCGGCACGCCGCGCGCGGCGCAGGCCGCGTTGATCCGCGCCACGACCGCGAGCAAGCTGCCGTCCCACGCCGAAACCGCCTGGCTATCGTAGGTCAGGCTCGCCGTCGCGGCGAGCGCGCGGATCACGGGATCCGCCGCGGGCGTCGCGCTCCGCAGCCGCCACGTTCCGGCGAGCACGACGCGGAGCGCGCCGGCGGAGGTGGCCACCGGCTCGATCGTGAGCTGGGCCGGTGCGGTTCCGGTGACCATGGCGGTGTGCGCTGGATACCACACGAGGCGGTGCGCGACACGCGGTGCATCGCCGATGAGCCCGTATCACCGTGCCGACGGCCTGCGGCGTGACCGCGCGCGTGGACCTTCGCTGCGACTGATGGTTCTTCCGCCGCCATGACGTTTCCTACGACGAACGAAGGTCGGCGAAGGTCGAGATCGCACAGGCGAATATGCATATGAGACCAATCGACTCCCCGTCTTGCGAACGGGGCCATTGTTGCTTGTTGTCGCACCAGCCGAGGACTTCACATCATGACACGCTCCCTCTTCCTGCGATCCGGGACCAGCCGCCGCCTCGCCGCGGCGCTGCTCGCCGCCGCGCTCATCGCGGCACCCGCACTCACGGGGTACGCTCCGGCACGCGCCGCGGGCGAGCTCGTCAACATCTGGCTCACCACCACCGATGATGGCGGCGGCCGCCACGTCACGCGAGGCCTCCAGCAACAGGCGCCGATCGCGTTCGCCACCGGCGCGGGCGGCAGCGGCCAGAACGTCGTCATCGACGAGCGCACCAGGTTCCAGCAGTTCAGCGGCGCCGGCGCGTCGTTCACCGATACCGCCGCGTGGCTGATGAACAGCAGCGGCGCGCTCAGCGCGGCGACCCGCACGTCGGTCATGCAGAAGATCTTCGACCCGAACCAGGGGATCGGCCTGAGCTTCCTGCGCAACCCGATGGGCGCGTCCGATCTCGCCCGGTTCAGCTACAGCTACGACGATCTCCCCGCCGGGCAGGTGGATCCCAACCTCAACGCGTTCTCGATTGCCCACGATCTCGCAGACGTCGTTCCGCTGACGCGGCAGGCAAAGCAGCTCAATCCGGGACTGAAGATCATGGCCAGCCCGTGGACCGCTCCGCCGTGGATGAAGGACAACGACGGCTTCAACCAGGGCTGGCTGGAGGCTCAGTACTACGGCGCCTATGCCCAGTACTTCGTCAAGTACGTCCAGGCCTATGCGGCCCAGGGCGTTCCGATCGACTACGTCACTGCGCAGAACGAGCCGACCTGTTGCGGCGGCTACCCCTCGATGCAGTGGAACGGCGCGGGGCTGCGGTTCTTCATCGGCAGCAACCTGTTGCCGGCGTTCCACGCCGCCGGGCTGAGCACCAAGGTCCTCGCGCTGGACTGGAACTGGGATACCTACGCCGGGTTCGGCGCGCCCACCGTCGACGACGCCGCGATCCGGAACGACGCGTTGTTCGGCGGCATCGCCTGGCACGGCTACGGCGGCAACATCGCGCAGCAGACCACGGTGCACGACCAGTATCCGAACCTCGACGCGTTCGGCACCGAGCACTCCGGCGGCACGTGGATCGCCGACCAGCAGCGCGAGGACATGCTCAACATCATCGACTACACCCGGAACTGGGCAAAGTCGGTCGTCAAGTGGTCGCTCGCGGTCGATCAGAACATGGGCCCACACAACGGCGGATGCGGAACGTGCACGGGCCTCATCACCGTGCACAACGGCGATGGCCGCAGCGGGCAGGTCGACTTCAACATCGAGTACTACGACATGGGTCACCTGACGAAGTTCGTGAAGCCGGGCGCGTTTCGCATCGCCTCCACCGCCAACGCCAGCGTGCCCAACGTCGCGTGGCTCAACCCGGACGGCTCCAAGGCGCTCGTGGCGTACAACGCCTCGGGCTCGACCCAGACCCTGCGCGTGATCTGGGGCAGCCAGGCGTTCTCGTACACCGTGCCGGCGCGGACCTCGGCCACGTTCACCTGGAGCGGAGCGCAGGGCGGCGGCTCGTCCGGCACCGGCCCGATCACCGGGATCAGCGGCAAGTGCGTCGACGTGGCCGGCGCCGCCACGACCAACGGTAGCGCCGTGCAGCTGTTCGACTGCAACGGCTCCGGCGCCCAGCGCTGGACGGTCAGCGCCGACGGCAGCCTCCAGGCGCTCGGCAAGTGCATGGACGTCACGTCCGCCGGCACCGTCAATGGCACGCAGATTCAGCTGTTCGACTGCAACGGCAGCGCCGCCCAGCGCTGGACCCCGACTGCGGGCCACGACCTGGTGAATCCGGCGTCCGGCCGCTGCCTGGATGCCACCGGCGCCAGCTCCGGTAATGGTACCCGACTGCAGATCTGGGACTGCACCGGCGCGACCAACCAGAAGTGGATCGTGCCCGCCAGCTGACGCGCCGCGACATCTCGAGATTGGCGATGATGGCTCTTCCGGCGCGTTGACGTTTCGTACGGCGTATCCACGTCGCGGCCGGCAAAGCCGCGCTGCCCACACGCGCCACGCGCCGCGCGTGCGCGACCTTCCGGGCACACGAGTCAGCACACTCGATACTTGGAGGTAACAGATATGTCGAAGAGAGTCATTGTCTCGGTCCTGGCGCAGGCGGCGCTCGCAGGGCTCCTGGCCCTGTCCACGACCGCGCACGGCGCAACCCTCACCGCCTCCGCCAACGCGACCTTCGTCAGCGCGGAGAACGCGGGGGCGGGCTTCCTGATCGCGAATCGCCCGACGGCGGGCGGCTGGGAGCAGTTCGAGGTGGTGAGCAACGCCGACGGCACGACCTCGCTCCAGGCCACCGTCAACGGCCGCTTCGTCACCACCGATCTCGGCAACGGCGGGCGGTTGATCGCGTCGCAGACCGCGATCGGCACCAACGAGAAGTTCCGGATGGTCGCGCAGGGCAACGGCACCGTGGCGTTTCAGGCGGTGTCGAATAACCTCTGGGTGTCTGCCGATCTCAACCTCGGTGGCACGCTGATCGCCGACCGCGCGGCGCCGGCCGGCTGGGAGCAGTTCACCGTCACGGGCGTCGGGGGGGGCGGCGGCACACCCAACTTTGGCCCCAACGTGATCATCTTCGATCCGTCGAGCTCGCAGGCCGCCATGCAGAGCCAGATCAACAGCATCGGCGCGGCGCAACAGAACAACCAATTTGGCGCGCAGCGGTTCGCGATCCTGTTCAAGCCGGGCACGTACAACGTCAATATCCCGGTCGGCTTCTACACCCAGATCCTGGGGCTCGGCGCGCTCCCCGATCAGGTCAACATCACCAACCAGGTGCACTCGGATCCAGCGCTGCCGGACAACAACGCCACCCAGAACTTCTGGCGCGGCGTCGAGAACTTCTCGGTCACGCCGCCGGGCGGTGGGATGCAATGGGCGGTGTCGCAGGCGATCCCGTTCCGCCGGATGCACGTGCGCAACAACAATCTGGTCTTGCACCTCAATGGCGGCTGGACCAGCGGTGGCTGGATCTCCGACTCGCTGATCGACTTCGACGTCAACAGCGGATCTCAGCAGCAATGGATCTCGCGTAACTCGCAGTGGGGCAGCTGGACAGGGCATGTCTGGAACATGGTGTTCGTCGGCATCCCGAACAACCTGCCGGGCGGGACCTGGCCCGCGACCCCCAACACGATCGTCAACCCGACGCCGGTCTCGCGCGAGAAGCCGTTCCTGTTCTTCGACGGGACGGGCTACGCAGTCCATGTCCCGGCGCTGCGCACCAACAGCAACGGGATCACCTGGGGCGCCGGGCAGACGCCCGGGGCGGCGATCCCGATCGACCAGTTCTACGTCGCGCGCGCCGGCGTCGACAACGCCGCCACCATCAACGCGGCCCTCGACGCAGGAATGCACCTTCTGCTCACGCCCGGGATCTACGCCCTCGACGACACCATCCGGGTCACGCGGCCCGACACGGTGGTGCTGGGCCTCGGCCTGGCCACCCTGCGCCCGGACAGCGGCGCGGTCGCCATGACGGTGGACGACGTCGACGGCGTGAAGGTGGCCGGCCTTCTCTTCGATGCCGGCGCCGCGGAGTCGCCCGTCCTGCTCCAGGTCGGACCGCCCGGCAGCTCC
>Ga0307513_10004462_pt1 | contig 18686 bp, 13 predicted proteins | sample 15_EM_MG_FD_202174 | JGI IMG/M metagenome (GOLD analysis project Ga0307513, IMG submission 202174) | Populus trichocarpa ectomycorrhiza microbial communities from riparian zone in the Pacific Northwest, United States - 15_EM | ecosystem: Host-associated > Plants > Roots > Unclassified | place...
GGTCAAGTCGGTTTCCATAATCCTGACTGTCCAGTCGGTCTAATTTCCACCATTGGACTAGACTTGACTTTCGACCTGACTAGCTAGTCCAGTCCAGTCTTCCGCCGACCATTCGGAACCCTGCTCCCCAGTAGCATTTCAACCACATTCTCATGCCCATACTGAGCAGCTAGCAAGAGCGGTGTGCTCCCGTGATGGCTTGGCTTGTCAGGGCTGACTAGTGCCTCAGCGAGTAGTATTTTTACGACTTTTCGTGTCCATAGCGAGTAGCCTTCAGGAGAGCCGTTTCTCCGCGATTATCTAGCTTGTCGGGATTCACCTTGCCCCGCTCGAGTAGTACTTTTACAACTCCTTCATGCCCACTCTGAGCGGCACTCTGGAGTGGTGTTAGGCCGTAATTATTTAGCTTCTCGGGGTCTACCTCGCCCCGCTCGAGTAGTACTTTCAGAACTCCTTCATGGTTACCCCAAGCCGCAATCTGGAGTGGTGTTCGGCCGTAATTATCTGGCCTGTCGGGGTTGACCCCGCCCCGCTCGAGCAGTACTTTCGCAACTCCTTCATGCCCATACTGAGCAGCAATCTGGAGTGGTGTTCGGCCGTAATTATCTGGCCTTTCGGGGCTGACCCCGCCCCGGTCGAGTAGTATTTGCGCAACTCCTCCATGCCCATACTGAGCGGCAATCCAGAGTGGCGTTCGGCCGTCATATTCTGGCCTGTCGGGGTTGACCTCGCGCCGCTCGAGTATCACTTTCGCAACTCCTTCATGCCCACACAGAGCAGCAATCTGGAGTGGTGTCCGGCCGTAATTATCTGGCCTTTCGGGGTTGACCTCGCCCTGCTTGAGTAGGACTTTCATCACTCCTTCATACCCAGCCCAAGCGGCTTGCCAGAGTGGTGTGGTGCCGTAATTATCTGCTTTGTCGGGGTCAACTTTGTCCCCCTCGAGGAGTAGTTTTACTATGGTCCGTTAACAAAAATAACGGCGCACCAGAGATCACTAGCGACGCAACGCCCCTCCACCCTCGACCCACCTGAAGAAATTTCCCTAAATCATATCAATTTCCTGTATCTATTCCACTACGCATTTACTTTTTTTAATTCATCGCGACAATAGTAGGTTTGGTGGGAAAGTGCTGTTGTCGCCGAAATTTTTCCTGATCGTTGGTGCGCCGTTAATTTTGTTACCGTACCATACTTCTTCATGCCCACCCCGAGCGGCATGCAAGAGCGCTGTGTCGCCGTCACAATCTGCCTTGTTGGGGTTGACTTCTGCCTGTCGGAGCAGTATTTTCACCACCTCCGGATATCCTCTCTTGGCCGCCCATGCAAGCGGAGTGTCCCCCCAAACGTCTCCTTCGTTAATATCATAACTTTCCATTCCTATCAAAGCAACTACTCCCTCCGCAATCCCGAAGAACGATGCGCAGTGCAATCCATTGAGTTGTAAACTCTTACCCAGCTTCCTGTGATCCAGATACCTTACTTGTTCCAGAAGCGATATGGCAGATATGTGGCTATCATAATCCTGCAAGAGCTCCAGTGTAAGTGATCTTAGGTGGTTCGAGAAGTCCCTTTTCGCATGGACGCCGCAGTATCGGGAGCTATATTTTAGAAAGGGTGTTTCGAGGTTGAGGGGAGAGGGATCGTGGGAAATGGCCTTGACCTTTTCGGATGTCAGATAAGTCAAGCACGTCTCTGCCATTGTTGAGTGGTGGCTTCCGAAAATATCCGGCCGGGCGGAAAGATACTCTTTGAGTGTAAAATGGATAAGTCGCACAGTTGATGCCTCCTTATCCACAGTGATAAGCCCTTGACAGCAGCTCACTAAGGTCGATATTGTGGGGACGTTATGGGGATTAAAATCTGTGGAACCTGGCTCGACTGCGAGGGCATGGCAAAGCTCGTCTACATTCAGCGGCCGCTCTGCATGACAGATCCACATCAAAGCTCCCATCCCGAGTCCGGATTTATCGCCTTCCTGGGCTTTTATCCGCTCAATCGTCGCATTGTAAACATCTCCCAACTGTTCAAAATGTGAATGCGGCACAATCTATTCTATGTGGATAATACTTCGCAAGTACGAGGGGGGTTGCGAGGCACGCTAAGCGAGGAGGTGAAGAAGGTATTGGTAGGAGTTCCGGTTCTTAATTCTTTCAAGCCAGGTGGGCGGTAGCACCTTATTTATAGAAAAGTGCGCGTCCATATGCGCAAGAGAAATATAGGGAAAACAATGTAAGAAACATAAGTGCGAACATGTTTGACCCTGAAATCCAACCAAGTAAATCCCAAATAATGTGCATGAAAACAAAAGGGTGAGGAACGATTATTAGACATATCATGACCAAGAATGGTGCATAAGAGATGCATAAACAACCGTGAAATCCTAAAGACCTGATTGGAAAGCACATGTTAAATCCCGAGATATTATCCTGAAATAAACAATAAAACACCATAATATATATCTTAGCTGTAGTAATGTAAGCAGTGGACAGGCGGAACCGAAACACAAAGGAAGTAAAAGAATACACGGTAGTGTGTTGAATATACATAGGAAATATACAAAGAATTTCAACACTTCCCCACATTATCTACAGCCCAATAAAGTAACCATTCGCTGATGGGCGGGTTTTGCCAAGATTTTGCTGCATATATCAACAAGATTGTTAACTGATTTAACCTTAAGGAGAACGAACAAGTTGTCTTCAAGAGCTTCGCACGTGATGAAGAAGTCGACGGCGATATGCTTTGTTCGAACGATGATCTGAGGGTTGACAGCCAAGAAATTTGCACCGGTATTATCAGCGTGCATAGCAATTGGAACATGAAGGTGAAGGTCGGCGAGGCCTTTCATAAGCCATCGAATATGGCGGGTACCGTAGGACATGGCAACGAATTCTGCTTCCGTAGTAGATTTGGCGACAGAGGCTTGTTTCTTTGTGAGCTAGGAGACACAACAGTTATTGAATAGAACGATGTAACTGGAGGTGGATCTTCTGGTATCGTGACAGCCAGCAAAGTCAGCATAAACATAAACATCGATAGCGTTCGTTGTTGTGTACGGGTAAAATAGGCCAAGGTTTTGCATTCCGTTAACATATCTAAAGACGTGTTTAGCAGACTTTATATGTTCGTCGGTAGGGCAAGAAGAAAATTGTGCTAGAAATGAAATCGTATACGCTAGATCGGGTCTTGTGCCGGTAACGAGGTACATGAAGGAACCTATTATTGATTGGTATGTGGTAACTTGCTCTTTTGGTTGTTCTGTAATCCCTTTCGTAAGTGTAATGCCTTGTGGTAAGAGGATGGATACCGTGTTCGAGTTTTCCATTCCAAATCGAGAGAGGATAGTCCCGATGTATCGTTCCTGGGTAAGAGCAATACCGTCTGATGTATACGGGATATGTAGGCCAAGTTGAAATGAGGCTTCCCCGAGGTCCGAGATCTCAAATGCCGTTTTCAGGTCTTTGATGAGAGTGGTCAGGTGGGGGGTATCGCCCCAATATATTGCAATGTCGTCCACATAAAGCGATATGTACCATTGGAAGTGGTTGTGGATAAACATGCAGGGGTCTTGATGTGATGCGGAAAAATCTTTGGAGGTCAAGAATTTAGCGAAGAGAGCATACCATTCGTTCGCAGATTGCTTAAGTCCATATATGCATCCGTTAAGTTTCCATACTTTGTCTCCGTCACTGAACGCTGCTGGCGGTCCCATGTAAATTTATTCTTTCAATTTACCGTAAAGGAAGGCAGATTTGACGTTGAACTGTCGCAGTCGCCATTTGTTTCGGGCGCATATCGCAAGCAGTAGTCTGAGTGATTCGTACCGAATAACTGGGGCAAAGGTGTCTTCGAAGTCGAAGCCAGGTGCTTGAGAAAATCCTTGCGCAACGGCTCTTACTCAAAATCTTTCCCAGGTACCGTCAGCATTCTTTTTGGTTTTGAATACCCACTTACTTCCAACAAAGTTCCGTCCTATTGGTTTATTGACAACGTCAAAGGTATTATTCTTCTTTAGTGCAATAATCTCATCGTTCATGGCCGAGGTCCATTCTCCCTTAAGCGAGCTATTTACAGCTTGGCGATAGGTAGTGGGGTCCTCTTCCGGTATCTCACTAGTAGCATGTTGTACTCGGTGTCCAACTTGCTTTTTGTAGCTGATTGACAATTGTGTTGAGATTCTTCCAGAACGCAGGGAGGGTCCAGGTATTTCCACAGTAGGGTCAACAGGTGCTGGTGGCATATCCTGTCGTGGTTCCTGAGCCAAAGCCGGGAGTGGGGTAGCTGGAGGCTCGGGGAATTCTTAAAACCTAGTTTGCGGTAAAGAAAGTTCCTTAGATGTTGGTGGGTTAATTGGTCTGTTCCGGTCCTGGTCCGTTTCCTTTTCAACCTTAATGGTAGGTAATGGACGTGATAGGGGGTAGACAGTAGCATAAGTTTCCTCGGCAAGTAACGGTTCCATGGTAGTAGTCCCAAGCGATGCTATCGTCTTGGTTGTCCAATGGATTTATCCCCTTTCAGTAACCTTATGCTGCGAAGGAATGTAGATCCTATATATTTTACCAAAAGAGGTATAACCGATAAGATATCCTTCGATAGCCCTGGGCATTAGTTTCGTTCCAGGTTGACATTTCTCCTCAGGTAGAAAAACGAAGCATTTGGTCCCGTATGGGCGGAGATGGTAGATCGACAGTTTCTTGTTGTAGAGAGATTCATAGGGCGTGAATTTTCCTTTTGATCAGTTAGGGAGTCTGTTTCGAAGGTAGACCGCAGTTGCGATAGCTTCAGCCCATAAAGCTAAGGGTAAGCTAGTCAAAAAAGAGCGAGCAGCAGTGATAATTGTTCGATTGTATCGTTCGGCAACACCATTTGATTCTTGTGAATAAGCGGGAGACAGGTTGTGTCCTATGCCTTGCTTGTCTAACAATTTTAACATGGCAGCATTGACGTATTCTGCTCCATTATCTGTTCTGAATCTTTTGATTATGGCGTTATGTTGAATGTAGCGTGCATAAATGAAACTGGTGAACACCGTGACCGTGTCAGATTTGGCATGGATGGGATATATCCAAGCGTATCGTATGCAGTCATCTATGAAGGTAACATAATAGTTGGATTTGCCGAAGGAGGTTTTGGAGAATTTTCCGGTAAGGTCAGAGTCAATTAATTCGAATGGTGTATCTGAGCCTATGTCGGTAATTGATGTAGGCTTTCACTTTGTGCTTTTGGAAGTGAGGCATGTTTCGCATTGCCAGTCTTTCGGAACTTTGGGGAGGGTGGTAGCGTCGGAGTAGTTGTTGCATTTGAGATAGTCAGGTGAGGGATGTCCAAGTGCTTCGTGCCACTGTTGGTAAGTCATCTTCTTTGCCGACTCTTTTTCTTCCTGCATAACATAATCTTGTCCGTCAAGCTTTCCCCAGATAACCTGTGTTTTATTTTCCCTAAAAATATACTTAACCTTTCCGGAACTAGCCAAAGATAATCCCTTCCCCAAAGAAACAATTGCGCGCCAGGACAACAAACTGCAAGAACGCAAACGAGGAACCCAAAGAACACGTTCAAGGTATATAGAAGAAACATGACCAATAGATGTTTTGGCCAAGATCACAACTGTTCCACGGCCGCATGTCTCTATAACAGAGTCATCGCCTAACTTAACAGTGCCTTTCACGGTCTCAAAGTTTATAAAAAGGTCTAAGTTGTTGGTCACATGGGAGCTTGTGCCTGTGTCTATAACCCATCAGGGATAGGAGGAGATTTTGGTAGTGGTTCGGACGGAGGATAAAGTACGGACCGGTTCAGGAGTTTCTTCCTTTCCGATCTTTGCCGTGTTAACCGTCCTCTTTTCTTTATTCTTCAGATTGGCGCCCTTGAGTTTTACACACTCATTCCAGGGATGGCCATCGCTGCGAGCAGTTGGGTAGTGTTTTTTGCAGTAGGAGCATTCCTTGGGTAAAGCCGTTGGTCCCTTGCCGGAGGGTTCTCTTCGTAGTTCCTTTCCTTTTCCTTTAACATCAGGGGTTTTATACGCTTTGTTATCCGCAGAGTTAACAGCAGTAGGAACTTTCAAGTCCATCAGTTTATTGTAGATGTGATCGTACGTAAGGTGCTCATTGGTTTGGAGGTTATCAACGATATTATTCCTTGATTCGGGAAGAGAACGGAGCAGGATGGCTGCTTTAGCCTCGGGTGACTCGAACACGGTTTGAAAGACAAACGGTAGTGTGTATCGATCGGTAGAGGAGGCAGTGGAGCATCAGAGGTGTAATCGATTCCATAAGGTATCGTACTTATTGATATGATCGGAGAGAAGATGTAATATATCGTACTTGGTATCGAAAACAGAATTGAGTTGGTCGAAGAAAGATGAAGTGTTTTCTCTAGCACATTTGTCCTCGAGAGCGGTCCATATTTTAGGAGGGGTTTTATGTGTACCGCGGAGGATGAGCCATTGAGACTCTACGGTTTGGATGAAGTATGTCGCGGCATACTGGTAGCGATCGATAAAGTTATCATTGTCGTCTTCGCCATAATCGTCAATCGTTTCTTCACCTAACACAATATTCCAACAGTTAAAAAATTCGAGAACATATTGAGAAATGTCTCTGCAAGCCCGGTAGTTTTCGCTTGCAGTAAGCTTTAGGATCGGGCTAAGTTTGTAGTTGGGAGCGACCGAGTTCTTGGAACTTTGAATGTGTTTGTCGGGGGCGGAAGTAGATGTTTTACCGGCCGGAGGTGGAGGTAAGGTTGAGGGCGAAATGGCTGGTCTTTTGAAACCAGAACGAGCAGGACGACCGGAGGATTCACCAGCAGTGGTGGTAGAGCGTCTAGGGGGACGAGAGGCCACTCTAACAATGTCTTCGGTTTCTGACTCTGAGTCCCGATGTTGTCTGCTAGCTGCTGCATCAGTCATTTTGGTGATGTTCAGATGTGAAAAATCCTCCTAGAAATAATAGGGGCCTGTCTCAGCACTTCTCTCAGTCTTTTAGTATTTTGTGAACACCTTTAGCCGTTCCAATTGCAGCAAGCGCGCACGAAGCTAGCCCCCTCCTTCCTCAAAGCAAAGTGAGGTTAAGTGCAAAAGTAGTCAGCACCAGATGTCCACTACTACGCAGACTGAGCGTGGTTGTTGAGGGGAGAAAGGAAGTTGAGTGGCAACGGGGGGATCGCCTCCTTTTAAGGTGAGGAAAAGGGGTTGCGCCGAGCCATATGGCCTGAATTTTCCCTTCCCACAACAACGGTTGCTAAGGTAGAGGTAGAGGTAGGTAGACGATTGTGGTTCATCGCTGTTGGAGGTGGAAGTGTGTGAGCGTATTTCTTATAGAGTAAGGAGAGAGCCGGGCTCATAACCTGTTCAAAATGTGAATGCGGCACAATCTATTCTAGGTGGATAATACTTCGCAAGTACGCAGGGGGTTGCGAAGCACGCTTAGCGAGGAGGTGAAGGAGGTATTGGTAGGAGTTCCAGTTCTTAAATCTTTCAAGCCAGGTGGGCGGTAGCACCTTATTTATAGAAAAGTGCGCGTCCATATGCGCAGGAGAAATATAGGGAAAACAATGTAAGAAACATAAGTGCGAACATGTTTGGCCCTGAAATCCAACCAAGTAAATCCCAAATAATGTGCATGAAAACAAAAGGGTGTGGAACGATTATTAGACATATCATGAACAAGAATGGTGCATAAGAGATGCATAAACAACCGTAAAATCCTAAAGACCTGATTGGAAAGCACATGTTAAATCCCGAGATATTATCCTGAAATAAACAATAAAACACCATAATATATATCTTAGCTGTAGTAATGTAAGTGGTGGACAGGCGGAGCCGAAACACAAACTAAGTAAAAGAATACACGGTAGTGTGTTGAATATACATAGGAAATATACAAAGAATTTCAACACCAACCCCAGCCCATCTGTTATTTTGCTGAGCCGTTCTCGCCTGCGATGAATAGTGGATTCTTGCAAGATTGATTCAATATTCAAGGAAACGAGTAGAAATCTAGGTATACCTATTAGCCAGTAATATGTGGAATGGGGTTTTGGGTGCCGCCGCCACCCTCTACCCACATTTCAGATATATTTTCGGGAATCTTCTCCAGAATGTCTGCTTCTAGACTCTCGTCCATGGCATCGGGGGTTTCGTCGTGGCTCAATCTAAAACGAAGGTAACTGACGATATCGTCTCTGTCAGGGCTTACAGATATACTTGTCACTCCTCCAGCCAGGTGCTTTTCAATTTCAGCCCGGATATGGGGTCTTCCAGTAACAAATACGCGGGCACCAGGGGACTTCCCGAGGATTTCCTTCAACGAATCAAAAAGCCTAAATCGCTGCGCAGTCGTACATTCGTCAAGGGCATCAATACACATATATGCGCGCTGTGAAGACGTGACGAGTTGAATTATCTTCATGAGATCAGCTAGTTGCGGCCTCCGCCCATTAATAGCCTCTTTCTGCTCTCTCAAGACCTGCCATATCCCCTTAGGAATCCTCCCCGTTCCGCTAACCATCTGCTTTAGCGAGGAGCCCAGCATATTGGTGGCAGACTGCTCCTTTCGCACAGCGAAGTCGAAGTAAAAGCATGTAACTGGCGTGTTTTGTCCTCGAGTCCGATTGCACCGCGTGTCCACGACTAGCGAACTGTTATTATGGCTCGTTAGTACGGGTTCAGCTTTCTTCCCGGAGAATGACCCTTGTCACCTAATGAATGTCTTGCCGACACCCGGATCCCCATAACAGAACAGAACTCCTTTATCACCCTCGCCTTCCCCACCCAGCCCGCACCATCTTTCGAAATCCTCAGTTTGTATAAGCCATTCCCCAACATCCTTCACACGGCGCTCTTGAATGTCCGAATGGCGCAAGCCTGGATCCAAGGGTGATAGCCAGGTTAGGAGTTGAGACCGATCATCGGATATAGTAAGGTTGTTCTGCACAAGAATAGAGTTTGTATTGAGGCAGTTGGTATTACCCTTGATAGTATATTGAGACATCTTCGACTGTTTATTGCTTACTCTGTTGAGAATGAGGAGTTGCTGAGCGTCTCTAGCTGGTGATATTCCTGGCAGCGGAAAAGTGCGGGGCCTTGTTAAACCAAAGCGGGGGTGTACTGGTGTCACACCAACTTCGCTTGTGGGTGCACAGCCACTATGGTTCCTAACCGAACACCACTTGAGCCACCAAGAAAGTAGACTAGAAGTCAAAAAATTAATATTAATGTTGTTCTTGTGGCTATTGGATAGGGACTGCTGGGCGAGGAGCCCCATGCGAAGGCTCCTACTCACTACGAGACCAGTCTAGAGAGCGAGACAAGGACAATGTCGCTAGCAAGATCATCTCGTGTCTCTAGAAAATTACGCCTATTAAGTTAGGGCACCGAACGTGCTGCTTTTAAAATTGGAGTGACAAAACTAGATGGTGCTATGTCCGCTGGTATCATTAAGTGATAGGCAGTGCAAAAGTGCTTACCGAAGTTTCTACCACCCGAAATTCTTCTCAAAACGCCGGAAGAGCGTTTGTCAATTCCACCGGACTCTAGACGGCGCGCTATTGAAAGCAAACACCATCTGCTCGCCCAGACGCCCCCGACTGTCTAGCCCCGCTTAAGGGTCGGGGCAGTCTCGAGCTGCTAAACGGTCATAAGCGCTGCGAGAATATGTCCTTTGACAACGGACACAATCACAATTCCCTGCTATTACACTCAACCATCACAATACCGCATTACTTGGTTTTATTCGCCTGCAGCTAGTACGTTGAAATAAAGTAGGGGCTGAAGCAAACCATTCAATACAGTCACGAAGAGTCCCTAATAAGCCCGGTTTTAGCCATAAAGGGTTAAGCGAAGGCGTTTTGTTGCCAATTTGAGACAGATTACAAAGAAAACTCTTATTTCAACTTAACAGCGGTGGGCGAAAATAACTAGGTAATGCTGTACCACAACAGCTCAAGCCAATACCACAGTAAAAATGAAAGGTCCAATTACAAGATTCCATGCTCCCTGAGAAGGAGGGAGATATACCCCTTAGTATTAATAGTCATTATAGTTGTGGTTGGAATTGTAGTCGCCATTGTGGATATCATGATTGTTGAATTTTGCGGGAATCGTGGTTGCACTGGTCATCTCAGGACCTATTTCTCAGGATCTCCTCTGTCTCGTTGCGACGAAATTTGCCACGCACGACACTATCCTGTCGGCAGCATTAAGTTATGCTGTGACGTTCCTCAAGTCCCGAGTCAACGGAGACAACCACTATCCCCTGCAACCCTCAGCCGCTTCGATTCTTGTAGCTACACTATTTTATTTCTTCTCCGCAACGGGAGATGTCCGAGGTCTCCAAATAAGAGGGAAGAAACTTGATTCATATTTTTAATAGTTTGAACCGATAGTCACCATAGTTGTAGCTGTGATTATATAACCATGATAGTTGGGGTTTGTGGGGGATCGTGAGCCCGGACGTAACCCAGCTGTGAGTGCCGGTCGGTCCTCCCCTATCGCGTGAGTCTCCTAATTTTCAATTCTATCCCACATGACTTGGCATTCCCGGTAGCTCCGGGGCAGCGATGATAGAATAAACCTACTCGAGTAGCGAGACCTACGAGCCACTACTCGCGTACAGCCTTGACAACTAGCACTACAAAATAAACATTTAGCAGAAACTACAACACCTGGGGAAGTACTTAGCAGTCTCCGGACGCTTTTGGGCCAAGACGCGTATAAATAAATTAAAAGCGTCAGGAGAGTTTTTAAATGGCCAAGTAATACCATCGTAGGTTTTAGGTTTAGGTATTGTAGTAAGCTTTCCTACTTAATAAGATTATAGCTGAAGTTCTCCCACTACATGCCTTGCTACTTCATACCTCGACAAAACAAAACCTCCACAAGTGGGGGTCATGGAGTTACCCTTCAGAAGCTGAGAATCCCGGGTAAATTAGCACACACCTTATTCCAAGCGACGAGCGGTGATTCCTTCAGTAAAAAGAATCCCGAATCCTAATAGTCTTCACAAGTGACTCACAGGGAATCCCCCAAACATTATTTAGCCAACATTCCACCCCAAGGCGCGTGTTCCACACTAATACCGGTATTTTTCTTAGGTTCCCCAATGAGTTTTTGCGCTCTCGGTTGGTTGGTCAACCATACTCAAGTAAGAAACCCTTCCAAGGATGCAAAAAAACGGCAGGGCCAGCGCGGCTAAATTAGATCGCGGCAGAAAAACTTTACCGAGCCTGTCCAAAGATTAGAGAGCCATCATCAACTGATTGAAGGTCATCCACCGTTCTCACTGTGAAACTAAGTTAGTGACGAACAGAGATCAATTACGCGAAATTTATAACCCTAACCCCCTCCAATTTACATTTTCGCCCGCCAAATACACCTCACAGTTAGGCGGCGAGTTTCATCGCGAGTAGAGTTAAGACTGCACGGTGGCCCCTTACCGTAGTACTCCCCACTTTGGGTCTCTCGAACTTTGAAAATCGTCCCTGCAACTGAGCTCACGAAATACTAGCCGACTCAGAATTCACCCCAAGGGGGAAGGGCAGCTCTTCCGTGGACTCACAAATTAGAGATTTAATCCGATTCATACCACAGTCTATCACATCCTACAGCGGGCTAGGGCTAACATAACCGTCAGTCGTGGGAAAAGCTGGAGTTCACACTCGCCTTTCCGCTTCGGCAACCACAACCACCGACCAACTTTGGCTTTCCAAGCCAGAACGACTGCGCTTACTCCTATGAAAGTTATTACAATACATGTTTTTATTTATACTCTCCGAAGTGGTTAAACCTCTTCTTCTACCATTATCAGGGGAATGCATCTCGTCGCTGAAGAGTAATGGGTTGGGAAGGCGGGGGTGTTATGTGTTATAATACTTCGCGGTGCCCCAAGCGAGAAACAGGCGAATTCCATTTTTTTTTCCCACGAGTGGGTGTCTCTAAAATCCATGGCCGAGAAGGGGTGAGGGGCCGGAAGTATGCGTGGGAGAAGCGATGTTTATCCAACGATTTCATTCTGCCACTTTTGCTCTTTTCCCCGGCTTGAATACGTTGCTAACTCACGACTACTGGACCAGGGAAGACTTCTACAAGGATAACCCGTACATTCATCCGAGTCCCTGTGGGTTCACACAGACCAACCCTTCGGTGCTGCCCGATATGCGCCCTCTCCAAACGCTTCTAATACTGCTGCAATGTTCCACTACCGGGATTATCATACCATAGAACCACGGGTCTTTCTGATTCTTTCTGACAGAACTAAATTCTCGAGTCTCTCTCTCCGGAGATTTCCATTATTATTTTTTAGTAATATCAAGTTAATTGTGGGGCGGGAGAGCTCAATAATTGACATGGAACGCGCTTTAGCTTTGGCACCCTCCACACTCTCAACACTAATATCTACAGCACTGGTAGCTAGCGGTTATCCCTCAAGCACCACGCTAGGCTGTTTGTAGCCTCGTCTCGTTAGGAGTGATTTAATACCCTACTATATGTGTAGTGTTTCTACAATTTTCCACGATCGCCGTAAAAACAAGTGCGCAACCGTGGGCTCATTGTCTTTTTCTCAGGGATCAACGTGTTTGCTCTTTGTCAATAGCCGAGGAGGACGGGTGGGGGGTAGAGGGAGGGCAGAACGGAAAATAATCCCCGGGGGATAGTTTACAGGTGGGGGAAGGGAGGTACAATGAGGGGAGAGAAGGAGGCTATAGTCTAACTAAACCTTGTCACAATAACTACATATTTCACGATGCCGATTGGACTCTACTACACTTTGTGAATAGAAATTTATAAATTATTATATGGTTAAGCTGGATAGGGAACTTCAGACTGGTGTAATAATATATATATTCATTTCCTATCTTATAGGATCGCCTTCGCCGAAGAAGGGAGTTGTCCAAGGGCAACTCTCATTTAGAACACTAACAGCGAGGGGTGGATGGGCGGTGATTTCCACGAGGTGGTAGCGAGGGGTCCTCAAATAGCCCTGTGGGATACCGTTTGGTGAGGCTGTAGCAATGCCATCACCCTCTTATGGCCATACTCTGCTGCCAACATGAGAGGTGTTTGGCCGTTGCTATCAGGCCTATAAGGGTTCACCTCTTTCCGCCCAAGCAGTATTTTCACCACTCCGGCATGTCCCTCCCGAGCGGCAGAGGCGAGTGGCGTTCGGCCAGCCCTATTCGGCTTGTCAGGGCTAACCACTTCCTGCTCGAGCAGTATCTTTACCATCTCCTCATATCCTTTGCATGCAGCGATCGAGAGAGTTGTGTCCCCATCATTATCCGGTTTATCAGGGTTGACCTCCTTCCGCCCAAGCAGTATTTTCACCACTTCTTCATTTCCATCCAAAACAGCACAGGAAAGCGGTGTTAGGCCGTCACTATCTGCCCTGTTCGGGTCGACCTCTTCCTGACAGAGTAATCTTTTCACTATCCCCACATGCCCCTCCGACACCGCATGTAAGAGCGGTGTCCACCCGTCACTATCTGCCCTGTTGGGGTCGACCTCTTCCCGACAGAGTAATATTTTCACTACCTCCACATGCCCCTCCGACACCGCATGTATGAGCGGTGTCCATCCGTCACTATCTGCCCTGTTCGGGTCGACCTCTTCCTGACAGAGTAATATTTTCACTACCCCCACATGCCCCTCCGACGCCGCATGTAAGAGCGGTGTCCACCCGTCACTATCTGCCCTGTTGGGGTTGACCTCTTCCCGACAGAGTAATCTTTTCACTACCCCCACATGCCCCTCCGACACCGCATGTAAGAGCGGTGTCCACCCGTCATCATCTGCCTGGTTGGGGTTGACTTCGGCCCTTCCGAGGAATATTTCTACAACTCCCTCATGTCCATTGTAAGAGGCATGCAAGAGCGGAGTTTGGCCTTCACTATCCGGCTTGTTAGGGCTAACCTCTTTCCGCCCGAGCAGCATTTTGACGAGTTCGCTGTGCCCGTTATTTGCCGCCCATGCAAGTGGAGTGACCCCCGCCGAATCGCCTTCGTTGATATCATAACATTCCATCTCTAGCAGAGCAGCTACAATATCGACAATTCCGAAAAACGATGCGCAGTGCAGTCCATTGAACTCGAGGCTAGTACTTGGATCGGGACCGAAACACTGAGGACCTAGGTCCTCCACCTGTGCTAACAGCAGTTTTGCGGATACGTGGAAATCATATTCCTGAAGGAGATTTAGTGCAAGGGATTTTGCGCGGGCCGAGAGATCCCTTTTCGCATGGACTCCCCAGTAGACAGAAGAATAGTTTAAGAAGGGATTAATTAAGATGTCGGTAGAGGTATCGACTGAAAGGGCCCTAATCTGCCCCGAATTTAGATAAGTGAGACAGATCTCTGCCATCGACGCGTGGGGTCCAGAGAAAATATCGGGACGAGAGGAAAGATACTCTTTGAGAGTGAAATGGGTTAGCCGTACGGTTGATGCCTTCAGGTCGAGACTGATGAGACCTTGACAGCAGCTTACCACTGTCGAGATCGAAGGAGCGTTTTCGGCCTTGAAATGAGTAGAACCAAGCTCCACTGCTAGGGCGTGGCAGAGCTCTGCCGCCTTCAACGGCCGTTCCGCGTGACTGATCCACATCAAAGCATCCATCGCAACTCTGGATTTACCCGCGCCCTGCGCTTTTATCCTTTTAATCATGGTGCCGTAAGCATCTTCCAACTCCAATCCATCTATGATTTTGCTGAGCCTTTCTCGTTTCCGATCCATCGTCGATTCTTGTAAGATTTCCTCGACATTTAAAGAAACGAGTTGAAACCTAAATATATCCATTAGCCGATAGTCTGGGGTAGAGCTCTGAGCATCTTCGTCCCTACGCACATTTCAGATAACCTTTGGGGAATCTTGTGTAGAATTTCTGACTCTAGACTATCGTCTATGGAATCCCGGGTTTCGTACTCTCCTAGCCTAGCACCAATGTATCTGATGATATCACTTTTAGTAGGAGCTATCGATAGACAAACCACTCGTTCAGCAAGAGCCCTTTCGACCTCGGCTTTGATATGGAACCTTCCAGATATAAATATTCTTGTAGCTGGGGACCTGTCCAAGATTTGTTTGAGAGAGCCAAGGACCCTGACCTGCTGCAGTTCGGCGCATTCGTCTAGGCCGTCGATGCACATAAATGTGGGCTGTGAGGATGTGGTAACCTGCAACATCCTCACGATATCAGCCAGCTGCGGTGCGCGTCCTCCAATGACATTCTTCTGCTCTTTAAAAGTCATGAATATTTCCTCCGGAATCCTCTCCATTCCGTTAACTATCTGTTTCAGCAAGCAGCCTAGCATGCTAGCTGCGGACTGCTCTTTTGTAGCCGCCCAGTCAAAGTAGAAACATGTAACGGCGGTGTTTTGTCTTCTGGCTTGATCGCACAACCAGTCCACTACTAGCGAACTGTCCTCCCAGTTTGTTAGCCCAGCCCCACCCCATTCTCTCCCGGGAGAATAATCCTACTTACCTAATAAATGTCTTTCCGACCCCTGGATCTCCGTAGAAAAACAGAATGGGTTTGGAACCTTCACCTTCCCCACACAATCCGCACCACTGCTTAAATTCCTTAGTTTGAACAACCCATTCCCCGACATTGTTCACACGGCGCTCCTGAATGTTGCGATGCTGGAACCTTGGCTCTAAGGGTGATAGCCAAGATAAGAGTTGAGAGCGATCATCGGCAACTCCACAGTTTTCTCCCGTGTTAGAAGAAGAGGTCATAAAATTGAAGTAATTGTTACCAACACTGATAGTATATTGGGCCATGTCTCACGTTCTATTGCTTGCACTGTCGAGGATGAGGAGTTGAATGGCATGGTGGGTTGGGGGTATTTGTAGAAGTTAAAGAAGCGAGAGGTGTTCTTGTGTCCAAGCGACGTTGCAGAAACCGCCATGTTGTGGGGAAGCAGTCCCCAGCCAAGCTACCCGGAAGGAGTAAAAACTACGTAATTCCCGCTGTTGCTGTACTAATCTGAGGTAGCCTGCGGATGTCTTAGAGAGCATGAATTGATTGGGAAGGGAAATACGCTGAGCTTGTGTTGAACGGTGGGCGGAGGTGTATCACGTGTAGCATAACTTACTACAGGGGTGTTGCTAAGTCTTTGCTCACAGGAGGGTACGGAGGTACAGCGCCTAAGTTTTGTATGTTCCACAAGCGAGGTTTGCTGCCCCTACCTCCTGTGGAACATACAAAACTTAGGAGCTGTACCTTCGTAGTGCGTATCTCCTGGACCGCTGAGACATTGCAAAATTTTGTGCCGCCCCTGTCAGTGTCTGAGACACAGGTTAATAAGCGACTCTTGGTTAGTTACTACAAATTCGCAGATGTGCAAACTTCAGACCATGGCCAATATTAGCTATGATCGTACCTACGCACATCATCGCTGGAGAGTACTTGGGCATCGCTTTAGTCATCTCTGTCTTAGATTCTGACAGGGTGGCACAAAATTTTGCAATGCCTCAGCTGTCCGGGAGATACGGGGACGGTCTTTCTTTTCGTTCTTTCTTCGCAACGAGGGCGGATGGTTTTTCAAGGCAACGGGCGAAGGAATTTTTTTCCGGGAGAGTGCGCAATAAAAAGAAGCCTTAAGAGGAGGATCACCTGTGCCTAGATAGTCGGACAACCGGACAAGGTTGGGCTTTCTTTTTCGCTTAGATTTCTCTTCCACTCCGTGGGTTCTTGGGTGAAAGGTTTGTCGGTTAGCTTGGGAGAGTTGAATTGACCGTGGCTGGTGTGGTTTCTCTTTCCAGACGGGATTTCTTGACAATTGTTGGCGTAGTTCTTGTGCTTCTGAAAGTAGACACTATGTGGAATTTCTTCGCTTTCAATACTATCCTTCTGTAGAGGCCTTCCATGAACACTACTTTGTACCGGTAGCAGAACATTCTTAGCAAATGTATGGTGGTGCGGTACTTGTTTCAACGCAATGGGCACCAGGCTAGAGAAATGGCAACCACCATCGACCCGAATTAACTGAAGGTGCCTATAGACCCGGTTGTTAGCATTGGGAATAGATCGCTTTAAGAGTATCCCAACACCCTCCCCCCTTTCAAGCTTATCCCCTTTGTTTCTTCTCCCACCCCTGCCCCCAGCATTGTTTCTTAATTAATCACACATCGAGTCAGACACAACCAACTCAATAACGTCTTAAAAATTCACATCCAGAGCCATCAGCAGAGTCTTATCCTACGACCATTCCCGTATTTTTCTTTGGCAGGGATTGAATCAAAGCTCCAAGCTATGAACCTGAAATTATGGTATTTTTACTGTTATTTTGTCAACTATTTACAATTGAGCACCCCGATATAGATATCTTATATGCAGTCACCACCCCACTGCACACTGTCCACCCACTGCAACAGTCACTCGTTTTCTACAATTAATTCAATTAATTAATTCTCTATTTCTATTCTTTTCGCAAATTTCTTTCTGATAAAGAGAAATTGTTCCTCCACACCATTGAAAATAGTGCGGCTCACCATACTCTCATGATAAAGTCTTTACCTATTCAAGCCTCATCACCTGAATGGTGCTTACCATGGCAACTACTCAAAAATCAAATGAATATTTTAATATCTGAATAAATAGTAGTGATACCACTTTAAATTTTTTATTAGAAAGTACTTTTAAATATGGAGAATCAGAATATGCAGTTTTCAAATAATAATAAAAAATAATACTTCTTGTATACTCACTTTATTCTAAACTAGTGCATTTTGCGCATGGCTTACAATTGAAGTCAAGAAAATTGAAACCAACCATGAAAGTAACAGTTTGAGCAGGTAAAAAGAGCGTATAGATCTTGTATTTAATGTATGAACTGCTTTGGTATTTATTTGTAGCTATTATGCAAGGTTTGTGCCTTTAAAAAATAGTATAGTTAAATATATATGCTATAAAGTGGATGAGATGATATCTACTTATAGAGTTGATGTAATATTCCAATACTTTGCAATATACTTCAATAAGATAATGGAAGGTACATTATACATTTCCAAGGCCATTGGTGAAGTCATACTAGTTTTATTCCCTGGTGAGTAGAAAGTAATTTCAGAAGAAATACCACTTTCTAAGCTGAACTGTGTGGGCTACACATGTTGGGTCAGGCTAAAACAAGTTCAATATACTCTAGTCATATAGGTAAAACTATTATAGCAGTTTTAGTCCTTTTGGGGTATGGGATCAGGAGATTTCACATAGCCAATCTAAGGACATACAATTTTACTTTTTATTTATAGTATTAGTTGAGTTACATGGTGAAATCTCTAAATTCCAAAGCTCAAACTAACTAAAACTCCTGTAATACCTTCATCGATAGGTTTATAGTATATCAAACCGATTTTCGCCTGATCCTGCATGTGTAGCCCATACGGTCAAGACTGGAAAGTTGTATTTCTTCTGAAAGTCTTTCTCAAGCTTTGGAGAATAAAACATGTAAAGCTTCACCAACGGCCTTGAAAGTTTATATCGAACCTTTGATTATCTTTACAAAGTATATTTGTAACAGGTTTATTCCTGTCTAACGAAAATACAATAGGACCGGCGGTAGACCTGCTAGCGCTGGTGCTAAGGGAGGCTTCAAGGGACCGGAGGTAAGAGATAATAGTTGAAGGACAAATAGGACTCAGGGATTGCCGTTCAACCAAGTGTATTCTTAGACTGAAGGTCTGTCGAAGT
>Ga0307513_10004463_pt1 | contig 18686 bp, 18 predicted proteins | sample 15_EM_MG_FD_202174 | JGI IMG/M metagenome (GOLD analysis project Ga0307513, IMG submission 202174) | Populus trichocarpa ectomycorrhiza microbial communities from riparian zone in the Pacific Northwest, United States - 15_EM | ecosystem: Host-associated > Plants > Roots > Unclassified | place...
GGTTCGAAGGGGAGATAACTGCTGTCCTATTATCATATACAAAGACACGAACTTAAGTACTAACGATGCGTCAAATACATATGAAATGGGAATGAAAACCAGCGACAGGGACTCAGTTTGCAAACCTCCTACAAATACTGAACATGATTTGCAAACCTGTATATGACCGGTGCTCGATCGTTAGCGCATACATGTTTCTAGTAAGATGCTTCAGTCGTGCACACATGTGATGACGAGAACACCAATATTCCAACAGTTATTGAGACCCCATTATTAATAATAACGGACATCACACTCCCATCTCAAGACGCGCACAACAATAGTATTTCGTTGTCAACTAACGTATCTCCCTTCGTATTGCATGACTGTATTAATCAGGTAAAATGTTCGGCCTGGAATTTAGGCGACACACCACTGCCACCAAGCACCTGTATAACACATTAGCCAATCAGTAGTTGAAGGTGATCCGAAAAGGTTGCCCACCGATCGGATCGTCGATCAAATGCTTCGCGCCAGTCCACATCCCCACAATTCCAATTCCCGATCCAACAGAACCTACTTGGACACCCTCAGATAACCACTCCGCCTCATTTGGGTTGTCCTCTGTCGACGAATACTGCCGAGGTGAGGTGGGGGGAAAATTCAGTACGTATGGCAGGCGCACTGGTGGCTGTGTACGGCGTACCATGCACCATCGAATGCTCCCATCGGCACAAGTGGAAACCGTGCCCCACATCGCTCTTGTACCTGCACCGCCGATCTCGCCTTCCAGGTGGATCGTCGAGCCTGTAAAGGCGTGACCCTCGATGTGAATAGTAGGCCGATTGGCGCCCTCACTGGCACATAATGGTGAGGGTGTGTAATGGGTGATGTACAGCCGAAAGGGAACGACAATGGCGACTTCTTCTAGACTATTCATATTTCTGAACATATTGATGTGCTGCCGAAGGAAGGAGTTGAGCGCCTATTATTGAGCCTCTGATCTTAGAACTCACATTTTGATCTAGAGAGGGATCGCGTCAGCGGCAGTTTGGTGAAAGTGTGAACGAAAAGCATACCATAGAGGTCGCGATAGTCAAGCCAGCATATGCAACGTCTATAAAACGATTTCAGCAGCTATCCAAAATTTCGAGCAAAGAACGACTTACCGCCATATGCCCTCGACACCAGCCCAATCCCAACCTTCGACACTGCTGGCAGTTGGCTTTCGTCCCATATTCCTCTTTGGCATCTTAGCCTTCTCGTCCTCACCGACCATACACTCGCCACCTGACTCTGCAGGCCACCGCCCAATTCTCACCGCGTCCAATTCGGAAATCCCATTCAACCCCTCCCACCCGTTCTCGCACATATTCGCGTCGATCACAATCCGTACGCTCGCGAGGAATGCCCAGTCGGGGGTCAAGAGGTGTGAGGGGATCCTAAACGCCGCGCTCACACGCTTGACCGCGTCGCCTCCCGAATCAACGACCGCACCATCTCCTCCGTGCCCGCCTCCTTGTTCTTCATAGTACGACTCACCATCGTCCGAGTCCATCTCCTCACCTCCCTCATCCTGCTCGTTATCGTCGTCGACAGCGTACGGCGATTCCTGGTAATAGGGCAAGAACGGCCCCCAGCCCCTCACCGCGCGGGGGTACCGCATATCGTACACCCTCCTGCGCGCATAATTCCACGCGTCGACGCGCTCGGTGTGTTCGTCGCGCCAGCGCTCGATGGCGGGAGGACCAGCGGCAGCGAGGGCCGCGACATCGGCGATGCTGGTGGGCTGCTGCGAGCGGGAGGGATACCACCCTACCGTGCAGAGGAGCCGGCACATCGCCTGGCCCTCGCGCGTGCGCTCCCAGGCGGCGTTGGGCGCGCATTCGAACCGCGCGCGCCATGCGCGTGGGGGCCCCTCTGCCGCGAGGAGCGCGTGCACCCATGCGATGTTGCGTGATGGGTGCGCGGCGTAGTCTGGCTCGAGGTCCGCTGAGGGTACTGGTACTGGTACTGGTACTGCGGAGGTGCCAGTGCTGGTGCCAGTGCCAAGTCCTGCAAGGTCGTGCGAGAGCAGCCGGGAGATGGACGCCAGCGAGCGCGAGGAGAGCAGATCGGGGGCCGGGGGGAGCGTTGCTGCTGTGTCCAGTGCGGAAAGTATTGCGTCAAGGGCCCGGAGGTTCGCCTCGGGCGAGTACTGCGAGAGGTTGGAGTCGTCGTAGTTACATGGTAGGGTAAGATTTGGGTTTGGAGGGTGGAGTGACTGGATGTATCTGGCGGCCCAGATACGATGTCTGTACTGTACGCCCCAGTCGAAGGGGACTTGTTCTGTAGATGTATGTCGTCAGTACGTTCCATGTGACCGAATGGCATGGTGTACGCACGTCTGTATGTGAGTCGCCTCGCTGGGCGGGGATCGTCGAATGTTGTGAGGAAGATCTCGCGCCAGAGATGGGAGTCGAGGGACCTGTATACCATATCGTAGAGCAAACGACAGGTAGCGGCTAGTGCTGCAATCGCGTGGGGTTCCTCATCCGCGGCGAGGAGTGTGAGAATGTACTCGATAATCTCGACTGGGGTTGTGAGGAGATACGGTCGCGCAAACATGATGAGCGTATGGCGTCAAGATGGAAGAGAGGCGGAGGGCGGAGGACTGGGTGGGCGACGGACGCTTTATCAGCGCATTCAAAGGACGTCGGACGTCCGGCAAACCTGCGGCTGTCCGCTTCTATATAGCGACTAGCGTCAGACTACGCTACAGACGCAGGGTAGGGGCGCATGATGGGCGGACCGGGTGTCCTCTGTCGCGAATAGAGTAATAGCAACCAAATGCTTCTAGACGGAATGAACCGTAGGGCGAGCGATCTGTGCTTATCAGGAATGGATCGACAGTACAGTGCTCGAAGCAACAAATGTAGGCATGGGAAATCCCAGGTCTGCCTCATCTCCAAGGCCGATGATGGTTTGAACGTTTCACACCTGTTCCACATTTAACCGCACCGTCGAGATCTCAAGGTGGCCATGTCAAAACAAATAGCATAATCATACGCTCTAGATCCATTAACGACCCCTACCAAAATCATACCGCATGTAAATAGTCCTAGCCGTAGAACCGCCAAGCGAAGTATGCACCCAAAAATGCTAATGGGATGATGAACGTGAGAAAGCTGTAAAGGCGGGACGCGTAGCACGCGAGAAGAGGTAGTTAGTAGTTGATTTGGATCCGAGAGGGCATGGGAACGCACCCCGGTCTGGGTGGTGGTGGTGGCGGTGGATGTGGTGGTCCTGGTGGTGGTGGTGGTGGTGGTCCGGCTGTGATTTTCTGCTCGCGTATGGGCGGGAGGGCACAGACGGGTTGGTTAGGAAAAGAACATACCCCGCCAAAGGTACCGATGAGGATAGTCTTGAGAATATCACGGGCCTCATCAGAGTGGCCTACATCCTCGAAAGATTCGGTCGCGTCCTTGCCTGGTAGGGGCATAGGCATATAATATTAGCTTGGCCAAGTGCATCGATTCAATAGGGGTACTGACCAGCTTCTGCGAAGATGACTTCTTCCCCACCAGGGTGCTAAGAAGTAGTATGAGCGGTATGTATGGTAGCAAGGTAGAAGGACCCGTGGTGTGACTTGCCTCGTCGAGGAATTTGGCCACGTCGTAAACTGCACATTCGAATCAGCGCGGGTGCCAAAGACAACAATAGGAGTATGTAGGGTGATACTAGGCGTACATGTGTACATGTATACACAGTATTTCAAGGTGCGAGAGGAGTGAAAAGCCCGAGGTGCGCAACGTACCTTTGCCGTGAAGGAGGATCCAAAGGTTTTCCCTCTCTTGATGTTGCTGAAACTCTTCGTCGGTGATGACACGTTCCGCGGCCATTATTTCTGCTATTTCTTGGGGTCGTTCGATGGCGCGACCGCAATGGGACTAAAGTGGTAAGCGTGGTAAGGAGAAAAGGACGAGAAAAAAAGGCCTTCGAACCAACCGAAAGCCGCGAGTTGCGGATTCCGTTTTTATCGGCCACAGCTTGTTCAGTTGTCGCGAAATCTCGGCTTGTGGTTGATCAGCCTAACTCGCGCGTAACTCGTGAGTGGCTGGCTGGACAGGATATCCCGCACGAAGGCGCGAGGTTGCAGCGTTGAATGAGTCTGGCAGAGAAGAGCGCGCATTCGCGGAAACAAAGGTCATATCCCTTATGTACAACAACGACGAAGAAGTAGTGTCCAAATGTGCGTCCGGCTTAGTGCTCAGCGGGCCACCGAGTCCCAAAGCAGGCCGAGCGTGGACCGAGCGCTTGAGTGTTTATCTTCCACTATGTTAGTATGGATGCGAGCGCATAGAAGCCTATACAGTGCTGCAATCTGCATCCAGGCATTACACCAGTGGGGTTTTTCGTTATCTCCCAAAATATCGACCAAAAGGCCGCTGAAAAAGAAAAAAACCACCAAGTTGCCTTCCTAAAGCATATATCTCCCCTTTCGTTCAATTTCCAAGGTCGACGTTCAATCTTTGGCGAGTCTGGCCAAGGCGAAGACGAAGATTTCGGCTGCCATTTGTTTGGTCGGGTGTTTGATCAGGGCTTGTTCCCAACGCCGTCGACGACTTGTTCCCCAATCACGCGACTATTTATGGAGTTTGCGACAGAAACTCAGACAGGTCCTTCTCGATGGACGACAGACGACGTCGACGTAATAGCACCTACAACACCTGAGCTCCAGCATTCACCCAGTAAATGGCCCCTTCCTGTGACCCTCTTCGCAGTGGCGATCGTGTTGCTCATCATAGGGATGAACTGGTGGGAAGCTAGACGCAAACGAAAGCTAAAGGAGTGGAGAATAGCCAGGTCAGTCTAAAGCCCGCCTCACGCAAAGCCCTAGTTTATGGCTTCGCGCTCCCTGGTGCATCGTCGAGAATTTCACGCTCACTCTTACGTGTCTGCAGGTGGGAACGCAGGAGGTGGGGTGTCCCCGTCGACGATGAGCGGCCGCTTTCCATTTCCATTCCATACTGGCGGAAAAAGCGATGGGAGGAGGAACTTGAACGACGGGCAGAACTAAAACGACAGGCCGAGAAGGAGGCCGAGGAAGCAGAAGAACGACGAATGAAGCCCAGATTCATCTCAAAGGCTCCTTGGGCTCAGACGAGTAAGTTGGCTCACATTCCTCGCTCACTACCCACAGGACGACGCGTTCCTTGTAATCTCGACGTACATGTGCTATTTACTGACGCGTCTCTCACCCGCCGCAGAGGAGGACAAGGAGTACTTCGCATGGAAGGCAGAAAAAGAACGGCAAAAAAAGGAAAAGGAAGCACTCGAAACGGCGCAGACCAATGCGCAACTCAACGCACAACGCAGTCTTGAGATGATCCGCCAAACGACTCCCATGTACGTGCCGCCTCGTGTTCGCTGTCCGCCAGGTCCGACTCACCAGACTGACTTGCTTTGTCTCCGTGTTTGTTTCATTCCTCAGAAGAAATATGGCGCAAGAACGCGTGTCTATAGTGCAAATCATTTCCCCTCGACCGACCACTGATGCCGTTACCGAGCCGACGAACGAAAAGGCCGATGGTGAAGAAGAGCGACCCGTTCTTGTGCCTATCGCGAGCCGGACTCGACCGCCGCCTGCAAAGAGCGCCCTGAGGAAGAACACGAGCCGGAAGCGACCGGTTATCGATGTGGATGTGGATGTGGATGACCAGGCCGAGGACCGCCAGGCGAAGAAGCAGAAACCCAACACCCGGGAAGCGGAAGTGGACGCGGCAATTCTTATGGCGACGGAGACACCGGAGACACCGGATGAGGAGGTGTACGAGGATCCCCAGATGCCGGGCGCGTTTGAAGTCGCTGTACCTAAACCGAAACTCGCGCCCCAACTCGCGCAGGCGCAGGCCAGCAGGAAACGCCCTGCGTCGGATGATCTAGAGCAAGACCAAGTGGGCCAGCGGAAGAGGACGAAGCACAGCAAGGCCGACCCCGCCACCCCCGCTGCGCAGGAGGAAGTCACAGCCGTCGAGTCCTGGGTTACCCCCGCTGGATCGAAGCCGCTCGCTCCACCCCGTGGGACTAAGCGTGCACGGAGCGATGTCGGCAGCGAGTTTGGCGACAAAGTCCGCGTGAAGAAGAAAGGAAAAAAGATGGAGGAGATTGTCGATGTCGACATGGACGACCAGGACGAATCACAACAGCAGCAACAGCAGCTTGTGGTTTCCAACGGCCCCAGGAAAAGCAAACGCGCGAGTGTGGCCAAAGGCAGGAAGAAGGCAGCTGAGGAGGATGAAGACGACGCAGTTGTTTCTACCGACCCGCTTTGCCAGGGACGGAAGACCGGGACTGAGTGGGTGATTGGGAACCGCAAGTTTAAGGTTGGTCCTGATGGGAAGCGTCTCCGGCTGGTGCCGCTACGCACGAGGAGGAAGAAGTATGTGATGGTGCGTCTTTCATTCTCCTGACCTTCGGTTCTTTACTGTCTATTCACACTATCTTTGTGCAGCCCATTGATTCTGTGCACCCTGACGCGACTGCCATGATTGACGTCTTGGTCGACACGTGGCTCACAGAGGAAGAATACAAGCTCGCGCGCGAACAAGGCAACTTGGGTTGGCAATTTGTCAATCCTACTACTCCCGAACGTAAACCCAACAGTCGAAGATCAAGTATGTCCTACTCTGTGCGTGAAGACGAGCAGCTACCAGGCAAGGAGAACAAGTTACCGTTCCCTCCGTGCTCTCCAAACGAACCCGGATCAGGGAGTGATTCACCAGGCAAGGCACTAATGTGGAATAGCGGGAGGATTCGCGGCGTGTCTAACTCGAGCCTACCAACAAGTCCTACTCTTATTATGGGCTCTATCCCCACTACCCCTAGCCGATCAAATCGACTCTCCCTCCTCGATCCTCTACCCACCACCACCACGAAACCGACCACCCCAGTGCGCCAGACCGCCGTTTCGCTCCCAAGCGGCGGGAACCCGAGTACGCCAGCACGGAACGGCGGTACTGTAATCACAGTACGGCAGCTTACGACCACACCTGGGGGCGGTATGCCGAGTTGGTCGGGCATGCAGAAGGGGCGGGCGATGTGGGCTCGTCCTCCTGGTGCCAACGGCATGCTGGGACGACATACCCTCAGCATGATCGAGAAGCGCGAGGCGGAGGCGAGGGCACTGGAGAAGCTCAGGACGCGAGTTACCGACTCGAAGACCGTTGGTGCTGGCTCGGGGAGTGGGGGATTGATCAACGCAACGGCGGCGACGAGTCTACCTGCTATTACGGTCACTATCCCAGAGCCAACTAAACCTCCCGCTGTAACGCCGACTACGACTTCGTTGTTTGCTCCCCCAGCTGCACCCAAGGCGGTGGGACTGTGTGGTAACCTTCTTCCTCCACCTGCCGCTGCTACTACCATGACCGCACCCTCATTGACACTCGCACCACCCCCTTTACTCGGCCTTGGTCTCGCTGCTCCCGCGATATCTGCCCCAACAGCTGCCCCCATACTCGCACCAGCCATCAACATTACTGGTGAGAAGCCTTCTGCCACCGTCAATACCGAGGCGTCTTCGTTGCTCTCGCGACTTGGTGCTGCACCACCCACTGGGTCCGCTCCCACGGAGAAGAAAGTGGATCTATGGACCAAGCAGCCCCTCTTTGGTGGTCTCGCAGGGTTTGGGGCTCCTGCTCCCTCCGTGCCTCGTCCCGCACTACCGACACCGAACTTCGGCGCTCCTACCACCACCACTGCTACCACCGCACTACCCATGATTCCAACTCCCACCTCCAATCCGACACCTGCACTTGCACCTGCACCTACATCTCAATCCCAACCACCGAAACCCGCATTCTCTTTCCCAATGATGGGTTTCAACGCACAGCAGCCGGCTGCTGTGTCCCCTGCTATGGAAAGCAAAGAAAAGGGTATGCACTGGACGTTTGTTCACCAGAGTGCGATTCACTGACATTTTCGTCTATACAGAACCTCCTAAGGCCCCTTCATTATTCGGAACATTCCCCGCCGCCACTCTCCCCAACGCCACTACGACAGCGCCTGCTGTCAATACGACTGGACCCTTTGGAAGCTTTGGCAAGCCCCGTGCAACCGCGCTGACTCTCACAACCCCGGCTGTACCGAACGGTGGATCGCTCTTTAGTAATATCCAGGGTCCTCGGGCACCTGGTACCACTGCTGCTCGGACCACTGGTCCACTCTTCGGAGCCCCGCCTACTCCAACTGAAGTAGCCAAGCCTGCAGGTAGCGCGTCCTTCGGCGCGTTCAGCAAACCCACCGTACCTGTACCTGCGCCGACTACACACTCAATGGGCTTTACCGGCTTTGGCAATTTCGGTGCTCCCAAACCCGGGCCGACTATGCACTCAACGGGCTTTACCGGCTTTGGCAATTTCGGTGCTCCCAAACCGGCGCCAAAGCCTGAAGAGGAGACTAAGCCTTTCCAGACGTTACAAACCCCGGCATCTGGATCGTTGTTCCCGCGCTTGGAACCTCAGTCGTCACAACCCACTTCGTTAAGCCTCTTTGGTGTTCCTTCGACTGCTCCTGTCCCTCCCACTGCCACTTCCACTGCCATCACCCAGCCCGCAGAGCCACCCAAACCCGCCTTCTCCGGTATTTCCCTTCCCCTCCTTAAGCCAGCACCCAGCTTCAGCGAGGAGGGTCCATTTGGCAAGCATGTTGCTGCATTCAACGCCCACAACAAGACTCCCACTTTGGCGCCTGCAAGTGGAAACGCACTGCTCTCGAGACTGACAACCCCCGCGGGTGATGGGAAGGAAGTCCCTGCTTCGACGAATGCTGCATCAGAGGGATCTGCTCCTCCTGCCCTGTTTGGAGGGGGATTGTCGATCAAGGGTGCCGCCGCCGCCGCCGCACCTGTACCTGCACCTGCATCTGCACTTGCTGGACTGCCAAAGAGGAGAAATGGAGGATTCTTTGGCCCTTTGGCTAGCACTGCCACCGCTACGTCGACTTCGACCGAGACACCTACTGCCGCGACTCCACTAAGGCGAAATGGTGGATTCTTCGGCGGCTCAGCGAATACATTTGGTGCAGCGACCACCTCTGCAGTAACTGAACAAACCAAGGCCAATGGTCTTTTTAGTGGATCTGGCACACTTGGTCCGGGCTCTACATTTGGCGCGGGCTTAAATGGTATTGCTGGTTCGTCTGGTGCGACAAGGCCCTCTACTGGAGGCTTCAGTGGCTTTGCTGTAGGGGCGCCTGGTGCCCCCAAGGTTACTGGGTTTGGCGCACCTACATTTGGTAGCGCCGCATTAGCTGAGAAGAAAGATGGAGACAAGCCCGCTATGCCTGCGTTCAGTGGATTTGGCGGCTTCAATGCTGCCCCCTCAGGCTCTGGCGCGACGTCCACCCCTGCATTCGGTGCTCCCACAACTTTCAAGTTCCAGACGAGCAACAGCAATCCTACCGCTGGCGAACAGAAACCCGAAGGATCGGCTGCTCCGCAACCCCTTTTCGGCTTTGGGTCAGCGAGACCCGGTGGGCTCTTTGCGGCTTCGACTACACCTGCGGCTGCCACCGGGAGCACTGTTCCATCCTCATTTGGACCCTTCAGCCTTGGGGGAACCCAGAAAACTTCTGCCCCTTGAGAAGAACGTCTGTTGTCTCGTTCACGTCAGAAATCTTGTTCTGTAATGTTTTGCTGTGTTATTCTCGTACCATACCCAGTTATTGCCATCCGGTCATCATGTCTGTAAAGTATTGATGTGTACTTTGAATGAAGATTCCCGTACGAGTTTCGAACGTTACTGTCCTGCCCGCTAGTTGCTGTGGATAGACTCGAACTCGAATATTGAAGGCGTCTAAGTCGCACTGGATTCATCGAGCATGACGACCGTGACGACCGTGACGACCGCCTGTGTGTGTCTCACTCGTCGGATGACTGAAATCACGACGACGCGACGACACTAAAAACCTCCACACCTCTCCCCCGTTCTTGGACCGCTCTCTTCCCTCGCCTCACGACCTTTACGACGCTGAAGACCAAAATTTAGCACGGACGATGTCTGAACCGTTTCCCTCGACGCTGCGTCCAGTCGCCCCTGGCCGCCTTCGCCGAAGTCTCACAGAAAAGGCCTCAGACACGCCCCCTCCGCCGCCTTATGAAACACCCGAGACAAACCCAGCTTTTCCACATAATCGTACAATAAGCCTCACCTCCATCTCAAGCAATGTCAGCTCTCCTGTCACAGCGACTGCCCAACTCTTGGGGATCGATTTCGACGGGCAGCGGGAAGGAGATAGGACCATTACAGAGGAATACGTCTCAGAACGCAGCAGAGACGAACTCACGAAGCTTCTCCTCAAGGCGGAGGCAGTCATCCGCGCACGTGAACGCGGTGAGTCCGTCCCCCACACGCGTGTTGTGCCACAGGCGATCTCCGTCCACACGGCAGTACACCTCTTCTGACATCCCTCACATTCACATTCAACAGAACTTGGTGTGGCAGCGACTGTGGGGAAGAAGCTCCTTGACGCCAATCTCGAACTTCGCCAACGACACAATTCCCTTATATCAAAGTACCCTGCGACACCTTCCAGTGTAACACCATCAAGTGTTCCTTTCCCTGGCACAGAACCATCCTGGATTTCCGAGTTGGAAACCGCCTCTCCCGTCACCGCTTCCAAAACCCCGACTTTGAGTCGCGCGCCTAGTCATTCTCGCCGCTTCTCCGTAACTCCTCAAGCACTTGCCGCCCTCTCCGAGCACAACTCTGAGCTTCTTACACAACTCACACAAATCCAGGACGAAACCTCCCGCGCAAACCTGGACGGTAAACGCAAACTCCGCCAGCTCGAGAAAGAGATTGCCGGTCTACGCGCCGAACTCGATTTTGCTCAAGAGCGGAATGGCGAGCTGGAGGAGCAGATCGAGCACGCCGAGCACGAGAAGCAAATGGAGGATAAGAGGCGCGAGCGTGAGGCGAAGCTCAAGGCGCTACGTGAGCGGGCGTGCACGGCGACGGGCGAGGGAGTAAAGGATTATGCACCTGCGCACCCTTTTGGTGGAAGTCCCCTAAAGACTCCCAAGAGGCGCATCCCCTCCGCTCAGTCAGAGGGCATCTCTAGCGACAGAGAAGAAACCCCACGAATTGGCCAACCGACAGTCCTGGACTTTGATGAGGGCCTATCCTCCCCCGACCCACGCCATGCATCCCTCGGTCCAGTCTCTGCCGGCGAGTTTGCAGTTATCTCCCAACTCCTCGGCAAAATTGAAGAACTCGAACAGGCCAATCGAGAGATGGTCGCAGCTACTCGGGACCGCGACTCGCGCCTGCGTAAGGTGACCGAGGAGGCGAATGCTATTCGACAAGCATATGAGAATCTGGAGGACGAAGCGGATGATGAGGACGAGGCTGCTGCGTCAGTGAGGAGTATGGTTTTCAAACGCGCTGCCGCTCTGAGAAACACCAGCAGTTCGGGAAGCTTGGGACGCAGGTTTCGGAGGGAGAGAGGGCAATCCGCTCCCTCGCTACGAGGGAAAGGCAAGGAGAAAGAAAGATTGAGCATCCTCGGTACTCCTAAATCGGGCAAAACTCGTCGAGCGCTCAGCAGATCGTTGTTTGAACCCCCCAGCACTCGAGATGAGGGCGAACAGGCAGATTCAGAGTCTGCAGACGACGTGAACAAGACCCGTCGTCGGCCCCACAGCGGGAATGGGAGCGGCGATAAAACTCCGCAATTGCGGTTCGTTGCTCTATCCGTAGACGATCTCTCCAGTGAATTCTCCATCGCGGAGGATGGGTATCAAAGGAGATTCACCAAGATGCCCCCCTCGCCAATGATGAACAAGTTACGCCTTGCGAGTCCTCGTGATGCTCTGGATCTGGATCTTACGTGCAATAAACCTGGACTATCGCCATCCCCTAGGATGGAAGAATTTACGTTCCGCGTCTCTTCTCCCGCTCCCGAGAGCTCCCCTGTCTCACGTTCTCTGCAGTCCACTGTCAGCCGTCGTTCGCTTCCCTTCCAAGGACACACCTTGGGTAGCGAGCTTGGCAGTGAGTTTGGAGAGGGGTGGGGTGCAAGCGCCATCAAGGACGAACTCCTATTTGACGATGACAATCTCATAGACGGTTACGAAGATCAGACAAGCCCGAATTCCAACTTCAGTGGCTCTAGCCCCCAAGCACCTTTCACCATCGAAAACCCCGAAAACCCGGCGGTCGCGGCCATCCGAGCCGCTCTCGATCCTCGTAACCAAGGCAAGCTTCTGCAGCAGGACGAGCACATCCTTCCTCTCGGAAGTCTCGCCGGTACACCCGGAGAGACGTTTTTCCTCCTCGAGCATGCTGTCCAGGCACGTCCCACTGTATGGAAGGAACCCAACGCTGAGCGCGTCAAACTCGCATTGTTGGGACGTACCAGGGGCCATCGGGCGCTGCCCAGTTCTGCTGAGGTTGAGGCCGAGACCCCCGAGGGGAAAAATGAGGATCCGTGGGAGGACAAGTACGAAGAGAGTGGGTTTGAGCATAGTGAACTCGAAGATGCGAAGGGGAGGAAAGAAAGGATGTACTCAAACTCAGAGCGACCGGTCATGGAAGAACGCAATCGTTCCTGGAAGCGTCGGGAAGCCGCACAAGCGCGACTCGAGCGCACGGCTGCGAGGCGACTCAGTCTTATCCCAGGCGCTGGGGGCACGTTTGACCCTGAACGGAAAAGAGCCCTTGCCATCATTGAAGAGCAAGATGGAGACAAGACGATGGTCCAAAACAAAAAGCGCGAAGAAACCAAGGGCAATGCGGTGGTGGTGGGAGGAGGGGGACTGGCCGCAAACCTCCGCAGGACCATCGTCGAGCTATGGATCTTACTTCAAGCCGTCGTCATTATTTTTGTGTTTGTGTATTCGATGGCGCGGAGAGGCCCTCGGGCCATCCTGGACGCTGCCGAAGCTCGTCGACCACGGTGATTCAAGTCTGTTGATCTCTGTTTCGGTACTGTCAATCACCCATTTAATAGTTCCTGTATCGCTTGCATCACATCTGTAATTTTCGCACTGTCACTCCTTACTGAATTTCTGTTTTCCATTATTTCACGAGCTCGATTGATATATTTAGAAGAAGACTCGACGGACATGAATTGATGATTTTTCTTTCAACTACGAGGATCGTTCAAGAAGTGGCGTGACGAGATCGAAACTACCCGTCCCGCTTTGCGATGGCCGTCCTAGCACGATGTTCCCGGACGGTGTGGTGAGATTATCAAAGTCGCCATAGAGAGTGGCGTCGGAGATGAAGGTGGCGGTGGTTTCGTAGGATGCTTTCAATAGAGGAGAGCTGTGGGTGGCGATGCCTGCTCGGTTGAAAGGTTTGTACCCGCCATCGAAGGTCTATGTACGAAACAACTTGGTTCTCACATTCTACGGTAGCGAAGCGGCTGGGCTTACCATGTAGTCTGCGATCAGCAGCAAATGCCGAGTATTGACATTGATCGCATAGGCCGCAAAGACGCTGCTGATCTCTTGAACGATCGTCGCTCGCGCTGCTTCTACACCGTACGTCTTGAGAACAGCGCCGATGTCATTCGTCTTTAGGCGGCTGGTGTCCACGATGGACTCCGACATATGGGCCATACCACGCAAATTACTCCCCTCGACGACAATGTCCTAGAGAAAGAAAAAAAAGGCGTTGAGACTAGAGAGTGCGGCAGTATCTTGCAGTACCCACTGCATCGTTGACGACAATACCGTCCTTAACGACTTTTCGGTATGCGTCTGTGCCCTCACGGGGGAAGTGGCATTTTGATATACCCGACACTTCTCGAACCACAGTATTGAGACAAACTCTCTCCAAGATCCCGATGAGGAGAAGCTTAGGCATATGTAGGGGGTACTAGCACCAAAAGGCTTAGTAAACACGCCCAGGAGCGAGAAGATGAACGAACCTCCAAGTCGAATTTTAAACCGTCTTCATTGTCAAAGGAGAACGAACGTGTTCCTAAAGGAAGCGCAGCTAGGATGGCTTCTTGAGTCCTTTGAAGCACGGCCTTCCAATTATCCTCTTCGTCGGCTTCCAAAGCGGCTTCGTCACCATCGGCTTCGCTCGTTGAATCATGCGTCTCCAAATCTGCCTCGTCTACGATGATGTCGTCGTCCGCACCGGCATCCGAGTTGACCTCCTCTGCACCTCCATCATCGTCGCCATAAGTAGCTTGCTCCTTCCTCTTGCGCCTTTTCAACTCTGCATCTGCCTCCCCGTCTTCAAGCTCGTATCCTTCGTCTCGGATGTGGCCCTCAGGTTCGTCGTCTCCCTCCTGCCCACCAGGGCGATTTCGAATCGCCTTGCCCTTGCCGACGGTAGCAAGTTGCGCTTTTATATCGGTATCTAGCTTGTAGAAGTCTGTTTTAATAGCCTTCTTCAACGCTGGCGCGAATTTGCTCCCAATCGCCTCGAGCAACTGGGACGTTGTAAGGTAGTGTTCCTCCATGTATTCCCCGCGAGGGAAGAAATGAATGGTTACAGAGAAGATCCTGTAGCGCGAGGAGACCACTTCCGTGATTCGTTCAACCACCCTGATCTTGTCAACGAGATACGAAAGGTTCAGCCGGGACGCTTTCTGACAGAAGGCCTTGACATCTTCCGCTGGTGTTCCTTTGCGGATAGGCAGGCCCATCATGGGCGTTTTCGGTTTCATGGAAGCGGTCATAATGATTTCCCTAAGTCGAGGGATACCCAACGTGACGTTTGCGGCACCGTGTCCTGCTCGAGAGTTTGATGATTCCGAAGCGAGACCTCATATCAGACTCACCAGCAAAGTGGAACGTATTCAAAGTCATTTGTGTCGATGGTTCTCCGACACTATGGCGCCTGTGAGCACATAACAATTAGGTCCCATGGTAGATACATACCCCTGAGAAGCTAAGAGTCCTACTGCCTCTCCAGGCTCCGCAAGGGAGCGTAGGTATTTGACCTGCATCAGCGCACGGAATTGTCGTTCTTTCATGACCGTCGGGACCTTGTCACGCATATTGGTACCACTCTTGACTTTCAAAAGGTGATTCTTATTTTCAGTGATGTATTCTTCAACCTTTTCAGCGAATTTCTCGGACGTTGCCCCCAGATAATTGACAGGATTGTAGAGTTCGAGGGTAGTTGGGGGCAACAGGCCATCCGGATGTTTCCTCTTCTTTTTCAAAATCGTCTTCATATGTTTATTTGCGTCATCTTCGTTAATGCGACCACTGATGGTTTTTGGGCGGTACTTGGCGACAAAGGACCGATGGTTTTTGAGAATAAAGGCGAACTGATTAAGGTGCACTTGCTTTGTCACGTCAAGACCGTCTTCTCCGTATAGGAATTGATAGACAGATGAATCCGCGCCTCGGACGGTATAGTCATAATGCACACGAATGCCTTCCATGTGTTTGATCAAGCACCGCTGCAAGTATCCAGACCGACTCGTTTTGACTGCTGTATCGATCAACCCCTCTCTTCCGGCCATACAGTGGAAATAGAATTCTTGTGGTTTCAGTCCGGTCAGGAACCGGCTGCTGATGTAACCTCCCGCTATGGCAGCGGTGTCATACGGTTTGAATGATGGGAGAGTCTTGCCGCTGACCATCACCGGCACGCGACGTCCTTCTAGTTCTTGTTGACCGAGAAGGACCGAAATTTGTCGAGCGTTGGTCGCAGAGCCCTTGGCACCAGAGTTTGTCATGACTTGCATGTGGTTGTCGGGGAAGCGACGAAGTAGACCCTTTGGTAGCGTAACATCAACCACCTTTTGGAACAGTTCTTTCATCTTGCCCTTGACTGCATTGTCCAATCCAGCCATCTCCTTATCGTCCTTGTACACCTTTACCAGTCGTTTCTTGAGCTCCTCCTTGCGTTCAGTTTCGGACATGGATGAAGAATCAAAATCGGCAAAGATGCTTTCGGTGGCTTGTGTGCCGTAGGATTTGCCGCTTTCAAGGACCTTTTTCCTCGCCTTCTCGCCAGCAGGAGTGAGAGCGAGGTCGTCCATTCGACACGTGAACGCGCGATGCTGGAGATACTTGGTGAATAGACGACTCAAAATGCCCAGCAAACGACCGGCGGTTTCGGCACCATAGATCTCATATACGGCATGGACTAAGCCATAGGAGGCGGCACCGAACTGAGATTTGTCGAGCACTCCACGCACGAAGTCGCCTGCGACGAAGAGGACCTTTTCCTCTGACAACCTTTTGGCCAGGCGAACTCGCTCCTCCTCACTCTTGGCGTTCGTCCTACCTTGCTCTGTCGCTTCTTCGGAAGGGTAGGAGCCTCGATTCCAACTGGCATTCTTGATCTGAGAGGTAGACTTTAATGTGAGTTCTGCGGCATTGTCCAGCGTAATGTTCTTCAAGATGGTTGATATCTGGAATAACGGTCAGTGCTATTTAAGGCTGTTTCAGTTACCCTACAGACGATTTGTTTGCCTGTCCATAACGGCTGGGGCTTCCAGATAGCAGGTGGCACGGTGAGGACACGCCCGCTACCAGAATAATCATCCTCGGGTCGAAGCGCGCCGTATATTAGTTGCTGATATTCCTCGCGTGTGAAGAACGTCGCCTTATTTGTCATCCAAAGTCCAGCAACGACGTGATCCTGGATAAGACCGCGCAGAGGTTTGCCAGAAGTTGGGACGAGGTACTGGTTATCGGTGTTCGCGATGAACATTGCTTCCGATCGCGCCACTTGGCTCTCTAAGTCCCAATTTAACAAACAAGCTCAAATTTCTCTACGATGGCCACGTACGAGGGAAATGGATGTTCATCTCGTCACCATCGAAATCGGCTAAACATAACATCAAGGCTGGCCACCTGCACAAGTACAAAAACGCCTACCGTTGTATGAATTGCTACCAGAAGAGATATGAGCAACAGCGAAGGGGGCAGCACCTCGATTGCTCACCAGTTCGCGTAATGCATGCGAATAGTCTGCTCTCCTTGCAACACTTTCGCCTTGTGCGCCATCATACTCGGTTTGTGTAACGTGGGTTGTCGGTTGAGAAGCAACATATCGCCATCCCGCAAGTGCCGAAACACTTTCTTGCCAGTGAAGGGCACTTTGGTCCGTAGTCCGTTCAGCGTTGACCCTTTCTCTCCCTGCTGTGGGATGAGCAGCTGATTCGCGATTGCGGTTCGCTGTTCTTTCGACAGCTTATCCTGTAAACTGGTCGGTACCATCATCGGGGGCACTCATGGAATGATGCGACTCACGAGTGTCTGAGTCGAACCGTCCTCAAATTGCACCATGCTCGCTCCTGGATGCTGTTTAGGCCCACGAATAACCAAGTCCCGCATCTCCGTTACGTTATGTGGGGTAACGGGTTCCGCGAATGTCAGTTTGCGTGCAAACACGGGTGGTACACCGATCTCGTTAGTTTCAATGTTGACATCTGGTGAGATAACGGAGCGGGCAGCATAGTTGACACGTTTGCCCTGTTGGCACAATCAACGGGGTATTCGATATCACCATGGAGTCGCTTACCATCATGTGCATGCGGAATAGACCCTCTTTCTTTTCTAGCCCTTGCTTGACACCAGGAGTAGGGAGCTTCCCTTGCCGGACTGGGGTAGTACTCTTGCTGCTGTCGATGAAGCTGTTCACGTCGTTCTGTAGAGCAACCATGACCTCCAGAAGTTGCCCGAGCAGCTTCATCGCATCCGCTGGCGTTGAGAGGTTCTCTCTGTCCTTGGCCTTCGCGTGACTGAGCGATCCGTTGACGTCCCGTACTCGATGGGTTGTATTGAGAATTTTGGTGAGAAGTTCGTTTTGAGGATGCTCAAACAGCTGTTCTCCCATCTTCATTGCAGGTCGGAAGCGGGTCGGAGATACCACCACGACCTCGATGAAGAATACATCAGGAGAGGCGGGAGAGAGACCGTCACGATTGATCGGCGCATAAGGTCCTTGTCGGCCATATATGAGCGAGCAAATAGTTGCCTCATTCCTAAACATGCAGCGAAGGTGTGCGCGGACTTCCTCGGGGGCCAAAAGTCGTTCGTTTCGCCCTCGAGCCCCTTTCACCCTCCCGTTTGCAGCTCGAGCTGGGCCTGCTACTAGAGGCTCCTCCCCCTGAGCCAGCGACGCGGTGGCGTCCCCAACCCCTCCCTCTTCTTCCTCTTCGCTGTCAGTGTCGACCACTTCATCTTCTTCCATCTCCGAATCATCGGGTCCCGTGGTCGTTTCGTTTGTGTGGCGAGGTCTCTTCATCGCAGGTTGACTAAACGCCCTGTCCATAGCGAGAATGTCTGGTCGTCGAAGACTCATCGCAGCGTGCTGCTGCTTCTGCTTCGAGCTGAGATCATATTCAATGATCTTTGTGTACCCTTCTCTGCGAAAGGAGTACGCATGCCTAATAAATGTTTGAGTGGGGACGATTACAAGGGTGGTCAGATGACCTACGCTTCGCATTCTGAGCGTGAACAGCGTTTGGAGTTGCTCTGGGCATTTTTGATGAACTCATCCATCACTTGCTTTCTCGCCTGGTAAACAGGGCCGTCCTTATAGTCGCCTCTCCTAGCAGATGACGACTTGGCGAGATGTATTTGAACGTATTGGTCAAGGCGCTTCTCAAAGTCCTCTACGGTTTCCTTGGCAGCATCCTCTTTGCTCTGCCCTGTCTGATCGCCGAAGCTCACGTCGTCTAATAGGTTGGCGGCATTAAGAAGGCCAAACTCGAGCAGTTTAAGCTTAGCAGCGGCTTTG
>Ga0307513_10004464_pt1 | contig 18682 bp, 15 predicted proteins | sample 15_EM_MG_FD_202174 | JGI IMG/M metagenome (GOLD analysis project Ga0307513, IMG submission 202174) | Populus trichocarpa ectomycorrhiza microbial communities from riparian zone in the Pacific Northwest, United States - 15_EM | ecosystem: Host-associated > Plants > Roots > Unclassified | place...
GCAACTGCGCGGCCAGCGGCAGAAAACTGGCCGCGTTATCCAGCCAACCGTGCAGTGCCAACACTTTCGGACCACCAGGGGTTCCGCTACGCAGGCCGGCGATGCGTCCGAACGGAATGTCGAAGGCCAACTCCTGCACGCTCATCCTTGCCTGTTCACGCTGGCAGACCCATCCCGCGCCGCGCGCTGGGCCAATGCCGCCAGCGTTTCAGCATGCGCATCGGAGTCGTTGAGACAGGGGATATAACGAAGCTCGCCGCCTTTTTCCGCGAAACCATCGGCGAACTGCATCGCCACTTCTTCCAGGGTTTCCAGACAGTCGACCGCGAAACCGGGACAGACCACGTCGACCCGGCGCAAGGCGCGCGCAGCCAGTTCGTCCAGCACCTTGTCGGTAGCTGGCGCCAGCCAGCGCTCCTTGCCGAAACGCGACTGGAAGGTCAGCGTCCACTCAGTGGACGCAAGTCCCAGCGCGGCGGCGATCGCCTGCACGCTGGCCGCACAGCGTTGCGGATACGGGTCGCCGTTGTCGGCGATGCGTTGCGGTAGGCCATGGAAGGAAAACAACAGGTGCTCGCCGGCGCCATGTAGGCCGCGCCAGGTACGGATGGAATCGGCGACTGCCGCGATCCAGCGCGGGTCGGTCGAATAGTCCTCGATCAAGCTCACCGACAGCCCTTTCGACTCGCTGACCACCACATCTTCGATGGAAGCGGTGGTGGTAGTGGAGTACTGCGGATACAGCGGCAGGACCACCACTTTCTCGAAGCCCTCCTCATGCAACTCCCGCAGCACTCGTTTCAACGCCGGGTTGCCGTAGCGCATCGCCGGCAACACCCGCCAGGCGGGCAATCGCGTCTGAATCGCCGTCGCCAGGCGCCGGGTGTAGACGGCCAGCGGCGAACCTTCCGGCAGCCAGATGGCGGCGTACTTTTTTGCCGCTTTGGGGCCGCGCACCGGCAGGATCAGGAAATGCAGCAGGGGACACCAGATCCAACGGCTCAGCTGGACCACGCGGTGATCGTGCAGGAATTCGGCCAGATACCGTCGTACCGCCTTGGCCGTCGGCGCGTCCGGGGTACCGAGATTGGCGACCACCAGGGCGATCCGTGGCGGGCTGCGGGGCGATTCGGGCATCGCCACATGATGACAGAAGGGTTGCGCGTACGAGTCGACGGCGAGCGGCCGGAAAACTCATCGAGGATTCACCATGTCACGACTAGGCTCGGGTTTCGGGGCTGCACTATCAAGACGTTAGCGCGCCTTCCTGCTGCACAACCTCGCCTCTGCATCCACCTCCCGGAGTCTTCCATGTCTGCCTTTCGTCCCCTCCTAGGATCGCGTCTTCCGCGCCTTGCCCTGCTGCTGGCAGTGAGCGTATTCGCAGGCCAGGCCCTGGCCGGCACCGAAGAGGACAAGCGCGCCAACGATGCAGTGCGCGTGCTCAGCGAAATCCAGAAGATTCCCGAGCAGGGCATTCCCGACAAGCTGCTGGATGAAGGCCGCGCAGTGGTCGTGATTCCCGACACGCTCAAGGTCGGACTGGTCATCGGCGGGCGCCGCGGCCATGGCCTGATGTCGGTCAAGAATCCGGACGGCAGCTGGTCGCAACCGGTGTTCGTCAAACTCACCGGCGGCAGCATCGGCTTCCAGGCCGGCGTGCAGTCCTCCGATGTGGTGCTGGTGTTCCGCAACGACCGCAATCTGGAAAATATCGTCAACGGCAAGATCACTCTGGGCGCCGATGCCGGCGTGGCCGCCGGTCCGGTCGGCCGCAACGCCTCGGCTTCCACCGATGGCCAATTGAAGGCGGAGATCTGGTCGTGGTCGCGCGCGCGCGGGCTGTTCGCCGGTGTGGCCCTGGATGGAGCGGTGCTGCAGATCGACGACGATGCCAACGTGGCGGTGTACGGCAGCGCGGCCACTCCGCGCGCCATTTTCGAAAGCCGCGCGGGGATTCCTTCCGACGCCGTGGTCGGCTTCCGCGACCAGTTGGAGGAAGCCACCGCGATCGCCCGCGCTGCGCGCCGCGATGAGCCGTCGGAGCCCAATACGGCCCCAATGGCCGCACCGGTCACCGTCACTGGATCCTCAGCCATTCAGCCAGCCGAGCCCGCGCCAGCGACCACCGAAGCCCAGCCGCAGGGTTTCCAGCCCATAAGCGAGGGCGAGATCCGCAGCGAGCCGCTCCCGACCACGCCATGACTCGCTTGCGGGCACGGCTTTTTTCGCAATTGCCCACAGTCGCCGAACGCAAGCTGCGTTATCCTGATCTCCCTCACTATCGGCGAACATAATCATGGGCGGTTTGAGCATCTGGCATTGGATCATCGTGCTGGTGGTGGTGCTGCTGGTCTTCGGCACCAAGCGCCTGCGCAACGCCGGTCAGGACCTGGGCGAGGCGGTCAAAGGTTTCAAGAAAGGCATGAAGGACGAAGACAAACCCAACGGGCAGTTGGGCGATGAGTCGCGCGACGAGAGCACGCGGCCCAAAGAAACCAGCGAGTCGAAGGAACGCGACCGCGACGCGCATTGATTTCTCGGACTCAGGCCTATAGAGGTTAGACCCGGCCATGTTCGGCATCAGCAGCGGCGAACTTTTCTTCATCGCCATCATCGCCTTGATCGTGCTCGGCCCCGAGCGGCTGCCCAAGGTCACGCGCATGGCCGGCATGTGGGTGCGCCGTGCGCGCAACCAGTGGAATTCGGTGAAGGACGAATTGGAGCGCGAGCTGGCCGCCGAGGAACTCAAGCGCAGCCTGCACGATGCGCAGTCGGCCCTGCAGGATACAGAGCAGAGAATCCGCGACAGCGGCGCCGAAGCGCGGCACGAGTTCGAGCAGATGCGGGCTTCGGTGCAGGAGCCGGACGATTCGGATGCCACCCCGACGCCGACCTCCGAAGAATCGGCGCCCGCGCCCCCGTTGAAGCCGCAGGAAGGCGAGAGCGATGAACCGCGAAACGCCTGAATCCAATTCCGAATCCAGCCTGCTCAGCCACCTGATCGAGCTGCGCACGCGACTGATGCGCGCGCTGGCCGGCGTATTCGTGGTGCTGCTGGGGCTGCTTCCCTTCACCAGCAAGCTCTACAACTGGATCGCCGAGCCGCTGATCGCGCGCCTGCCGGCGGGGCAGTCGATGATCGCGACCGATCCTGCCGGCGGTTTCATCGCGCCGGTGAAGCTGGCGTTCTTCGTGGCGCTGTTCGTCTCCGCGCCGTGGCTGCTGTATCAGGCATGGGCGTTCGTAGCACCGGGCCTGTATCAGCGCGAGAGGCGGTTGGCGCTTCCGTTGCTGGCCTCGGCGGTGACCCTGTTCTACGCGGGCTGCGCCTTCGCCTACTTCCTGGTCCTGCCATCGTTGTTCAAGTTCGTGATCAACTTCACCCCGGAAGTCATCTCGGTCACTCCGGATGCCAGCGCCTACCTGGATTTCGTGCTGGTGATCTTCCTGGCCTTCGGCGCGAGTTTCGAGCTGCCGGTGGCGCTGGTGATCCTGGTGCTGCTGGGCTGGGTGACGCCGGCCCAGTTGAAGGAAGCGCGCGGCTACGCGCTGGTCGGCATCTTCGTTCTGGCGGCGGTGATCACTCCGCCGGATGTCGTATCGCAGTTGCTGCTGGCCATCCCGATGTACCTGCTGTACGAAGCCGGGATCATCGCGTCGAAATGGATCACCCCGCGCGAGCCGAAAGAATCGGCGTAGGCCGAGGCTACGCCCCCGACGCACGTGATCTATGTAGCCTTCAGGAATTATCGGCCGCGTAGAGCCGACCTAAGCAACTCAGGCTTCGAGGTGCGTCGGCATAGCGGCGGTATCCGCGGTCACGCTATTACCTAGCATCTGCCGCCAGGCGTAGAACACGGCGCCGGCCATCAGCGGCATCAGCACTGCCATCAGCAGCAGGTTGGTGACCCACATCGCGACCATCGGTCCCGCTACGAGTTGCAGTACCAACGTGACAATCAGCAACCCGACATTCATCGCGACGAAAGCAACGAATAACAGCAAGTAGAACACTAGAACCGCGGGCAGGTTGCGCATGCAAGATAGGAAGCTATCGCGCATCGCCGCGAAGCCGCTTTTGCCGCCGAAAACTATATCCGGCACCGCGACGAAGGTGACCAAGCTGACCACAATTGCTGTCGCGAACAGCGTCAGGATCCATAGGAACAAACGACCGACCGGCAGGCTGCGCACCAGCTCCGGATCGGGCTGGCCACCGGCTTGTGCAGTCTCCTGCAGCTTCAGCACGACGTCCTTTAGTTGTTCCAAGCCGCTCGGCCCGATCATGACGATCAGCAACACGCCGAGCACTGCTACTGCCGCCAACTGCGGTAGCAGTGTGGCGAGCAGGCTCATCGCACGGCCTTCGCGAAGTTCGCGAAAGAGATGTCCGGGCAATGCCGGACGGCCTTCGTGAACTTCGGAGGCCGCCCACAACATACCGCCGAACAGAATCGGAGCCAGCAACGCTAGCGCGAACTGCATGAAGAGGCCCAGATTGACGTCTAGGGAAATGACCTGTGCGGTAAGCATCGACAGCATTCCCCAAATCACACCCAGCAATCCCAGCGCCAGCGGCGCCTTGCGGATCAGCGCGAACGCGCCCAGCAGCCATTCCGCACCGGCACCGGCCGGCACTTTGTTGATATTCGACATCCAGGGTTTTCCGATGGTCTTGGGGGATTTTAAGGGGATTGCCGCGAAGTCAGCGCGCGTGCAAACCGCGCGCATGCTTGACGAAGCGCCGCAATAGTTTGCGCGCCTGCGGCGCCGCCGTCACGTCGCGGGCGATGGTGGTTGGGCAGCGGCCGGCTTTTTTCAGCTCTTCGCCGCGGAAGGCGACATAGCCGCGCATATGGTGGGTGGCGAACTCGGGATGGAACTGCACGCCCCAGGCCCGGTCGCGCCAGCGGAACGCATGGCAGCCGTCCTGTTCCGACCTGGCCAGCACCGTAGCGCCTTCGGGCGGCCGCAACACGGTCTGCACGTGGGTGGAATGAGCGGCAAAGGTCAACGGCATGCTCGAAAACAGTGGGTCTTCCTGGGCCGGTGGGTGCAGATCGATACGCACCGTGCCCGATTCGCGTCCGGCCGGGTTGTCGGCCACTTCGCCACCCAGCGCATGCGCCAGCAACTGGTGGCCGTAGCAGATGCCCAGCAGCGACATGCCTTCATGGGCGGCGTCGCGCAACCAATCGGCGCTGCGTTCGCTCCAGTCGGCCTTGTCGGTGACCATGGCCGCCGAACCGGTGACGATTACCCCGGCGAAACCCTCGCGCCGCGGCAGCGCATCGCCCCGCTCCACGTTCACCACCACCGCTTCGCTGGCTTCCAGCCCGGCGGCCACGCGGATCCAATGCGGAAAGCGGCCATATCGCCTAAGCCGCAGGGCTGGCTGGCCGGTTTCGACGATCAGGAAGGGGGCTTTCACGGCAACGTCCAAAGGCGCAAAACTTAAGGAGCATCAGGGGCTTCCCCTTATACTAGCCCGCTTTTCCGCAGTGCAATAAAAAAGCGATGACAGGTCCCCAGATTCCACGGATAACTTTCCAAGGATTAATCCAGACCCTCAACGCCTATTGGGCGGCCCAGGGCTGCGTACTGATCCAGCCGCTCGACATCGAAGTCGGCGCGGGCACCTTCCATCCCGCCACCTTCCTGCGCGCGCTGGGACCGGAGCCGTGGAGCGCAGCCTACGTGCAGCCCTGCCGACGCCCGACCGACGGTCGTTACGGCGAAAACCCCAACCGCCTGCAGCATTACTACCAGTATCAGGTGGTGATGAAACCCAATCCCGACAATATCCAGGAGCTGTACCTGGACTCGTTGAAGGCGCTGGGCATCGATCCGCGCGTGCACGACCTGCGCTTCGTCGAGGACAACTGGGAATCGCCCACCCTCGGCGCTTGGGGCCTGGGCTGGGAAGTGTGGTTGAACGGGATGGAAGTCACCCAGTTCACCTATTTCCAGCAGGCCGGCGGCCTGGAATGCCGCCCCGTGCTGGGCGAGATCACCTACGGCCTGGAACGCCTGTGCATGTACCTGCAGAACGTGGACAACGTCTACGATCTGGTCTGGACCGAAGGTCCGCAGGGCGTGGTCACTTACGGCGACGTCTACCACCAGAACGAAGTTGAGCAGAGCACCTACAACTTCGAAGTGGCCGATGTAGCCGAACTGTTCCACCGTTTCGATGCCTGCGAGGCCGAGTCGGCGAAGCTGGTCGAAGCCGGCCTGCCGCTGCCGGCCTACGAACAGGTGTGCAAGGCCAGCCACTGCTTCAACCTGCTGGACGCGCGCCGCGCGATTTCCGTGACCGAACGCCAGCGCTACATCCTGCGCGTGCGCAAGCTGGCGCAGGCAGTGGCCGAGGCCTACTACGCGCAGCGCGAGAAGCTGGGTTTCCCGGGTCTGCGCGCACCGAAGGATGCCGCCGCATGATCCTCATCGGCATGTTCGATTCGCCCTATGTACGGCGCGTCGCCATCGCCATGACCTTGCTCGCTCTGCCGTTCGAGCACCGCAGCTGGTCGGTGGGCAAGGATTTCGATCGCATCCGCGAATACAGCCCGATCGGCCGCGTGCCGGCGCTGGTGCTGGATTCGGGCGAAGTGCTGGCCGAATCCGCGTTGATCCTGGACTACTTGGATACGCTAGTCGGCCCGCAACGCGCGCTGTTGCCCAGCGAAGGTGAGGCGCGGCGACAGGCACTGCGTCTGATCGGTCTGGCCACCGGTGCGGTCGACAAGGGCATCTTGATGGTGATCGAGCGCGTGTTCCGCCCGGAAGAAAAACGCCACGCGCCCTGGACCGATCGCTGCCTGGTGCAGGCGCAGGGCGCGCTGTTCGCGCTGGACAAACATTGCGGCGAACGTGCTGGCCAATGGCTGGTGGGCGACGCGATGACGCTGGCCGACATCACCGTCGGCTGCAACGGCACCTACCTGCGCGAAGCCGTGCCGCTGGATCTTTCTGTCTATCCGGCACTGCAGATGCGTGTAGATCGCTGTGAGGCGTTGCCGGTGTTCCGGCAATTCCACCTGCCGTTCGATGCGCCCACTCCCGCGCCGCTGCCATGAAAGAACGCCTGACTCCCCACCACGCCTTGGCCGCGCTGGCCCGCCGCGAAGACAACCTGCCTTTCGTGGAACTGTTCACGCATGGCTCGCTGTCGGTGGAAATGTATCGGCCGCTCGGCCAGGACACGCAGACGCCGCATACGCGCGATGAGGTTTACGTGGTGGTGTCGGGAGTCGGCGAGTTCGTCAACGGCGGACAACGCAAGCCTTTCGAAGCCGGCGAACTGTTGTTCGTGCCAGCCGGCGTCGAACACCGTTTCGAGAATTTCAGCGATGACTTCGCCACCTGGGTGATCTTCTATGGTCCCGAAGGCGGTGAGGCGACATCAAGGACGATGGAATGAGCAACCAACAAGTTACATGCACGACCCAGAGCGGGCAGTCTTTCCCGTGCGTGTTCAACAGGAATGACGCGTACGGCGGCGCAAGCGCTGTTTTTCTGTTCGCGATTTTCTGCGCCTATTGGGCGCAGACCACGGATAGAAGTTCCTTACTTTGGTTCTTTTCCGGTCTGTTCTTCGCTCCGATTGCCGGGCTTGTTTTGCTCTACAAAAATTCAGTTGATCTTAATTCGAGAAAAAAATGAACAGGCTCCCTCTGCTGATCGAACTCGGCACCGAAGAACTCCCAGTCAAGGCCCTGCCCGGGCTGGCCCAGGCGTTCTTCGACGGCGTCATCGACGCGCTGCAGAAGCGCGGCATCGATTTCGACCGCACCGACGCCAAACCGCTGTACACGCCGCGCCGCCTGGCCGTGCTGCTGCCGGGCGTGTCGACGGAGCAACCGGAGCAGAGTTCGGAAGTGCTGGGCCCGTACCTCAACATCGCGCTCGATGCAGAAGGCCAGCCGACCAAGGCGCTGCAAGGTTTCGCGGCCAAGGCCGGTATCGACTGGTCGCAGCTGGAACGCGCCACCGACGCCAAGGGCGAACGCTTCGTGCATCGCTCCAACAAGCCCGGCGCGAAGACGGCGGATCTGCTGGCGGACATCGTGCGTGAATCGCTGGCGGCGATGCCGATTCCCAAGCCGATGCGCTGGAGTGACCACGACTATGCCTTCGCGCGGCCGGTGCACTGGCTGGTGCTGCTGCTGGGCAAAGACGTAGTGGACGCAGAAGTGCTGGGCGTGCGCAGCGACCGCATGAGCCGTGGTCATCGTTTCGAACACGACAAGTCGGTCTGGGTGAACAATCCGGGCGACTACGTCGACGCCCTGCGCGGCGCGCACGTGCTGGTGGACGCCGACGAACGCCGCGCGCGTATCGAGCAGCAAGTGCGAGACACGGCGACCAAAGTGGGCGGTGTGGCACGCATTACCGAGGACAATCTGGAACAGGTGAACTGCCTGGTGGAATGGCCGTCGGCGGTGCTGTGCAGCTTCGAGCCGGAATTCCTGGCGGTGCCGCAGGAAGCGTTGATCGCAACCATGGAGGCCAACCAGAAATTCTTCCCGGTGCTGGACGAGGGCGGCAAGCTGACCGAGCACTTCATCGGCATTGCGAATATCGAATCGCAGGACGTGCGCGAAGTCAGCAAGGGCTACGAGCGCGTGATCCGCCCACGTTTCTCGGATGCCAAGTTTTTCTTCGACGAGGATTTGAAGCAGGGGCTGGTGTCGATGGGCGATGGTCTCAAGACCGTTACCTATCAGGCCAAGCTGGGCTCGGTCGCCGACAAGGTGGCTCGTGTCGCTACGCTGGCGGAGACCATTGCGAAAGAGCTGGGTTTCGATCCGGCGCTGGCCCATCGTGCGGCGGAGCTGTCCAAGAACGATCTGCAGTCGCGCATGGTCAATGAGTTTCCGGAGTTGCAGGGCATCGCGGGCCGTCACTATGCGACTGCTGCCGGTGAGTCGAGCGAGATTGCGCTGGCGATCGATGAGTCTTACCAACCACGTTTCGCGGGCGATGACATCGCGTTGTCGCCGACCGGCAAGGTGCTGGCGATCGCGGAACGGCTGGATACGTTGGCGGGCGGATTTGCGGCTGGTTTGAAGCCGACTGGCAACAAGGATCCGTTTGCACTGCGTCGTAATGCTTTGGGCTTGGCACGGACCATCATTGAATCCGGATTTGATATCGACATCTGGAGTCTGATCAGCGCGGCGAATGTGCAAACGATGCAAGCACGGGCCAATCAACAAATATCGGAGAAAGCTTCAGCTGCAAAGGAAGCCTCGGCAAAAGGCGTGGCGGTCGACGGTGCACATTCCGCTATCGGCTCCGCTGGGGGCATCGGCGCTGTTCAAGAGATTTATGACTTTATTCTTGAACGCCTACGTGGCTACTATGCAGAAAAAGACGTGCCTGCAAGTCATTTCAATGCTGTCGCCGAGCTCAAGAGACGATCGCTCTACGACTTCGACACCCGTCTGGACGCCATCGGCCAGTTCGCCGCGCTGCCGGAAGCCGAAGTATTGGCCGCCGCCAATAAGCGCATCAACAACATCCTGAAGAAGGCCGACGTCGAGATTCCACACGCCATTGACCGCAGCCTGCTCAACGACCCGGTCGAAAGCGCGCTGGCCGAAGCCGTAGAGGCAGCTATCGGCGACACCGACGAAGCCCTGCACCATCACGACTACATCAGCGTGCTCAGCCGCCTGGCGCTGCTGCGTCCGCAAGTGGATGCGTTCTTCGACAGTGTGATGGTGAATGTGGATGAGCCCGCGATCCGCGCCAACCGTCTGGCCTTGCTCAAGCGCTTGGCTGACCGCTTCCGCGCGGTGGCTGCGATCGAGCATCTGTCGAGCTAAGTAAATCCAACCCTTCTCCCCTTGTGGGAGAAGGTGCCCGTAGGGCGGATGAGGGGAGCGAGCGGAGCGAGGGTTTGAACCGTCCGCAAAGATCAAGATGGATCCCAGCTTTCGCTGGGATGACGATCCAGGAGTTTGGAGCTAACTCTTCTTCCTGTGGCGCCCGCACATCACGATGCGCACAACACATCCCGCATGATGCGCATAAATGTGCCGCCGACCTCACCCCTGGTTAACCCGATTCCGCGCTCGCCCGGTATCCTGCACCCATGCGATCACGCCCCCTACTCGCCGCCGCTGCCGTTCTGCTGTCCGTTTCCGGCCAGGCCCACGCAGCCTCCACCATCGATACGGTGGAAATTCGCGGCCTGAATCGGGACAACGAAACCGAAGCGTTGATGATCGAGAACATTAACGTAGCGCTGTCGCTGAACGACATCATTGGCCGCCGCCAGGGCGAATCGCGACTGGAATACCTGATGAGCGAGGCCAAGGCCGAGGCCCGCGAGGCGCTGGAGCCGTTCGGCTACTACTCGCCCGAGATCAGCGTCGACGCCGCGCGCTCGGGCGGCGAAAACGAACACATTACCGTGGTCGTGCAAGTGGACAAGGGCGAACCGGTGCGCGTCAGGCATTCGGACCTGAGCATCGAGGGCGCGGGCGGCAACGACCGCTATCTCAAGGAAGACCTGGCCGCGTTCCGTCCTCAGGTCGGCGACATCTTCGACCACACCACCTACGAAACCAGCAAGACCCAGATCGTGCGTCGGCTGGCCGACCGCGGCTACTTCGATGCCGACTTCGTCCATCGCCGCGTCGAGGTCACCCGCGCCGAACACGCTGCCGACATCGGCCTGACCTGGGCCAGCGGCATCCGTTACGACATGGGGCCGACCACCTTCCACCAAACCAAGTTCCGGCCGGGGCTGCTGGACAAGCTGGTGTACTGGGAAGAAGGCAGCTACTTCCATCAAGGAAAACTCGATCGTCTGCGCGAATCGCTGACCGGGCTGGATTACTTCAACAACATCGATATCCAGGCCAAGCCGGAGAACGCCGTCGACGGCCGCGTGCCGGTCGACGTCAACCTTACCCTGGCCAAGCGCGACGTCTATACCACCGGCGTGAGCTACGGCACCGAGAGCGGTGCCGGCGTGCGCTTCGGGCTGGAGCGCCGCTACGTGAATTCGCGTGGCCATAAATTGTCCACCCAGCTGGACTACGCGCAGAAACGCAAGAACTTCGTCACCCAATACCGCATCCCCGCCTTCAAGTGGCTGGATGGCTGGTACACCGTCGCGCTGCAGGCTTATGACGAACAGACCGACTATATCGACACGCGGCTACTGAAGTTCAGCGTCAGCCGCAGCGGCGAGATCAACGAATACCTGACCGCCATCGCCTCGCTCAATACCGTGCGCGAACGCTGGGCCTATTCCCTCGCCGACGATGGCGGCGGTGCGCTTGCGCCGGTCAACTATCGCTACGCGACCTTCACTTATCCCGAGCTTTCCGCCAACTACGTGGACGTCGACAATCGCGCGTTCCCGCGCCGGGGTATCGCCGGCGCGCTGACCGTGCGCGGCGGTTTGGAAGGCGCAGGCTCGGACGCCAACTTCGCTCAGGTGCATGCGCAGGCGCGTTGGTTCAAGGCCATCGGCGCCAGTGACCGCTTCATCCTGCGCGGCGAACTGGGCCACACCTTCACCGACGCGCTCAACTCCATGCCGCCCAGCCTGCGCTATTACGCCGGTGGCGACCGCAGCATCCGCGGTTATCAGTACCGCGAAGTGGGGCCGCGCGTGGAAACGGACAATGGCGATTTCTCCGTCGGCGCCAAGAACGTGGTGACCGCCAGCGCCGAGTACGAGCACTACTTCAACGCTAGCTGGGGCGGTGCGGTTTTCGTCGACAGCGGCAGCGCATTCGACAACGGCAATGATTTCGACTGGCGGACCGGTGTTGGCGTCGGTGTGCGCTGGAAATCACCGGTGGGCGCGGTCCGCATCGACCTGGCGCACGGATTGGACGATCCCGACTCCTCTTTCACCATCGGTCTGGGCATAGGAGCGGAATTCTGATGGTCTTCCGTCGCAAGCCAATCGCCGATAACCTGTCGCCCGAAGAACACGAGGCACGCATCGCCGAACTCCGCGCGCGGCGTCGCGCACGCATGCGCGTACTGGCAATCCGCAGCGGTATCGCTTCGGTCGTAATGCTTGTCCTGCTTGTCATCGCGCTGTATTGGCTGGTGCAGACCGTGGCCGGACGCGACGTACTGCTGAACCAGATCATCGCGCGCCTGCCCGCCGGTTCTTCCTTCACCTGGAAAAAAGCAGAAGGCCCGCTGGCTGGACCACTGACCCTGTATGGCGTGGATTTCCGCTACGAAAAAATCCATTTCACCGCCGAGCGGGTGTACTTGGATCCGGATCTGCGTCCACTGTTAGGCAAGCGCTTGCGCCTGGATGCCTTGCAGCTGACCAACGCGACGCTGGACATTCCCAAGAGCGACGAGCCGTTCGAACTGCCGACCTGGCCTGAGCTGCTGCCGAAAATCGAGATGCCGATCGCGATCCAGGCCGACACCCTAGGGATCGACGGCTTACGTATCACCCAGAGCACGCAGCCTTTGATCGACATCCGGCGCGCGCGCGGCGGCATCGATATCGGCGACGGCTACTTCAAGGCGGAGAAGCTGGCGATCGACAGCGATCGCGGACGCATCGACATCAACGGCAGCTACGAGCCACGCGACGGTTACGCGACCGATGTGGTGGCCACGGCCGTGTTCCCAGCCTCACTGGGCCGCACGCCCGCAAGGCTTGGGCTGGTGGCGCGCGGAAACCGCAAGAGCATGGACATGGGCCTGGCCGGCAACGCACCGGCGCCGGTGCGGGTGATGCTGGGCGTGCGTGGCGAAGAGAATCCCACCTGGAACTTCAGCGGCAAGACTGAAGCGCTGGATCTGGCATTGCTCGGCCTTGTCGACGACAGCATGCCGCTGGCCTTCGATCTGAAAGCCAACGGCGCCGGTGGCGCCGCCGACCTGCAGGGCCGTATCGCCCAGGGCGATTTCGTCGCCGTCATCGAACCATCGAAGATCCGCATCGCCGATGAAGTGCTGACCGTGGAGCCGCTGGCGGTGCGCGCCTTCGACGGACTGACGACGCTGCGCGGGCGCGCCGATTTCAAGGATCCGGAAAATCCGGTGTTCAAGTTCTCGGCCAATGCGCGCGGACTGCGCTGGGGCCAGGACGCGCAGACGCAGATCGCCGCGGATGCGGACCTGGGTTTCGCCGGCCAGATTAAGGCCTGGGCGGCGATCGGCAAGGCCACGCTGGTGCGCGAAAACCAGAAGGCGACCGTCGACTTCGACGGCCGCGGCGACGGAGAGCAATTGGTGCTGAACAAGCTGCAGGCAAAAATGCCGACCGGCACGCTGGACACTACCGGCACCGTGGGCTGGGAACCGGCCTTGCGCTGGGACCTCGCCGCAAAACTGGCCGGGTTCGATCCGGGTTATTTCCTTGCCGACTGGAAAGGCAACGTGTCCGGAGATCTCGCCAGCAAAGGCCAGGCACGCGAGACCGGCGGCTTCGATGCGACGCTGGATGTGCCCAAGCTGGGCGGTAGTTTGCGTGGACGCAAACTGGACGGCCGCGGCAAGTTCGCGCTGCGAGGCAACGAAGGTGACGGCGAGCTGGCGCTCTCTCTCGGCAATAGCCGCGTCGATGCCAAGGGCAAGGTCGGCGACAAACTCGATATCGACGCCAAACTGCAGCCGTTGCATCTGGACGATCTGTTGCCGGATGCCAGCGGCAGCATCGCCGGCACGCTAAAGCTCACGGGCGCCCGTAATGCGCCCAATGTGGATGCGGATCTCACGGGCACTGCACTCAAATGGAGCGGCTATGCCGCCGATGCGCTAAGCGTGCGCGGACGCCTGCCTTGGACCGGTAGCGGAGGCGAATTCGCGGTGCGCGGCTCAGCGGTGGATGTCGGCATGGTGCTGGACAGCGTGCGCCTGGACGCGCGTGGGGCGGTTGAGAACCTGCAGTTCAACGGCGATGCCAGCAATACGATGGGTTCGGTTTCGCTCGCTGGCACGGCGTTGAAACGCGGCGCCAACTGGCAGGGCAGTCTCGACGCATTGCAACTCACTCCTTCCAAGGGAAGCAGCTGGCGTTTGCAGCAGGCCGCGCGCTACGCGCAGAACGGTTCGGCATTCACGCTGACTCCCGCGTGCCTGGCCGCCAGCGGCGGCGGCGCGTTGTGCGCGCAGGCCAATTGGCCGAAACAGGGAATACAGCTGCATGCCGACGCGCTGCCGTTGACGCTGCTGCAGCCGTGGCTGCCGCCGAACAATGGCCGGCCGCTCACCGTGCGCGGCGACATCAAGCTGGAGGCTTCGGTGAAGCCGGCCGGCAAGGCGTGGGTTGGCGAACTGCACCTGAGTTCGCTCGATGGCGGCCTGAAGCTGGGCAACAACGCACGCGGCGAGATCGTGCGCTACGACAACTTCACCCTGGACGCCGATTTCAATCCGCAGACCATCAAGGGCCGGTTGGGCACCGGCTTCAAGGGCGACGGTTTCGTCGACGCCACCATCGCCACCGGCTGGGACGAATTCGCACCGCTGAAAGGCGATATCTATTTCCACAACTCGCGGCTGTTCTGGATGGAATTGTTCTCGCCGGACCTGGTGCGTCCCACCGGCAAGCTGCAAGGCCATGTGGGTCTGGCCGGCACGCGCGGAACGCCGGCGCTGAGCGGCGACGCCCAGCTCACCGAATTCAAGGGCGAACTGCCGTCGCTGGGCATCACTCTGACCGACGGCGTCGCCAACCTGGACGCCCAGGCCGACGGCAGCGCGCGCATCGACGGCACGCTGAAATCGGTGTCTTCCACCGGCGGCACCGTCAACGGCGGCACTTTGAGCGTGGACGGCACGCTGGACTGGAAGGTGGAAGGCTCGCCCCTGCAGTTCAACATCCGCGGCAAGGATTTCCTGATTTCCGACACCACCGAGCTGCAGGCGGTCGCCTCGCCCGACTTGCAGGTCGGTTTCGCCAACAACACCATCCAGGTGCGCGGCAAAGTGGTGGTGCCTTCGGCCACCATCGACGTGGAGAAACTCGACGACGGCGTATCGGTTTCCGAGGATGTGGTGGTGCTGGACCCGGCGGACCCCGAGCGCTTGCCCAGCTCGCGCCTGGATTTGGATATGGCCATCACCCTGGGCGATGCGGTGAAGCTCAACGGCTATGGGCTCGAGGGCACGCTCGCCGGCACCATGAACGTGCGCTCGCGTCAGGGTCGCGAGATGGCCGCCACCGGCCGGCTCGACGTCGACGGCCGCTACACCGCGTACGGACAGAAGCTGCGGATCACACGTGGCGAACTGGTGTGGAGCAACAACGCCGTTTCCGATCCGCGCATCAACATCCGCGCCGAACGCGAAGTGGTCAGCGCTGGCGTCACCGCCGGCATCGACGTCACCGGCCGCGCCAGCAGTCCTAAGGCCACCATCTGGTCGAACCCGTCGATGGACGAATCGGCGGCGCTGGCCTATCTGGTGCTGGGCCGTTCCTTGAACACGGCCAGCACCGACGAAAGCCAGAAGATCAATGCCGCCTCCACCGCGCTTAGCGCCGGCGCTGGCCTGCTAGCCTCGCAACTGGGCGCCAAGATCGGCCTGGACGATGCGGGCGTATTGGAATCGCGCACGCTGGGCGGCTCGGTATTCGGCGTGGGCAAGTATCTGTCGCCGAAGCTTTACGTGAGCTACGGCGTGTCGATGGTAGGCAGCGGTTCGGCGATCACGCTGAAATACCTGCTGCGCAAAGGCTTCGATGTAGAGATCGAATCGAGTACGGTGGAAACACGCGGCTCGTTGAACTGGCGGAAGGAAAAGTAGACGACCCAAGGACGCACGATGAAGATTTCCCGGATCGCGCAACTGCGCCTGCAACGGCAACGCATCGCTAGCGGAAAATTGGGACCGCCGGCCGAAGTCGTCGCCTGGCTGGGCGCGATGCAGGCGCAGGACTATGCGGCCGCACTATGGGCCATCGGCTTGCGCACGCAGGGCGCGACTCTGGAGTCGGTTGAGCAGGCGATCGCCGATCGCCTCATCGTGCGTACCTGGCCGATGCGCGGCACGCTGCATTTCGTCGCTGCAGAAGATGTGCGCTGGATGTCGGCGTTGATGACGCCGCGCGTGATCGCCGCCAACCAGGCGCGACTGCTGCGCGAGTTCGAGCTGGACGACGCGGTGCTAAGCCGCAGCCGCAAAGTGCTGGTGAAAGTCTTGCGGGATGGACAGCGGTTGACGCGCAGCGAGGTGTACGCGGCGCTCGATAGCGCCGGCATCGTTACCGCCCGGCAGCGCGGCATCCACATCACCGGGCGTCTGGCGCAGGAAGGCCTGCTCTGCCTGGGTCCGCGCGCGGAAAAACAACCGACCTTCGTGCTGCTGGACGAATGGATTTCCACCCACCGCGCGATGGAGCGCGAGCAGGCGCTGGCGGAACTGGCGCGTCGCTATTTCCACAGCCATGGTCCGGCCACGCTGCAGGACTTCGCATGGTGGTCGGGGTTGACGGTCAAGGACGTGCAACTGGGCATCGAGCTAGCGACGGACGATCTGGCCCAGGAAGTCATCGGTGGCCGGCTCTACCTGCATTCGGGCGAAGAGCACGAATCGGAGGATGTTATTGCCGGCGATCCGCATCTGCTGCCCTCGTTCGACGAATACCTGGTCGCCTACAAGGATCGCAGCGAGGCGGTGGAAGCGCGCTTCAGCCCGCAGGTCATCGGCATCAACGGTCTGTTCAACGCCGGCATCGTGATCGGCGGACGCATCGTCGGCACTTGGAAGCGCAGCATCGACAAGGTCGGCCTGACGGTGGAACTGAGTCCGTTCCGCGCCTTACTCAAGAGGGAGTTGAAGGCGTTGGGTAAGGTCGCGCATCGCTACGGTGAGTTCATGGGTTTGCCGGTGCAGCTGAAACCACTGGAGCAACAGTTCTGAGAAAGACCTGGATCCTCGGCTCCATTCATGGTGGGGGCAGCGTTCCGCCGCGAGCTTTTCGTACAGCCGGCGATCACAGCAAAGCTCGCAGCGGAACGCTGCCCCCTCGCCGCTCCTGGGCCATCGGCTGTGAATTTGCGAAACCTGCAATTGCTTTTCCTGTCAACGGGTTTCCCCCGCGCGCCGCGACCGCCACAATCGAGGCCTGCCACTCATGAATTCGAATAAGGTAATGAAGGACACTCCAAAGCAGCTCGCCCAGCACATCGCCCGCACCATCGCTGCGGAAATCGGCGCTCAGACCGCGCAAGCCCTGGCCGCCATCGCATTGTTGGACGAAGGCGCCAGCGTTCCCTTCATCGCGCGCTACCGCAAGGAAATCACCGGCGGACTGGACGATACCCAGTTGCGCAATCTGGAAACGCGCCTGACCTATCTGCGCGAGCTGGAAGAACGCCGCGCCACCGTGCTGGCCAGCATCGACGAACAGGGCAAGCTGAGCGACGCCTTGCGCGCCGAGATCGAAGCCGCAGACAGCAAGGCGCGGCTGGAGGATCTGTACTTGCCCTACAAGCCCAAGCGTCGCACCCGTGCGCAGATCGCGCGCGAGGCCGGCCTGGAGCCGCTGGCCGACGGCCTGCTCGCCGATCCTACCCAGGTGCCGGAAACCTTCGCCGCCGGTTTCATCGACGCCGACAAGGGTGTAATCGATAGCAAGGCCGCGCTCGACGGCGCACGCGCGATCCTGATGGAACGCTGGGGCGAGGATCCGTCCCTGGTCGGAGAGCTGCGCAACTGGCTGGGCGAAGCCGGCGTAATCCGCGCGCGCGTAGCCGAGGGCAAGGAAGAGGCCGGCGCGAAGTACCGCGACTACTTCGAACACAGCGAAGCGCTGGCGAAGATTCCTTCGCATCGGCTGCTCGCGCTGTTCCGCGCGCGCAAGGAAGAAATCCTGTATCTCGACCTGGATCCGGGCAAGGATGCGGAAGCCGGACATCTATATGGCGACGGCCGCGTAGCGCTGCACGCTGGCGTCAGCGACCAGGGCCGCGCCGCCGACCGCTGGCTATTGGATAGTTGCCGCATGACCTGGCGCGCCAAACTGCATTTGCATCTGCTGCTCGACTTGTTCAGCCAGGCGCGGGAGAAGGCGGAAGCCGAGGCCATCGCCATTTTCGGCGACAACCTCAAGGACCTACTGCTGGCGGCACCCGCGGGCGCACGCACGGTGATGGGTCTGGATCCGGGCATCCGCACCGGCGTCAAGGTCGCGGTAGTCGACCGTACCGGCAAAGTGGTGGCGACGGACACGATCTATCCGCACGAACCGCGCAAGCAGTGGGATCAGTCGCTGCATTCGTTGCACAAGTTATGCGTCCAGCATGGCGTGGAACTGATCGCCATCGGCAATGGCACCGCTTCGCGCGAAACCGACAAGTTGGCCGGCGAAGTGATCGCGAAGCACCCCGAACTGAAGCTGCAGAAGATTGTGGTCAGCGAAGCCGGCGCCTCGGTGTACTCCGCCTCGGAACTGGCGGCGAAGGAATTTCCGGAACTGGATGTGAGCCTGCGCGGAGCGGTTTCGATCGCACGCCGTCTGCAGGATCCGCTGGCCGAACTGGTGAAGATCGAACCCAAGGCGATAGGCGTGGGCCAATACCAGCACGACGTAGATCCCTATCGCATGGCGCGCGCGCTGGACGCGCGCGTGGAGGATTGCGTCAACGCAGTCGGCGTACATGTGAATACCGCTTCGGCCGCTCTGCTTGCGCGCGTGTCCGGCTTGTCTTCGTCGGTGGCGGAGAACATC
>Ga0307513_10004465_pt1 | contig 18680 bp, 12 predicted proteins | sample 15_EM_MG_FD_202174 | JGI IMG/M metagenome (GOLD analysis project Ga0307513, IMG submission 202174) | Populus trichocarpa ectomycorrhiza microbial communities from riparian zone in the Pacific Northwest, United States - 15_EM | ecosystem: Host-associated > Plants > Roots > Unclassified | place...
TTCTTGTTTAAAGGGGGGTGGGGCTCTAAGTTTTGGGAGCAGCAGGCGGGAAGAGGAACAGTGTCAAAATGACACTGTTCAGTTTTATATATATATATATATATATATATATATATATATATATATTTATTTATTTATTTATTTGTGGGGACCCAAAAATGGGTTACAACATGGGGCATAAATGATGCTGCTGACATGTCATTAGCATAGTCATAGACATAGCCACTAGCATAGCCGTAGACATAGTTGCTGGCATAGTTGCCGTTGCATCGAGGTTTCGTTAGTCATGGAAAAAGCTTTTGAGAAACAGGAATGAACGAGCTTTTTGCTCATTTTCCAAAGATAACTCTAATTGATGAGGTTGGGAAAATTCTTAGTAGAAAGATTTGGGGCGCTTTCCATAAGCTGATAAAACTTTTCATAGAGGACTTTGTGGGCCTGACAAAACTTGCAAGAATAACTCTCTGACGCTTAAGTCAGTATTGTGTTTGTTTAGGTGACGAAGAGAATAAATATTCTCTATGCTTAAACTAGATAGCTTGCTTGCGCTTCTTGCGAGGTGACTTGATTTTTTTGAAGCGTAAAAAAATGATTAAGTGCTTTAAGTGTTTTTTAAAAGAGGAAAAAAAATTAATGGCTCCATATCATAGAAAAATAATGGAAAAAATATCAACCATCAATTTCCAGGATTCCAAACAAAGCACGAAAAACATTTGATACTTATATTTAATTCAAAAGCATAAATGATCATAAAAAATACAAAATTGAACAAAGCCTGGAAAACAAACTCTAGTTAACATGTATGTTTTTTCAAAACGAATGGAAAATCTTGTTGAAATTGAAAAAAAAAACCATAAGAAAACAATTGAGGATGAAAGTTAAAAAAAAAATTAAGCTGAAAAAGGTTGAAAACCAAGCAAATATGGATGAACATTTTAAGTTAAGTTAATCTTTTAAAGTCACAAACCCTTGGCTAAAAAGCTTAATATAAAACAAATTCAATGTTAAAGGGTAAAGTAAATTTCTTTAATTAAAAACAAATTCATTATCCAAATCTTTTGTAGTGGTTCGTAAAAACTTGGAATGAGAATTGTGCCATTTCATTTGAAGCTCTTGTACTGTATTTGAAAGACATGCACGAATGCAAAGAAACCAACTAGAATGAGAAGCTGCTAAATGCATACAACAAAGGCATCATCTACAATCAGAGCTACTTACTGTACTAAACAACTTACACAATTTACACTTATGCACACTGGTTGTAACCTAAGTTATATATGCCTTGAGTGTTTTAAGTGCCATCTACAAAACTATTCTGCTCCTCGTGGAAGAAAACATGCACTACAAATTATCGCTTGCACCATCCTGTATCCAGAGAAACTTCACGGTCATGAGGGATCTCCATATTCCAGCAAACGCTACGATTGCGATTAAGAGGAGGAAAATGCTGATATAAACTGGAGGTGCTGCTGGAAATGCTGATGATGCTATCTGGCTGCTCTCGGATTCACCCTCCCTTTTCGCCCTTAACCTCAAATCTGAAGAAGATTCTTCAGCAATTTCCCTGTTAGTCTTGGAACTAGGAAGTGGGCTTTCTTTCTGCAGATAGTCAGCTGTAGGGGTCTGTTTTTCAGCATCTCCAGTGGCCTGCAGAAAATAATTGCATGAAATCAATAGTCGATGGGTGCATTTCAACAGAAACCCCACATTGTCGTAGAGTGATAGCACTTACCTCTGTTACAGATGATTGCACCTCATCTTCATCTTCAATGTAGCCTGCATCTTTAACCTTGCAATATCCAACTGACTCAGACAAAAGCTTCGTTTGCAGCTGCAGAAGGATTCTTCTTGGGCCACTGCCCTGGGCAATGAAGATGTCTGACTGTGGTCGGACTCGAGGCTGGCGGGCCCTAATCCTGATTCCAGTTCCACTAACACCACTGCCATTGTCTACAGAAGTCATCTGACTGGTTGCTTCTTCCATACTATTAAGCACACCAAAGGATGAGATTGCAGATTTGGCAGATGGAGCATCTTGTCCAACAAAATTATTGCCGAAATGACTAATATTTCCCCTTCCAAGTTCTCCATAAAAAACAGGAGTGGGTGCTCTCAAAGTTCCAAGTGCAGGCTGCATTTGAAATAGTTCATTGCTACAAAATTGATCACTAGGCCACGCTGGGACTCTCATGAGCGAAACATGCTGGTGTACATCAAAATTACAACAGGATTTTACAGCTTCAGAGGTTATTTTCAAATAAGAATAAATCAACTATGTCAAATTGCTCAAACAGCAATAAAAGAAAATACAAGATTTAACGGTTAAGAGCTATGACAGCTAAGAGAGATTCAACAACATGGTTATTTGAAAGCTACCAAAAGACCATAGTTTTACCTGTAAATTGTTCATGAAACTGTATATACCATTGTCCGGAGCATAAGAGTTTCCTGGTGGTATCTGACCACACAACTGAGTCTCACTTCCAACACCCAAGTTGTTCTTACTTGTTTCTTCACCAGAACACTCGTCATGGTTATTGAAGAAGCGATCTAACAATTCTGTGATGGATACATCCTGTTCAATGGAGACATCCTGAAAAGGAAATCCATTTTGATCGTTGCCAAAGTCACTGGCATAAGGTGAATCTATGTAGCATCCTAGGTCTGCTGGAATATGTGATTGCACTGGGGAGAAAACTTCACGATCAAGTTCACCAGATACAGGCTCGTGTATAAGAGAACTTTCATCCAGCAGCGGACATGCCTGAAAAACAAACTTAAAAAAATCAACTTTCTCATAATGTTTATCTTGAGTGGAGTACAAGAGGCCAAAATACAGAATCCAGTACTCACCTCCACAGCTGTTGCTTCTGGCACTTGATCTTCAATATCTGAAGTTGCATGTCTATTACTGCAGATATCAACAGGCCCCACAGAATTAGCAGTCACGTTGTCAGACTCAGTCAACCACATCTTTATATCTTCTGACTGCTTTCCTGAATGCATGTCAGATGTAGCTGTTTCTTGAACTAGATCTGATGATGCATTATCAGAAGAGGACTTAGCAGCTGTAGGAGAGTATCCAATCTGTTCTATCTCATCATACTTTACACCATTGGTTCTCTCTTCTGGCTTTCTGAATAAGCGAAAAAGGACAAATGCAACCTGATCCAGGTGAAAAGAGGAACTAAGTGAGTTGAAGATATAAACAGCATCAATGAGAATCAACGGTATTCATTTCAACAATAGCATCACTGTATAGATACAATACAAAAGGAAATTTGGTAACTTTAAAAATCAACAATGAAAAAAAAAAATAGATTCCATGTACATCACTTACTACTAAAACTGAATTCCTTCAGTTTAGCTGCCGGCATTATGTTCATACGTACATCAAAATAAATTAACATTGAATGCATGGTTAATAGGAAAAAACATAACACAAAAAATTAATCACACAGCATGTAGACAAAATTTCCTCAGTTTTTCCAACGAATGAAATCAAAACTAAGCATTTCAACCAAATATAGCATGTCAAAATGAACAAATTAATAACAAGAATGAGATCAAGAACGCTAGCAACCTGGCCAGGGCCGGTACCATCAAGATCCTCTTCAGTGGGACGATACTCATGCATGATCCAGTTCGTACGCTTTCCCTTTGGAGCACGACCACGGTAGAAAACCAATGTTTTCTTCATACCAATCAAGGTCGTATTACCAGCCGATTTCCGAGACTTTATTGTTCGATCCTTCCCCGTAGCCTTCCAATATCCAGCATCTGTTGCTCTATTTGAACGATGACCATTAGGATACTTCCTATCTCGTGGGCAGAAGAAGAACCACTCTGGATCATCAGTCTTTATCACAGATTGCCCTACAACCCAACATTCAAATTCACTTCTCGTTTAGCTAAAAAAAGCAGAAAATACCTTATTTCCAAAACATAATGATAATCTTTATAGCAAGTTCAAGGGAATCTACTTGTAACCCTAAGAAAAACCCCACATTCCTAATGACTCCAAATTTAGCTAAAAATATCAGAATTATACACTAAGTGCACTTAATTATAGAAACGATACTAAAATACCCTGATTCTAAGAAATCAATATTTATTACTAGTAAATTCAAGGAATCTTAGTGATGAAGGAATTACCCAGATAAGCAAAAAGTGGAATTTATTCATGGGGAATAAAGAAATTAAACAACCAATAAAAAATATATCAAAGATTCAACCTTTAAAATCAAAGAAAACCCACCTAAAAAACAAATTAATAATAATAATAAAAAGAACGGATTTTTCTTTTTCTCTTTTTTACCAGGCAAATCCCAAGGCTCCCATTTACAAACATCAATTTCAGGGATGACTTCGACTTCAGAATCACGACCGTTGATTTTGAGTCTCAAGTAGTGGCTTATCAATTCTTCATCAGTTGGCCTGAATCTAAACCCTAAAGGTAGGGAGTCCATAGACACCATAGCCACCATGCTGTCTTCGTTTCCTTTCTTTAACCAAAACCCAACAAAGAAATTCAATCAAAGTTTGAGTCTTTGCATCAGTTACTCCAAAAACTATCAATCTCTCAATGTACTTGCCTGCTCTTTTATTTTTGTTGTTGGCGGTAGGGTCTGTGTTCTTCTCTTATTTAACCTCTTGAGTTTGTACTACTGGCCAATGGCATCATGACAAAACAGCAGATGTCAAATGTCAGGCCTCAAGAAGAATTTTATGTGTACGATGTTGTTGGCGTGAAAACAAGTACGATCCAGTCCTCATCTTTCGATATGTATTCAAGTCACGTCTTAAAGTAAAATTTCTTTTAATTTCATCATTTTATTATCATACTAGAAAAAAAATATTTCATTAAAGAAATGAAGAAATATCTATCTAATTCATTAAAATAGAGTAAATAAATATACATTTGACCCATCAGCTTTTAGCATATATATAAAAATATATTATGATTAACAACAAACAATCACAAAGATAGAGATAAAAATAAGTTGGATTTGAGATCATTCCAATAAATAATAAAAATATCTAGATAACGAGTGTCAATTATAAAATTTATAAATGCAAAGAATGACGAGTCATTTAATTTTTGAATAAAATGGATTAAATTTCCAAATCTATTTGCAAAATCTACCTATGAAGAAGATGCAATCAAGATACCTATACAAAATATCATCTAGAACACAAGTAGGTAATGCTTATTTAGAAAGTATATTTAAAAAGAAAAACATCTTTGTCAACTATTATTTAGCAAAGATAATAGATTTACAAGTGTTTTTAAATAAATGTAAAACACTCACTTAAAAAAAATAAAGAGATACAAGTGGGAGATAAATTCTATACGAATATATTTTTATCATTTTTTTTATTGGTAATAAATTTTATGTTTTCTTATCTCTGTATTTGTTTTTTTCTTCAAAACGAACTTCAAAAAATAATTAATAATATGTTATTAGTTACTTTCTGGGTACCATAAATTTTTTAACAACTACCCCTGAAAAATTGCTAGTTTTTTTTAAAACCCCAAAGGAATTAACTAGAGGAGATTGGATTATCAGGTAATAGGCATTCAAGTGTTAAAACTACAAGATTTAGTAAGTTTGAGGATTGGTTTGAAATCCTAACCATATTGGGGACTAATATATATATATTCTTTTCTCTAAAAACAAAACACAACAATATACTAGTGAATTGGTGACTAGACTACGAACCTTCCTGTCTCCAGATGCAGATGCTGGCTCTCAAGTACACATGTACTGTTCACCTATATTTTAAAAAAATTAATACTTTTTAGTTTTAGATTAATTTTCTTATATTTTTAATCATTTCATGTTAAAAATAAATTTTAAAAAATAAAAAATATTATTATTTTAATACATTTTAAAAAATAATCTCCAAACAAAAAATGGCTTAATTGTCAATTTTCTGGTTCTGTTTAGTGGAGTGGTTCAGGATGGTGGGATTAAAGAAACTCTCTTCCCTTAACCTTATCTACAAAGGAATATTTTCTCACTTTTTACCTTTTTTTCTTCACTTTTTCTAAGTTCTAATAGATTGATCCACATGCGATTACTTCTCGAAGTCGCCTTTCTATTAATTGCAGATTTTCAGCATTAATTATAACCCATAAATGGTATTATAGTTGTCAAAACCGACATGTAGCCCTCTTAGCAGGCACATGCCTATGATACTGCTCTCATTAGCCGCTGTTCTCACATAAAGTGAGCCAACAAGAGACCCCGGCCCCAATAAAGAGCCATCAGTCTTTTGAATTGTGAGGACTGAGGGTACATAATTGGACCCCGCATATGGAGCTGATTCCTTACCAGTCCAGCAGCACACCAGAACTTTTGGAAAAGAGAACCTGATAATAATAGTCTTTGAAAGAAATCATCAAGATTTGAGGAAGCCTCATCGTTTTGCTAAACTTCAGATCTTGATTGAACAGAGCCCGTTGGGCCAGGGCCAATGACAATTATCTCTTTGTTCATCCCTCCATATCATTTCTCCACCAATGCAACTCATTTTTTTTCATGCTTTGAAGGGGAAATAAAGTTGAATAAAATTCCAAGGAAACTGTAGGGAAATGAAGTTCGCAAAACTTAATGGCGTATTGTCATACGCGAGCACACTTGAGTAATAATCAACAACCATCGCCAAACATAACATGACATACTATACATGAGGTGAATAATTTATGTGTACTACTGCCCCAACAAATTAAGACTTCTCTTGTGAGTTCTATCTTCATTCTGTACATATTTACCTACCTACAAAGCTGGATGATACCCGTGATTCACATTGGCATCTGCCCTCTGCACTGGTCTCCTAAAACTCCACTTAATGCAGAAGTCCAGGGCTAGCCGAAGCGCGGTTCCAAGTCCGAGCACAACAATGACCCCTGTGTAATGTGTGTCATAGTTTTGACATCAGCATGCATATTGTTCTTCATTTCGTAATGCTACTATTTGCATATGGACAAGTCAGTTAACTGTTGAAAACTGATATAGACGTGCTTACCGATTATTATGTTAACAGGTAAGGCAGAGACACCAAGGGTGATGGATATCAGCACATCCAACAAGAGGCCACCAGTAAGAATTGAGAATGCCACCCAAAGTGGACTAAAACAACCCTGTTTTGAAGATGAATTCATTCAAAGTCATCACAATGAATACTATATCCAAAAAAATACTCTCAATTCCCTTACCCTATTGTGATCTCGTGGTCTTAAGTTAGGGTCGATTCTCCATACCCAGTAGTTTGTCTGCTTCATGAAATCACAGAAACAGAATATCAACATTAAGCACTGCATGGTTTATCATAAAAAGTTCTTGTCATCAATCTGTGCTGCCAAACCAACAGTCTATAAATAGTGCTTCCAGATATTGTAAACCCTTATCCAGTTTTTTAAAGCATGCCACTTGGCCCTTTGGTATATTGGAAAAACATTCCCCACATTTCCAGCAGTGTCATTGTGATTTTAGAAGCTGACATGATAAACTATCTTAGACAGGCCCCAAAAAAGATGTATGAGCTTGCATCACATTCCAAATCCAATGCATGTATAATTTAGACCAGATAAAAATGAAAAATGCTATCTTAAGCATACATTGTAATTTTGCTCCCAGAAATAGAATACCTACACTTGGCTGGGATTCTGGAGGTGAAACATTTACAGCTACAGCCCTGAAATAAAAGGTTTAAATCATATAAAGTTAATTCAGCAACCTTGTGCCAAACTTCATAGCATAAACAGACATGGTGAAGGACCGACTTACTGGCATATCTCACATTTGTTGGATCCTCTTCTGCTAAACCAGGTATCTATACATGTGCGGTGGGCTTTTGCAAGACCACCTTTACATTTGCATCCAAGATCTATGAGAACTTCTTCCTTCTCCTGCTGGCAAACTCTGAAGAATAATGAATTAATCTTAGTTATTGCTTATGTGATGAGTTCCATGTCTCTCTTCATCTTAGTACTTTTCTCTCTAATGGTTCTGGTTTTCTTTTTAATCTTAGCAATTAAATTATATAACAATTTTCCCTTCTAGAATATGAAACCATGATGATGGATGAGATTATAAGACAAATGATACTTCTGGTTCGCTGAACTACAAACACAAGCTGGATGATGCTACTTTGTCAATCCCTGAAATGTGGTGTTAAGGAAAGCAGCAAATTACGTCCCAATACGCCAATAAAGATTTAGATTTCAGTATCTAATGTTGTACAACGCTAAATCAATACCAGGGGATCACTAGGAGTTCCAAAAAAAAAGTGCATGTAAAAGCACACTGGAACTTTCAACTTGAAAGGAGAAAATTCACAAGTTTATGACATGGAACAGACTCATGATTTTCATAGTCAATTAATGTCAAAATCCAATCAAATCAAGCAAGATCAAAATGGGAAAAATACACAATACACGATGGGTTTCAACTTGAAAGGAGAAAATTCACAAGTTTATGACATGGAACAGACTCATGATTTTCATAGTCAATTAATGTCAAAATCCAATCAAATCAAGCAAGATCAAAATGGGAAAAATACACAATACACGATGGGTTCCAACAAAATTATAACTAGAGCAAGAACTAAGAAGTATAAGTACCAACCTGCATTGTTCGTGCAGACTTGAAGTCCTTGACAAGGACCCTTTTCTGGGAGAATCTACACCAGGCAACTCTTCCTTGCTGGCAGCCACATGAGCAGTAGACTCACCATTAGAAAACGCAATGGCAATCACTGGTGGAAAACCAGAATTCCCTGACAAGATCTCATTACCGCCTTCTTGCGGCAAAGCCTTACTGTTATCCTGCTTCTCCAGGTCAACCTCAGTAAGGGCTAAACCACCAGCACCAGCTCTGGTGGTGCTGTCTCTATCAGACACGTCATTCTGCATCTGATTCTATTTAAAAAAACAAACATTCAACAAAACTTCAGTAACTAAAATCAATCCTAGAAACCACTTAACTCTCAAAAAGATTAAAAGGGTTTATCTTTTTAGGCATCATCCTTGCACCCCAAGTAGAATCAAACAAAAATATTCAATCTTTTGTCAAAAAATATATCAAATATCAAAAAGACAGGCAACATAGTAATAACCCAATTAAGAAATTCCGTCAAACAGCTAAAACCCAGATGGGATTACAATAGAAAAACAGCAAAAGAAAAGGCAAAACAACTTGAATAGGCAATGGCTTTCCATTTTAGAGAGGAAAAAAAAAAAGAAACAAAATGGAAACCCTTTACCTGGAAAATGCTTTCGCTTAAAGGACAAAAACAAAAGTAATCTCTATTTTGTTGTTAAGACTAAACCTTCACTGCTTCGCAACAAGGAAACGGAAAGTAGAAGAGAAATGGTGACCTGACCCCACGAGTGGGTTCAGGTTTTTTCTTTTTTTATTCTCTCTCTTACATATTTATTTTTAAATTTTATAGTTTATACTTTATAGATAATTTTCTACTAATAATAATAATTAAAAAAATAATATATATTTAGTATTATGATGAAAAATATATTTTAAAAGTGTTTTTAATTTAAAAATATATCAAAATAATTTTTTTTATTTTTTTTATTTTTAATATTAATATATAAAAATTATCAAAAAAACATTAAAAAATATCAATTTAACATTTTTTAAAAATAAATATATTTTTATAAAGTATCTAAAAATAAAAATTATTATATTCTTAATCATATAATGCAGTTAACTTCATTTCCATCCTTTTCATTTCAGTTCATTTATTTATCCAATCACCCATGTTTTAAATTGTGATTGGCTATAAAAACATTTAAAAAAATTGTTTTTTTTTATATTTAATCACAGTTTAAATCATGGTTGGCTATGTAAACAAACACACTTCTACCCTATATTTTAAAATTTCTAAATCTTAACTTTTTAGTTTCCAAAAAAATCCAATTTTGCTGGGGGCAAGTTTCATCTTGTTTTAGGTTTTTAAGTGTTTATATATACTTAGATACTTGATCTGCAGTTTGCTACGAGTTAGATATTTTTTTAAAATAAAAAAATTATATACACAAATTTTTTCAACAAGTTATTGTATTTTTAAAAAAATTAAGTGAAAATCAAGAAAGTTATGTATACATGTAATCAAGCAAATAATAATAGAAAACGAGATAGAAATTAAATTGATTGAATAAGATAAGAGAGGAAAAAACTATGCAATGCTGTGCATATTAGAAATATTATATAAAAATAATATTTTTTTTCAAAGATAAAGTTCGTTTATACAAAAGGTTTAAAAAAATTATAGATGAATCATAAAAACTCTTCAAAATTTAAACACATAACAAAAAAAAAAATTATCATTTAAAATATGCTCTCTAAATAAAATGAAAGAGAGAATGAGTATTAATTTAAATATAAATAAAAAATATTCAGAGAAAAAAACCATATAAAAAAGCATTAATTTAAAAAAATATATAGAAAAATATTTTAGAAAAAAAAAGTCAAGGGCCAGGCGTTGCTGGGCCTAGCCCATTTTATCAAGACCGGTGTGACTGGGCCCTTATTTTTTTGTTGTAATTGTTGTCTGCCTCATTTTATTTTGAAAAAAAATCAGATGATGTGTCACCTACTAAAACAAACAGCTTTTTATCTTATTTGTCTAAATTTCAGTTATTGTGGTGACTGTAAAATCAAGGCTTAAGTTTTTTTTATTTTTCTTTGTTTGTCCAAATTCCAGCCATTTTGAATAGTAGAAATTTTGTAAAGCTTGGAGAAAATGCTATGCAAAGCATTTGATCATATCCACACATCAGACCAAAAGAAAATGAAGGATCCATCATCAATTATGAAGTTAATGTTTTGACGCAATACTAAGCCGATAACACTGTTTGTATCCAAGATTAACAAAATATCTTTCTGAAATGGAGAAATATGACTATGCAATTTTGGGATTTCATTCTCGAAAGTTGGGGAGTAAAAATGGGTTATTACCTATTTCTATAAGGCATAGTCTGACGAGGTTAGCCTCCATATCCATTTAAAAAGCATAGATATATTTTTTAACATTAAAGAACTCAACCCAAAACCTCCTTCTATTCTAGCTTTCACCACAATATGTCATTGCACCTTCATTTTTTCCCTTAAGGTTTTGATTGTACTGTTCCCCGGTGAGCTTTTGATGTCGAATCAACTAACAATTTTTTTTTAGTTTTTAAAATTTTAAAATTTGATTAAATAAAATATTTTATAAATAATTTGATGATATAAAATCTTCTAATATCAATCAAAAGAAATAAATAATGCATATTTAAAAACATGTGTACAGAAATCATAAAATATATATTTAAAAATATAAATACAAAAAAAAAATTAAATATCAAATTAAAAATCATATACGAAGATAGAGTTTAAACTATGAAGCTCGTTTTAAAAAACAATTATTCTCTTTGTTTTCTTTGATGAGTCAAGCACTCATCACATCTTAATGTCAACATTAATAGTTTTAAGGTTTTAATTTTTTGTAGTTTCCTATTTTTAATTTTTATGTTTTTTTTTAATTTTTCTTTGTTTCCAATGTAAACCATATTAAAAAAAAGATAAATTTTAATTTTTTGTTTTATATTTTTAAATATAAATGATATATGTGGTATCATTTTAACCTTTTATAATTAGAATAGATGATGATTCGATACTATCAAATTATTTTAAGAAGTTCTATTTAATTAAATTTTAAAAATTAAAAAATTAAAACCTTAGATAAGAGAACGAAACATTGAAATAATCAAAACCTTAGAAAGAGAAATTGGATTAACCTTTAGAGGACAAATTAAAATTAACCCTTTTTTCCCTTTTTTTTCTCAAGAGTGGATTTATTTACATCAATTGAATTTCTGAAGTGAGGTAAAATAGTAAAATTATACTCAATTCTTTGATTTTTTTTTTTTTGATAAAAAATATACATTTTGGGAAATTTAAATAAAGAGAAAATTCTCTTCATGAGATGGAGTACTTGTTTTGTTTCCACTAGCATGGTACTAATGGAATAAGAATAGAGCCTTATCATTCACAAAAGAAAAGGAAAAAAAAATTGTGGAAGGTAAACTCATTGCCAAGCAATCCTTTCTCTTTTCCATCTTTAATAAATCAAATTCTTATAGTGTCTTCTAAGTTATTCCCTCCCTTTAATTTAATCAGTCTTTCCAACAGTTGGCACCTCACATTTCCTCTTAAATTCAATGGAGCCCCTCTAGCTCCAACCCCAAATTCCATAACTTCAATTCTCCTGCATTTTCTTACATTCCTTGCTATAGCCCCGACCTTGTCAGCCTCAAAAATCATGGCTTCTGACGGAAACAAGAACAAACCTCTCGATCGTGAAGTTAGAGACATGGTGAATACCATGACACACCGCATTGTTGATCAATTTCACAAGCCAAGTGCAAGTCTCCACAACCAGGAAAGCGTGGCTGATGAGGATGGTCATGGCATTAGAATCGTTACTCTTGCTGGAACCAACACGGGAGCTACAATGCGAAGCGAGTTGGATGATCAGAAATCCAACAAGTTGCCTGATGGGGTGTCATTTGGCGATCCTGATGCATCAGGGACTTACGTTAATAGCAATTTCCAAGCTGTTAACAATTCTATCATGTTTGGTAGCAACTACAGCACTAATGATCCTGGTGTTCATATGGACATTTCGGATACTTATGAACACCGTGGACTTCGGCCTGATAAGCATGGAAAGAAGGGAAAGAAGAAAGACGAGGAAGCTTTCGAAAGTGACCAACATTCTGAACATTCAGATTGAGGTCACTGAAGAAGAAAATTGAAGCAGGAGGTTCAAAAGGAATGAAGCTGTGCTTTAGTAATGCTCTATATACAACAGGTTTAAGTTTGCCTGTTAAAGATTACTACAGGTTTGGTTTTCAGAATTTATAATGATCAGACAATAAAGTTCCAAAAATCATACATGGTGTGATTTACATATTGATTGATGGTGTGTCTGTATTGTCTTAGCTATTATATGTTGAGCATAATATGACCAAATATTTCTTTTTCCGACAATGAAAGTCATTGGCACGCAGTGATACTAAGCTAATATGTTTAGTAATTGCTAGAATCACGAGTTTTAGGTTATACTTTGTATGTTCATAGTCCCAAGCACCGGCGAAGCAAACTTGACCTTTGTGCCTAGAAGTGTGTCTTCGTGTGCTATGCAGAATTTCTATGTCGGTGTTATGACTCATGGATGAATACGGTTATGTTGTCAAAAACATGCAGCAATTATTGATAAATATTATAATTCGAGAGAAATTAGAATAAATATTCATTTACTATACCGTGGTGTCATCACCCTTGCACCCCTAACCTATTAATCATTCGTAGTAATAAAACAAAAAATAAATCTCAAGGAGATAAATATCATCATTCTGTTATGCTCAATACACTCCACTCCGATATCTTGCGTGTCTTGTTAAATGTTTTATTTTGTAAATCAGAACCCTATTATTAATTTAGAGAGGGTTTCTGGGTCTTGGAGAGAGATTGTGAAGAAAATTTCCCTCCTCTCTTCACACAATCCAAGTATTTATGTAGAAAATGACTGTTGGTTATCCATTACATCAGAAAAGGCTAATCCAAAATAGAAAATCTGCTTGTTTCCAGCGCAATTGCAAGTTGATCGATGACCTTGTATCGGTCTAATTGTGCTTCAGTATTTGAGTGGTGTCTCTATGGTCCAAGAGATGATCATATATAGGTCATGAGTCATGATGTTTAAGCTCCAAAAAGAGGGACTCCGCACCATGAATTCCATTTATCAAGTAACATTATTGATGAGGTCACATTTTCTTCTAGCCTTGAGGTCTCTTGGGCTTTTGGGCTATGACAGACCATGACCATGAGTCATTGGGTTGAGGAGGAAGGACGAGGTTTGATCTTCAATGTTGGAACTCTTCTCTTGTTAAATCAATAAGCATGTGAAAATGGTCACCGAATAGGGCATAACCAAACCCTTGATTACCCTTAATATTAATAAAGGTAGAGAGAATCCTTTATGAAGTGTAGAGTGTGTGCAAAGAGACATGAGAAAATGGAGATCAGGGCAGCTTTTGCCTTTTCATATTGAGCCGAACCTGCTATGGTGTGGGGTTATTTTCATAAATTCTCTATTTTTGTTAGCCATGATTACCCTTTAAATAAACCATTCATGAAAGGGATAAGGAGTTTTTTCGGTCTCCATTGATTTTTATTTTTTATTTTTTCCCATAAAGAAAAACGTAAGGTGTCCTCCATGCATTAGAGGAGGTTTTATTTCGAAATGAACAAGGGTTCGGGAATAAAATCATGAGCCCATGGTGCGACTTCCAACTCCGAAATGTGAACCCCGAACTCAAAGGAAAGGGACGCTTGCTCGGTGAGCTTTCCAAATACCAAACGTGTTGAAATCAATTCACCTTGAGAAAGGTTTCTGTGCTTCTCCCAAGATGGCTCATGGCTTGCCTCTTTTGATCGGCCTGCCCCAAACTTGCTGTCCTGGTTTGGGACCAGACTTGGTAAAAATACGAATTATATCAGTCATTCCTGGACGTTTAAGGCCCGACTCCTTCAACTATATACAAGAGCCTGCACAGCATTCTTCTCCACCATGAGACTCAGGGTGTTAGAATGGTTTTGTGTTAACATGTTCTACATGCAGCCACCTACGATATCCAAATTTTCGGCTTAATGCTTCAAAAACGCTTGTATATTTGATCATAGAGCTCCACCGAAGAACAGACTTGCATACAACCTTTGCCTCCATAACAAGGAGTACTTCCTATCCGATTCTTTTCTCCTTTCATTTTTCTTTTTCTTTCAGAAAGAGAAGCTGAAAATATTTTCTTCGAGATTTATTCGAATGTTAGTGGAATTTAAAGGAAAGTACAATTAGTACCAAACATGGATTTTCTTGGAAAGAGGAAAGATCATTTAACTTGGCCTCAAGGACACCTTGAATCACAAGAGACAGTACTGACAACCTGTAAGGGGGGATCTTGTTCCTTTATCTCTTCAGCTTCTTGAGCTACTCTTGTTGCGTGATTCTGCATTTCTTTGTTCTTACCCCAAAGAAGAATGTACAAGCCAATTATCACAAAGATGGATCCCAGCAAACTGCTCATGAAAAACCCTTTTGTGAAAAATAAAATAAAAATAGAGAAAGTGTTTAGTACTATTCAAGACAGAATGGTCAAAAAGTTTACCTGCCAAGATAGAGTTCCTCATGGAGGATAGGGACATCAAGCATGGCTGCCATTATCTGAACTAGGGGACTGAATGCTGCTGTAAAGACTGGACCCCTTTTCTTAACACACCATGACATGCCCACATAGCACAAGCCTGATCCTATGATTCCCTGCATAAATCAATGGCTCATTCAGCAATGAAGAGACACAACAGAAACTAATAGCTCTATGGGTTTCAGCTTGTGAAGGTTATGCTTACAGCATACAGGACAGTTATAATTTCTATTTTCCCCTTCAGAACCCATATGGAGAGGCTCCTTTCAGTGGACAAGCATAAAATAGCTGACTGAATGGCACCAAAGAAGGACATAATGGCAGTGCTAGAACATTGGCAGGGGTATCTCCTTCCAATATGTGATTGAAGCACAAACCAACCAGACCACAACAGCGTTCCAACAAGCAAAGTAATACAACCAAAGGTCCATCTTCCGGCCCTTTTAGTTTGGCTCAGCTTTAGGCTATGATCCATGGCTCGAGTTACAGCTTGACCAGGTGAATTGTTAAATAATGGTGCTCCTCGGATGAGAGTCAACAGCATGGCACCAGCAACACACACCAGGGTACCGAGTACTTTGGCTTTTCCGCTATTGGATTTTATATGAACAGTCTCCATTCTGCAAGGCCATAGATAGAAACCAAGAGAAGTTAAAACTGCAAGGCTACGACAAAGAATATAACACATTGCGGAACCATGAAAGTTGAAAGAAAATTATTATAGATACTTGAATGGCAGTGCCATTATAAACGTAACGACAGGAACCATGTTGATGAAGGCACATGAAAATGTAGCAGATGTATATTGAATGCCGATAAGGAAGAAGTATTGTGTCAGTGATGCCCTGCAAGGAACAATTAGTTAGTGGCAAGGATATTGAAAACTTGAAAAGGCTTAAACAATACTCACCCAACAATCGCACTGAGGAACAGGTAACATAAGATGCGAAATGTGAGCGGCGGTCTGCTACCCCTGCAAGCAAGCAAGCGAGCTTGATTTGTAAGATCTGTTGCTTTAATATCTGAAAAGTAGTATCACAATGCTACAATAAGAACTTCAATCCTAATTCGTTAACTCAATTAGCCAACGAACATTTGGTTCTAGCAAGCTAGCTAGCTACATGCCTGTATAGACTATTCTGGGGAGGGGCACGAGTTTATACAGTCAAGAAATCAAAATAAAAATAAGCAGAATGTTGGACTAAAGAGCTACTACCTTTCCCGGAAGTAGCCGATAGGACCCAAGAAAATAGCAGAAATCGAAAGCCGGTATGTGATAAGGACCAAACGGTTAATCCCCTCATCAAGGACTTTCTTGAGAAGAATATTCACAATGGAAAAAGCAAAATCAATTGTTATCATTGCTATGAAAGGTTTCCATTCATCACAGCTCTTCAAACCAGCCATTGAATCCAGCACTCTTGAAAGAAGTAGAGTAACACCTTTCTTATCACTCTCTTTGCTAACCAATTTCCTCTATCAGACAGTACTACAAGCTTATGTGCAGAGATATTGCTCTAAATAAATGGACTCTGGAATAATTGGGTAGAAAGCAGAATTAAATTCTTCAAATCACATCAACGCTTTAAGCAACCAACATCGACATTAGTTTGCTATTTATTCTCTTCTTTACACTTTCTTTTGAGTGATACTTTCCAACAAATGGAGATTACAAGAGAATCATTTAGCATCACGGATCATACAAAACAGTGAAGCATCAATACATGATTTCGTCCTCGAGAATGGTAGAAGAATCAGTAGATATTGGCCACGAGTTTTTCACTTGCATTTTCTTCTAGGCTTTATCTTGGTGCATGATGTACCTTTTGAGTTAATTTATTGTTAGCCTTGCTAAGCATAGCTAATTAATGGCATCTTTTTAGTGGGGTTCTCCTGCACGTAGCATCTAATACTACATCTCTTTTGAAACAGGATGGCTAACAACCTTTACACGCAAGGGGAGAGAATTATGTATCCAAGAAAGTGTCTCAATTTGTGACGCAGGAGATCTTGAGAGCATTCATATTTTTTTAATTATTTTTTCGAGTCAGTTTGTATTATAACTGTATTAATTAGTATCAGAAAGCTCCTAGTAATAATGTTATTCGCACAAAGATGCTAAAGGATTCATAATGAAATGACTTGCATAAAGGAAGATTATTGGTTTTCTAATTGAGGAATCACCATGGTTGAAGTTCGCAAAGAATATATTCATGGTGGACGATGATTTATGAATAAGAAGATTCTGCTTAAAGAAATATGTCTTGAGATTTTCAAAGACAATTTGAATTCAAGAACAAGTTTCTTCTATCTTAATTAAAAAAATAATACAAGAGCAATTTTAGCATTGTTTGGCATGCATCTTCAACGAACATGGATTAATAAGATTGAATATTTTGATCTCTCTCTGTAATTATGAGATTTTTTAGAGATTTGATACGAAACAAACATGTAAACCTTTGGGAGTTTTGATATATATCAAAATCTAGCTACGAGTCTTCGAAGGGGTAATTAATAATTTTCATTATCATTCGCTAGAGGTCATTAGTTGGTATAAAGTTGCGTCAATTTCCTCAATCAACGTACGTATTGCACTCAATTGCTAGAAAAATATCTTGTTTTATTATTCTAAATTAGGTTCAACTGAAGGCTATCGTGCTGCAGATTTTATACAAAAGAGGACAATCTGTGTCCACTGTTTCCAGACCTCACGAGAAAACTGAACTTTTTAGTTTTTAGCTCAAACACTGTTGGCGTTTACAATGTGCAGAGCAAGAACAATATCTCAAATCTTCTCGTAAATACCGGAAAGAATAGTGCAGAGAAAAGCAGCGATCACCTTGATTAGACGCAGCAACTAGGAAGATTTCTGTGCACTGTCCAGACCTACATTTCAATGGTGCCACTTCAAATGTCCGTGTCATCTTTTACACGCACGCACTTGTCTTCTACCTAGCTATCACTTCCTGGATTGTACTCCAAGCTGAAATTATCCCTCTCTATCTCACTTAATTCCATCCCAATCTTCTAGCTGCTAGTACTTACCTCTCTAGCTGGCTAGTAACTATTCAACAAACAAACGTGGCCCGTGTAATATCTTGGCAGATTGTAGTACTCTTTGAAGTGCAATTAATACGGGGGATCCTGAGCTAGGAGTTATTGTGATTGTTCATCACCAATGTAGACTGCTGCTGAGCAGGTAATAGGAAGAATACTGCTGTGTGGATTCGCTAAGAGATGCTTTTACACTATAAATCAAGATATTGAATATGTCAACTGTTTCCATCTTTGAACTTTCTAGTTAAGGCCCTAGCACCCCCCTTCACCTTCACTTTTTTAATTCTCTTGTAATGTAGAATTGAGAACCTGTTCCTGATTCTATATTCCAGCTGACAACTTTCTGAAGGAA
>Ga0307513_10004466_pt1 | contig 18673 bp, 9 predicted proteins | sample 15_EM_MG_FD_202174 | JGI IMG/M metagenome (GOLD analysis project Ga0307513, IMG submission 202174) | Populus trichocarpa ectomycorrhiza microbial communities from riparian zone in the Pacific Northwest, United States - 15_EM | ecosystem: Host-associated > Plants > Roots > Unclassified | place...
GCAAACTGCCTTGTTAAAGTGGCAATGTTTATTTTATTGGTTAATTATATAAAGGGACAATACTAGTAATTACCTTACTCGCACTCCTATCGCATGAAAAAAAGGCCTTGGTATTATTACAACAATATGATAAATAGTCTCAAAATGAACTATTATAGGGAAGTTCTTCTTGTTGTGTTTTTTTTTATTTTAAAATATTAAGGTTCAATGATCGAAGATGATGTGCTGATGTCAAAATATTTTTTTTATTTTTTATTTTTAAATTGTTTTGATGTGATGATGTAAAAATAATTTTTTAAAAATAAAAAACATCATTTTAATATATTTTCAAGTAAAAAAGACTTTTAAATCGTAATTATTACCATACTTCTAAATATTTTTTATAAAAAAAGTGCTTCCAACTGCATGATCATTGGGCAACCGAGCTAAATATAGGTTTTGCATCCCTAATAAATTTACTGCAAGACATGAAGGTAGAACTTTCTGTTTTTTTTTCAAACAGAAAACATCAACAGCCAAAATAAACTCCTCACAATTCTGTATACGTTGTTATTCTCTATGTTCCTATGCAAAATAGAAAAAAGAAAAAGAAGACTAATGAATGACAAATAATCTGAAACGACAAGCATAAAATGCATAGAAAATTGGCAGGAGGCATGCTAGCTGCGCACAAAAACAAAACCGGTAATAGATTCAATCTTGTAAATTCAGAGGGGAAAAATAAATAAGAGAAGGATCAACCGAATCCATCTAGAAAGCTAACTGAGTATAAAATATCATAAATCTAACTGAGTAAGCTCGCAGCACCTTTGAATTTCATTGAAGAAAAGAGAGAGAAGGACGAACTCAGTCAAAGTGCACTTTTCGAAATACACATCTAGCCAATGATCCAGAGCAAAACAAAAGGCATTCAACGCAACTCATATTGTAGACCTTGCAGACAACATGAACACATATAAACCATACCTCATAAATTATTTCAAAACCAGCTTTAAATGAAAGCATATTTTTTAGCAGAGCTTCTTTCACCTCTCATAAGATGCTTCCATCAAAACCGAATTTGTAGAGGCAAGAACTTCTTCAAAAAGTAGCTAGAATCAACATAAGCTTTAGTCTGACAAAGAGATGAAACATCAAATTAGTTTTTCCACATCCTAGAGGACTGAGCAAGAACGCGTATTGCAAGATAAGCTGCAAAATAAATGATTTGGTTGGCAGCAAAAAACAGCGTTGAGCGTTGTGAAAAGAAAGCTCCATAGTTGCATCACCTAACTGCTGCAACGATGAGGCAGAAAGAGAAGAACACAAAAGTACAATTCAGTGAAACCAAGGGAATAGAAAGATAAGATCGAGGACATATCCTTTTATCTTTGTTCACCAATAATGCAGGTAGGTAACGTATGCTTGCAAGAAGAAAGTCTACATTAACAAACCATAATAAGCATTTTCATTCAATTTATCGTAGACCAATAATTATATATAAAAAATTAATAATCAAGTAACCAAGCCAAACATCTAATACATAGGGCAAATGAAAAGTTTAGATGCTCACCTGCTTTCATAATGGATCGAAAGCAAGTAATTATACGTCACGGTAAAATCAACGCAAAGGTTATATGCATAAAGCATACAATGTTTTGTAGTATATCAAATATGAACAGTAAAACATTAAAAACAAAAAAAACAAAAGTATGCAAAACACATTGAATCAAATGATAATAATGATAAGAAAATAGTTTTCAAAGGAACGCAATGTTGTGTGTTCCATGTTTCAAGTGGGGGAGCTTATGATGCAAAAATAAAGGCACAATTTGTTATCTAAAAGCTTTAAAAATAAATTAAAATTGAAGGGAATGATACTAAATAACAACTTATTCATATGAACCATGAGAATAGAGTAAGAAAAAAGAAACTAACCGTGAGAAGGTATTAATGTTGAAAGAACCTGACGAAAAAAAGCAACTAAGAAAAACCTAAAAGCTGTTTAAATAAAAAAGAATTGTCCTTTATAAGACATAAAGCAAAGCCAAAAAAACGAATAGTTTTTTTTTAAAAAAAAAATACCAATCAACTAATTGTCCTCAAGGCAAGTTTCATCATCCATCAAACCAAAAAAAAATCATCTAACAACACCACATGATCCATAGCTAAAACTTTTTTAAAAGTACATGATTCAAAATATTTGGACCTTGTTTTCTATAAAACTTGTGGATTTAACTTGTTTTCCTAGTTACATACGAATTGATCTTATTTTTTTTAACATGTAATTTTATAAGCATAATATTTAATCTTACTTTTGAATCAAGCTGAAAATTTACTAGAATATTCAAAAGGCCTTGTCACTATATGATAAAATCTCATGGAGATCAAACATCAAAAAAGCTTTGTGATAAAGCCTAAAAGTTACTGTTTGAGATTTCCAATATTTTTCTGGTTGATTTAAATTTTTTTTATATTTTATTTAAAACTCTTTTAATATTTTTTTATCCTTGTTGTCACACGTGGCACGCGCGACATGGTGGGACGTCAGGGGTTGAGAAGTCGCTACCTAGTTGTTTTCTTCGTGGTTACTAAAAGACTCGATTGTACTGGTATTATCAGAAATTTCAAAGGTCATTGACTGGTTGTGGCTAGAAAAGGTATTAGCATCCCTATCGCACCTTACTCAAAGTAAACTGCATTGTTTAGTCTAAAAGTGGTTTAAAAGTTTTGATGGGTTTCTATCTTGTGCTCAGTCTAAGGATTAAAGAAAAAAATTACTCTTAAGAATAAATCTGACATTTCAAATTTATTATAAGCCTGTATGCCTAGATAAATTCTCAAATGAAAAATCTATGTAGGTGCCCTAGCAGGGTTCACCAATCATAGATGGTAGAAGAATTTTCCATAACTCGTATATTACAGTGAAAAATACTCTCAATTAAAATTAGTGAATATCTAAAATAATTCAGAAAATTTTCTAGTCAACTCCTGATATTTAAATATCAACCAATTTGTAAGTCCAACATTTGTATTAGAATGTTGATCATTAATTTTCATGAATTAAAATTTTTAGGGTTATTGAAATATTGACCAAATCCGTAAGAAATTTTACAAACTTGTTGTAAATTTCAAAAAAAAAATCAACACGAGAGTTTTCTAAAACCTTGCGAAAATAACTTTTTCTTTGTTTTTTTTTTAAATAAAAATGCATTTTTTGTTAGGATCTAGCCGTATTCAACAAGCAAAAATCACTTTTTGATTTTTAAACAAAATTAATTTTTTATAAGACCACATTTGGCAAAACCATATTTTCCTTCAAAACAGGCCTAAAGATGTGTCTACCATACACGTCCTTAAGCCAAAATTTCTTTAACAAAAACATTGGCAAACCAAAAAAAGGGTCTTACCAATATGACTTGATTGTGACTCAACTGGGTCGATCCGAAAACACTAGTTCAACCATGAACCGAACTAAAAACCAAGGTTTTACCCAAAACTAAACCAAAACAAAGATTTAAACCAAAAACAAAATCAAATTAAAAAAAGCAAAAAGAATATAAATTTTTCTAAAAAAAATAGATCAAACACGAAGGAAAACGAAGAGCACAAATAATAATGAAGAACATTCAAACTCAAATCCAGGAATGTAAACATCAAACTAGACCAGATTCCAAGCAATAAAAGGCAATGTTTTGTTCACAATCAAGCATAGATCAAGAATCAAGTATCCATTCACTTCGATTATCACTCTAACATTATGACTTTTATCAAAATGAGTTTCAGTTCAAAACCAAAACCTTAGGATTTAAACCCATGAAAACATGTTATTGATGCATGAAAACCATCGATTATTAACTAATGATGACATGCAAACTTGCAAAAACCAAAATTAAATCAAAACAAAACCTCAAACTAGTACTCAAGACAATATTGTTTGGATGAACATGAAGAACACGAACCCAAGTTGCCTAGAATGCCTCAGCTACTGCCAAACCCGGAAATTAGTCTTCTCGGCCTCTATACTTCTAGTTTTTTTATCCTTATACACTACATTACAAAAAAACAAACATGTTTGACTCAAAACAAACAACAAATCATCAAAACCATTCATTAGATTCTTCCCTCCAAAACTGCAACCTCAATAACAAAAAAAAAAATCAAATATCAATTCAAAATTGACTCTTTAAACACTAGGGATCCAAACCAAACTTAGGAACCAAGAACATATAATAACAACCTAGAAGAATCATAAAAAACCTACTGCTATATTTGGCAGATTTCAGAAAACGTTGCATTTCAGTAAAAACAACATCGAAACATCTTCTAAAACATCCAACAAACATTAACAACAACTTCAAAATAGGATTAATAAATAAAAACAATATTTTCATTTATCAATCCATATAAATGCTAAAACATAAAATAATACCAAAAATATTCAAAAACATCATTAAATATTGAAAAAGCATGAATAGGCAGGCCACATGGACTCCACCCTTGAGTTTTCACATGGTTATATCTTCTATAAGCTTGCTGGTTATAGGCTACTACTTCCCTTCTCTTTTCCTTCCTTATTTCCCTTTCCTTTTCTTTCTTTCCAAAACTTGTTAGACCTTCTATGTTAGGTATTTGAACCTTCTCACTAGAGTCTTTTTATACAGTATATCCTCATATTTTTTTCTCTTTTTTCGCTTTGATTTTTAAGGGTAATTATAGGGTTTTATAGGTTTTTTGATGAATTCCCTAAAAAATTGATCAAAGCTCAATCCTTTGATCAAAATGAGAGAGCTCTGGATAAGTTTTACCTTCTCTAAGCTTGTTGGCTATAGCGTGGTACTTCCCTTCTCTTTTCCTTCCTTCTTTCCCTTTCACTTTTTATTCTTTCCAAAGCTTGCTAGACCTTCTATGTTAGGTTTTTAAACCTTCACACTAGAGTATTTTTATAGAGTATATCCTCACATTTTCTCTCTTTTTTCTCTTTCATTTCTAGGGGTATTTATAGGGTTTTATAGGTTTTTTGGTGGATTCCTTCAAAGATTGATCAAAGCTCAATCCTTTGATGAAAATGAGAGGGCTTTGGACAAATGTTACCTTCTCTAAGCATGCTGGCTATAGGTTGCTACTTCCCTTCTCCTTTTTTTTCTTTTTTCCCTTTCCCTTTTCTATTATTTTCAAGCTTGCTAGACCTTCTATGTTAGGTCTTTAAACCTTCATACTAGAGTCTTTTTATAAAGTATATCCTCATGTTTTTCTCTATTTTTTCTCTTTGATTTCTAGGGGTATGTATTGGGTTTTTCTAGGTTTTTTGGTGGATTCCCTCAAAGATTGATCAAAGCTCAGCCCTTTAATCAAAATGAGAGAGCTCTGGATAAATGTTAACAGCTAGAACTTTTATCTTTCAATGGTTTTTGGGGATGGTTTGTTTTTCCTAGGTGGTTTTCTTTTTCTTGGAGATAAAGGCATTGATTTCTCACCTTTTGATCTTGGATAAAAGATTTATGGCTCTTGATAAGAACCCTCTAAGAGTTTTTAAATGTGAACACATGAAAATGTTGGGTGGTTTAGCCCAAATAGGTATCTTAGTCAAGGTTGACTGAGTTGGCCACTTTTGAGGCTTTGCTGGAGCAACTATGATGTAAACGTCATTGAAGACCACTTGAACTTGATAGAGGACATGCATACATTTTTTCGACCCATCCTTGCTCAATTTAGAGGTTCATAGCATCATATTTATTCGTTCAAAAGTGCCAACTCGATCAGCCTATAATGTGATAAGGCATGAAAAGTTGATCATGGACAAGATGTTAGAGACTTCTATGAAAGAATTAGGATGTAAATGTCTAATTTCATGGGTGAACAACACTCGCTAGCAAGAGTAGCTTAAAATATGAAAAATATCAAGTCTTTTGTACGAAAGTAATCTAACTCTTTTAGGTAAAGTGATGGGTGAAATCAATGCTGAAAAGAGAATAACCAAAGAGCATGCTTAAAATAATAAGAATATGATACACGAGATAATAATAATGATTGGTCTATAATTCCATCTAGTTTTAAAGTAAAAAAAATGCCCTATGTATAGAAAAAATGGCTAACGACTTGTTCGAGAGAGAACAAAAAGGATAAGCTAAAGTATTTAAGTTGTTGGAGGTCTAATATTACCGAATAGTTTAAGCTAGATAATGTAACAAATTTGACAAGCTAAAGCAAGGTGGTGATATGAAGTGTTAAGAAATCTTGTCTTGTTTGCCTTATGTGGCAAAAAAGATTATAATATTATTTTAAATTTAATTTATGATGTAAGGATAAGGTAATTAATACTTTAATGTGATAACAAGATAATTTAAATTTTGGTCTAAGGACAAGCTAAGTACATATCTTCCACACTTGTGCATATGAGATTAAATAATTTAGGTTTGTTATGGTCATTCAATTTACTAAAGGTCTTAGACTTTTTAGGTTTGAACATAAAGTGTTTGAAGCAATTTTTAGACTAACTTTCAAAGTTGTTTCTTAGGTATATAAAATTGGTTTCAAGATTTAAATTAGTTCTTAAAATCATTTGAATTATAATAAATTTAACAGCTAATACTAATCTTGAAGCAAAAGTCTTTTACATATGAATCCAAGCTTCACCTAACCTCTAGACATATCAAATATCTTTAAGATAATATAAATGATGATGGACCTATTTCAACGTGAATTCAATGCAATGATTAATAGGTAATTAATGGTTTAAGTAATCAAAACCAGGAACAAAATAACCTTAGGTCAATAAGTTATTGACCTCCACTTTTAAGTATAAGATTAACTCATTGGCTTAGGGTGTACTTTATGAAAGAGCTTAGTGGGAAATGCACCTATAATTTTTCTTCTATTTTTTAGTAGTTTTTATTAATTTAGACTCATTTTATTCACCAATCATATCCCATCATGTTTCTTTTATTTTTACAGGAGGATCCAAATAGAAGAGAAAAGCCTAAAAGAGATTTATCCTCTTAGAGATCTAACTTTGGGGTTCCTCTTCATTATCTAAGGGTTCTTGTTTCTCTTGGTCCACTAACAAGGTAGAAGCTTTTCTTAGGAAAGATAACATAAAATCAAAGAGGATCTAATTAATATGATTGAGTAAATAGATTTTAGGAGAGCAATGGTTATGATATAATCCTTGCAAGGGTTGAACATTCAAATCTTATTTTGGTGTATCTTGAGAAGTTTCGTATCAGTTGATATCAGAGCCTGAGTTATTATCAGGTTATATCCCTTTAAGCTTTAGTTTGTGTCATTTCTTGATTTCTTTTTTTATATATATAATTTAGGCTAGGTCTTGTTTCTTAAAAACAATTATTCTTCTCTTATTATTTCAAAGTTTGAATCAAACCCTATATAAAAAAATCATCCTGCTTAGTTTCTTGATTTTGTTGATCACATCAAAGAAAAATTATGTTCTAGATCTTCATCTTATATGTTTCTTGATTTTGGCCTAGAGTAAAAAATTAAAGGAAAAAACAATCTTATTGTTGCCAAATTGTGTGGATAATAAAAAAGGAAAAGTTCAAGAAAAATTCCAAGAATTGTTTGAATTGACAAGTTAGGGCATAACCGAATACAAGCTCTTGTATTCTAGGAAAAAAATGATCTGAAGGCTTATTTGAATTGAGAAAAGAAGGTTAAGTTTATATTTGATATCGATATTCAGAGGAAAAGAAGGTAAAACTAGTTATAGTTGAATTCACTAATTATGCTATTATTTGGCGGGGTTAACTTGTTATAGGTAAGAGGCATAATGAAGAAAGAATCATTGACACATGTGTGGAGATGAAAGCAATCATGAGGAAGAGGTTTGTCCTTGATTACTATAGAAAAGTATATAATAGATTGCAATCTTTATCCTAGGGTTCTAAAAGTGTTGATGAATATTTTAAGAATATGAAAATAGATATGATTAGAGCTAATGTTTCTAAACATAGAAAGCCACAATAGCTAGATTTTTAATTGATTTAAATAGTGATAGTGCTAATGTGGTTGAATTGCAACATTATTTAGAAATTAAAGATATGGTGTATATAACTATAAAGGTGAAAAAAATAGTTGAAAAGAAAATGTGGTGCAAGACTAGACAGTTATTGGGAATCCTCTCAGGGTTAAAAGTTGAATTTTAGGAGAGTGGATAATGTACAAACAAAGTCAATAGCAGCACCTAAAGTTGTTAACCCTTATATTAAAAAAAAAAACAAGTTATAGCATTACAGGAAAAATGAAAAAATAATATTCAGTCAAAGCATAAAAGAGAGTTTAAGTGTTTTAGTTGTCAAGCACTTGACCATTATGCATTAGAGTGTCAATGTAAAACAATTATGATTTTGAGAAATGATGGAGAAGTAGAGTCAGCTAGTGATGAATTTGAATGTGAAAGTACGCCCTAGTTTGAAGATACAAGTGATGAATGTGTTGAGTATCCGGTTGAGAGGGAAAAGCTTCTGGTGAAATGAACACTAAATTTGCAATATAAGGTGGCTGATTTGGAGGAGCAACGAGAGAACATCTTTTATACAAGGTGTCATGTTCAAAATAGGGTTTTGGAAATGTTTCTCTACCATAAAATGATGATGATGATGTACTGCTTTTAGAAAAAGTTCATATTATATATTTAAGGACAAATATTTTTAAAGAGAAAGAGAATGATATGATCCATGCAAAGAGAATGATATGATCCATGCAAGGGTTGAACTTTCAAATATGATTTTAACATATCTTAGAAGGTGTCTGCATGAGGTTAGGAATGGTTAAGTTGAAAAACAATCAAAGAAAATGAGTGCTCAAGTTTAATGATAAGACTACGTTTTCCTCTCCATATTGACTTCCTATAATAGGACCTAATAGTTCCCTAGATATCAGATGGTCCTTAACATCACAACTAATTATAACTCTCATTCTTTATAGTTCTTCAAGAGAGACCCTACCCCATTATAAATCATATTTGAGGGTTATCTTCTCTCGCGTGTTGGAGAATCCACTCCTTATAAAGGTGAGGTTTGAGTTTATACCTCCTTCCATACTAACCTTAACTTAAGAGGATAGTCACACTTGTACTTTTTTGTTAAAGAAGAACCTATATTGTTGTAATTGTTAAGAATGGTGAATATTGAGATATTTGAGTGTTTATCTCAGTTCCTCGAAGAAATGGATGAGTGGATGTAGGGTAGCTGATGTGAACCCTGTGGATATAATGATCAAGAAAACCAAAATCAGATCCATCCTTTTAAGAAAGCTAAATTTAAGTTTTGAGCTTGACATATCGATAATGTGTACCAATATATTTGAGGTTGGACTTCGATTCTGCCAACAGATTATGAAAACAACTTTTGTTATATTTAAATTAGTTGGGTTATTGTTTTATTTATCTTTTAGTTATTATTAGGCATTTCAGAAATATTAGGGCTTTTATTTAAATTTAAGTTCAATAGATTATTATTATTTATTAGGTATATTCATATTCATTAGGGATATCTTATTAGACTTAGGATTTTTTCTAGTATAAATACTACTTTATAGACTTTTTAAGGTTAGACTATGAAACTATTTTTAATAAAGAAATTGGCATTTTAGCTATCTTTTGTGTGGTTTAGTGATTCTCATACTAAGTTCTTGATTAAACTTGCGAACTCTTTTAAGGATTGATTAACTTCGTTGTGATTTTATACTACTCGTGTGCGTCTCTTTATAGGTGTAGGGTGGGCATGACCATCACATATAATTTTGTTCTCCAAGGTAAGTTCTTGTTGGATTAAACTGCAAACCACTCAAGTTTGATTTTAACATATCTTTGAAGGTGTGTGCATCAAGTAAACCAGGTTTAATTAGGAGATAGTGCATTTAGGTGTATCATCTGGCTTCAAGTGAATCAACCCCATCCAGGGTTCTATTGTCTATGGGATATCAAAAAGCCTCTTACTTATAAATTTTATCACGTTAGGCCCTAAGGACACCCCATGTCTAATTTGATGGTTAGAGCTTTGTACTTCTTAGGTTGTCAATAGTTCTAAGAACCTAAATTGATGACTCCCATTTTAAAAGAGCACTTGACCATGGTTTAAAGGATATTTTAGTATCATTTTATTTTGTCATTTATGATTGCTATAAAGGTTTAACATTTTCATTTTTTACATATCTTTATTTCTTTTAAATGCTATAAAGAAATTGAAAGATTTTGTCCACCCTTGAATATCTTTCAATGGAATAGTTAAATTAGATTTGGTGTTGTCAATTTATCTAAGATGTTTTTTACTATAAAGATATTTTATTGATAACTACATAATCTATGCCAATGAACATATAATTCAACTGGGAAATATATAATAATAATAATAATAATAATAATAATAATAATAATAATAATAAAACACAGTAATAATGAAACATAGTATAATTAAAGACATATAATTTCTAATGTGAAAGTAAAGGCAAGTCTAACAATGATATGATCCTCTAGCAAATACATAGCACATTTATAAATGCAAGAATATAAAATAAATTTTCTAGAAAACAAAACAAAGCTTGAAATTTGAAGAAATCTTACATGAATTTGTATTAAGGTAAATACAGAAGTTATGGATTTAGAGATATTGATTTTCTTTGCTCAAGAATTGTCTAAAGAAAATTATTTGCGTTGAACAAAGAGAGAGCCACCTATTTATAGGGGGAATGATGGCAAATTTGAAATTTTATGAAGTTTTTTTAATTATTGGACTTTTGAAAGGTTGTCCGATGTAGTTGTCTGTCTTATCTCCTACCGCTGAAAGTTTTTTATTGTATTTGTAAGTGGAGGAGAACTTGTCTTTTATGCTGACAAAAATCTTTGGACTGATAGTATGAAAGGCTAGAAGAAGATAGGCCTAGATGGACTTGCCATAAAGGCATGAGAAGATGTGCATTATAAAAAGAGAACAAAATTAAAAATGGGCTATAAATATTTTTGGCCTCTTAAAACTCCTTTTTTTGTTTTTACATAGACACACTTATACGAACACAGGCACAAATGCCTAGGGTTTTTGTATAGGAGGGAGAATTCCAAAACAAACGTATTCGTTTTCATCTTATTAACCAATTATGGATTCTGAAGATGAAGAGGAAATAAAGCCATTTGATTTGGAGTCACTCTGTAAGAGCTTATTCATGATTTGAAGATATTCTTCTTTAGATTTTGCTGCAACAATAAAGGCTGAAGCATTCGATTTTTAGGCTAAAAACTTAGATTGGGGGTTTAAGACTTTAATCTCAGCTTTTTGATTTTCTTTTAACCATTGTAAGACTGTAGGTTTGGAACTCTTAGATTCCGCAGCAAAAAGAATCTCACCATTTGACTTTAAATCTTATGATGAGAATGAGGGATCCATGTTATGTATTGTAATCAAAATACCATGAACAGAGTCAATGAATAAAGAATTTTGAACATAAAAGGAGAAGTGGTGGAAATCGTTTTTTGCTTTTTGTGGCTTTGTAATTTTGTTTGAAAAAATGTGTAAGCATTTTCAACCATAGGATGAGATTGACGAAGGTCAAATAAAATACCAAAATAGTCCTACCATTGGTGAAACTATTTTGGTAATTTTGAAGTGTTTATGGATTTGATGAAGTAGAATTCCTAAAAATGACTACCCTTTGAGTTTTGGAGAAGGAAAGTATTAAACCATGTTTGTTGGTAATCTCAATAGGTGTAGGAGCGACAAAGGTTATGTAATGCGACTTGAAAAATGAATTTTTTTGTGTAGATCTTCTTTCAAATCAGAAGAGTAAATGATTTTTTAGATAATACATGTAGAATAGATGGGTTGAGAATGATTATGCTGAAGTTTGAAGTGTTTAAATCTGGTTAATCCTGTTATTTCAAGGATTGTCATATAATAAGGTTGGGGTTTTGTAAAATCTCATGGTTTATAATTCCAACATGTAGGAAAAATCTTTAAAGTTGTTATTGAAGCATCAAGATGAAAAAATCCATCTTTAATAGATAAAACATTTTGAAAGTTTTGTTTTACAATATATTCAGATTCTTCTTTAAAAATCTTTTTGTTTTGAGATAAATCAATTTGAGAGTTTCATAAATATTGAAGCAGAGGTTTTTGAGAGGAAGATCCTACTTTAGTTTTGAAGATCAGTTGAGAAGATTTACCTTCCTATGAGGATCTCTGGCTTATAGTTTGTAAAGCCAAAACTAGTTTTAGAGAATTTGAAATGAAATCTAACCAATTTTTTACCTGAGAAGAATGATTCATTTTTTCTTCTTTGGTAACTATATCAATCCATGATTTGATTGGTTTTGCAAAAGAAATAAGTTTTAAAGGGTTTAGGGGTTTTAGAGATTCTAGTTTTTGGTGTAGGGGCTTTGCCTTTGTCTCTGGATTTTGGTGACATCATGACCTATTTCAGAGAAATTCTATGGTTAGTAAAACAGATATAGAATTGGTATCTCCTTTTCTAAATTCTATATTAAAATAAAAAAAATATTAAGTATAGCTTGCTATCGGGAAAAAATCTGTTTTGATGTAATGTTTTGACATCTTTTTTGTAAAACCTCTTTAGCTGATTTGCAATCAATACGCAAAAGAAACATTTGGTTTAGTAAATCACTCTAAAATTTTGTAATGCACATGAAAATCAAAATAATTTTTTTATGGTTGAATAATTATTTTGACAATTATTTCATTATGTAAATGTAAATTGAAGATTTTTTTTTTGGAATTTTTAACTTTCTTAAGGATACCACCATAACCCAACTCTGAAGCATCTGTTTCAACTATTTTAGGAGCTAGGGGATTTGTTATGTGTAAGCAAGGGATTTCTTGTACCTTTTTTTTTATTTTTTATTTTTTAATATTTCTAGACTATTCATCAGACCATGGTACAAGATTTTTTCTTAACCTATCATGCAATGGTTTTGCTATACTGCTAATGTTTGGATAAAAGTTTTAAACATAGCTAAGACTCCCTAATAATCTTTGCATCTGGTTTTTGTCAAGGATTATGTTAGGAAATTTACAGGTAAAGGTGATGAATCTTTCTATAAGTGTGATTGTGCCTTGTGAAATATAGTGACCAAGAAAACGAATATGAGTTTGAAAAAGAGAAATCTTAGTTTTTGAAATAAATAATCCATTTTTATTTGCAAGATAGAAGAACGTTAGTAAATGTTTAAATTGTTGTTCTAAAGAGTTTGAAAAAATAAGAACATTATCAGTGTAAATTATGTAAAATCTTGAATATGGATTAAAAATAACGTTCATGATTCTTTGAAATTCTGAGAGAGCATTTTTCAATCCAAATGGCATTATGTTCCATTCATATTGGCTAAAAAGAACTGTAAATGCAATTTTATAACGATCTTTTGGATGAATCTGTATTTGCCAAAAACCTGATTTTATATCAAATTTTGAAAGTACAAATTTAGAATGTAATTTTTGCAATAAATCTTTCTTGTTTGGAATTGGATAACTAATCTATTTCAAAGCTTTATTTAAAGGTTTGTAATCTATGATGAGTCATGGTGTGCCTTTTTTTATTTAAGAATTTTTGTTGACATAAAAAGGTGCACATAACTAAGGTGATTTAATTTTTTGTATAAGACCTTTAGACTGTAAATCTTGGGTTTCAAGTCTACAATGTTGTTCTAGCTCAACATTTATCTGGATAGGTCTAACTTTTATAAGGATTTGTTTTTCATTAAAATTATCACCATAGGGGAGATCAACCACATGTTGTTTTCTTTTTCAAAAAGTATTTAGTATATCAGAACAAATTTATGATTCTATTTCGGTTTGGAAATCTGAAATTCTTTTCATAAAACAGGGTTTTGTAATTATTGTTCTATTTTTATTTTTATTTTTGTAAAAACACACCTTGTTTCAGATGCATAAGCTGAGTACGCTTTTTAAAAATTAAAGCATTTATTTGATGAGTATGAATAGAACATGCTTTGATTAAATTAATATTTATAGTTTTAGTTTTTCTAGGAATGGAAAAACAAGTTTTGAACCATTGAATTTTGAAGTAATGCTTTCATGACTAGTTTTGTAAGGACTGATCATATCAATGAAAGGAGTGTCAAGAATAACAATATGATTGATATAAAAACCATTGTTTGAAATGGATGCTTGAGTTTTGTTTTTTATTCCTAATATAGTACTGTTTGCTGCAAAAAGTTTTTCCAACTTTTTAAAAATTGTTTTGAAACTATTCCTTCTTTGATATAATTTAAATCTACACATGTACCAAATAAGACGATAGTATCTATTTGAAAATCATCTAGAAAAACCAAGGTGATTTTTATGAAATGTTTTTTTGAAGTAATTTGAGTTAAAACAAGGAGAAAATCTTCAAGAATATGCTCAATGTTTGTCAAAGCATGATCTCTTAGATCATGTTCTATATAATGATTAGAAATTAATTCTCTATCAGAATCTGAATCATTTCCTAATTCTATATAAAAAAAAGTTTTAATATGGCATCATCTTTTTGTTGGGCTTGTTTAAGGTTGCTAAGCTCAGTTTTGATGGTTTTGATTTCAAATTATAATTTTAGGATAGTAGCTAGAGGTTTAGATTTTTATTTTTTAAGGATTTTTGTAAGATTATAAGTATTTGTACTGGTTGAATGTAGAAGAGAATGACTTTGAACATACTATAGTAGCTCTAGTTTATCAAAAGTATTTAAGAGTTTGTATAGGTAAGTTTTTTTTGTAGTTAAGGATCATCAAGGCATTTGATGGCTTCAAGGATGAATTATTGGTCTCTAGTAAGGACATTTATTTGTCTTGAAATGTGGCTAGAAGAGTCTTCCAAGTCAGAATTAGATGTTGTTATCTCATCAATTTTTATAGGTTCTTCAAAAGTGTCTGAAGGGTTTGTTTTAGTTTCAAAGGCTTCAATTAAAAGAGAATGGATATGATGAATAACTTCTTCTTCTAATTGAAGTTCATGGAGTTTGGTATTTACACGATAAAATCTAGAAGTATGACCTTTTTTGCCATATTTGTAACAGGTAATGGTTTTGAGGTCAAATATGGGCTTGGATTAGGAGTTTTTTGTTGCTTTTTATTTTATATATATAGGAGACTTTGTAGTAAGGTTCAGATTTGATATTAAAATATTTTTTGTATTTGTGGGCTAATTATTTGTGAAGTGGTTTAAGATGTTTTGATTGAGGCTTGGAACAGGTACCACCACAAGCTGGTTTTTTAATAGATAAGTCAAACTGTTGATAAAAACTTCATGATTCATGTCTGGTTTGTTTCATTTCCCACTTAAGATGTTTTTGGAGTTTAAGATTTTGACAGATTTTGAGACCTTCTATTTAGGTGAAGCTAAAAAGTTCATCATATTATGAGTGCTCATAGGGGATAGTTTTATTGCCAGAGGTGTCTTTGATTTTGTTTTTAACTCTATTTTCTAGAAGGGTATGTAATCAAGCAAGAAATTTTTCTTTCCTAAAAGGTTGTTAAAGTCTTCTTAAAGCATAACACAAGTAAGAATGGTGTTTTTGTATAATTGGAAGTCACTAAGTTTTCTGCATCTAATATTTGAAAGAAGTTCAGCATTTTTATCCTTTAAATGGAATGGATCTCCTACGAAATGTAGAGAAATAGTTAGTATCAAGGTTGATACTACATCTTAGATAGTGTTACCAGATAGGTCAAGGATTGGTGTTTGATTTTCATAGGTTTGAATAAATTGTAGAATCTTCAATTATTAGGTTTCAGTGAGATGACAATACCACCATCCTTTTAATTGACCAGAAAATCGTGCAATTAAAAGTTTAGCTTTGGCTTTGTCTAAGGTTCTAGTCTGAGTTTTGTAAGTATTGGCAGCGATTGTCATTTGTTGTATGGTATTTATGATGTTGTATTTTATTATTCCATCAATTTTCCATTCATAAAGGGAAAAAGGCATTGAACTAATGATGGTTAATAATGCCCGACTCACTTTGGATTTCTATGTCTGGTGTAACAAGAGGTGTTCTGGGTATAGGGTTTCTCTAATAAAGTTTGTTTGTTTTAGGAATTTCTTCTTAGAAGGCTTCTTCTTCAGTAGAAGTTTGGTTTTGTCATGTTATATAGTGTTTACATGGCTTGTGAAGGTTTGAGGGTGGTTACTGATTTAGGTATGTCAGGAGCAATGAAGATGAAAGAGAAAACTTCATGGTGGTTGAGAGTCCTTAATAGCTTTAAGAAAATCTTTTTTGTTATTTTGAATTTGATTTTGGCCAACTTTAATGACTTAGTAAGGTTTGAAAACTGGGTTTTTAAGCTTTTGTTCAATAGGTTTTGTAGTTTCAACAAGAAAAAATAAAGACTTATGGTATGTTTTTCTATTATATTAAGTTGTTATCCTATGATGTCGAGGTTTGTGTTTATGAAGTTGTTTTGTTGTATAATGTGTTTGGTATTGGTGGTAACATCTTCATTTGGGAATTTGTAAGGAGAAACTTTAACTATTTGGTCTTTATGAGGGATTTTGAGGTTTCTCAATGGAGGATGTTCAGATTCAACGGGAGAACCATTTGATAGTTTCTATATATGGGTTTTGTTCCTTGTTTTAATAAGACATACATATTTTATAAAAAGATATGCAATATGATTTTTAGAAGTATAATATAACTCAAACCAATCAAAAAACAAGATTTGTATTTTATGTAATGCAATAAAATCATAAAAACATTTTTGTATTTTTTATTGTTGTTTAAAAAAAAATTTGGAAAACCAAAATCTCTATTCAAAGTTATGTTTACTATAGAAATCATATATAAAATATTTTTTTATTAATGAGAAGTTCTTTTTCTAAAGCATTTAGTTCATTTTGGATATTCTTTATTATAGCTGAGAAAGTTGGAGAGGTTGGTGAAGAGGGGCAATCATTTTCTAGGTTTATATATAAAGGCTTGGGTATATTTGTGGTATAATCTATATTTTGAAAACTAGTACTAGGAATATCAGAGGTTGATTTTTTAGATGAATTTATATGGTAAGGTGTATTTATGAGAGAGGGGATCTCAAAGATTCTTCCTAAATTAAGAGTACTAAATGAAGAGGATTCATCTTAGAATCTGGAACTGGTTGAATGTCTGTGGAAGGTTAGTTTAACATTGTCATCACTATATTGAGTTATTTATTTATGTTGGATATTTGATTGTAAAGGTTGTTGAGGTTTAGATTGGGTTGCTCTTTAAAGGATCCTATCTTCTAGTAAGGTCACATATTTCCATTGGATGACTCTGGGTATAACTGTGTTTGATTTTGAAATGTCTGTTTGTAAAACTAAGGTTTCAGCTTTTTGAGATTGAAATTTATGTTTGTTAGCAAAAATAAAAAACATAGCTTTTATAGTGGATTTTGAAGATCAAAACTACTAAAATTAATCCTTCAAACGTATTGTAGTCATGAGTTTTTATTTGTTACTATGTAGTATGTTTTTTTTCTTGGAGAGAGATGATAAGATTTGGGTAACAATCAAATGAGACAGGACCACTACATAAACTAGATTTTATAAAGCTTAATAATGAATCTTGGAAATTATGGCATCTGACATCTCTAGGGACTGCAAGGATAGAAGTGTCTAAGCCTTATTTGGTACGGAGCTTTATTCTTACTTGTACAAAACCAACATGAATATATTTGTAGTTTATGTGTTTGTGTTTTTGTAAGGATTTTTGGGAAATAAACTTGATAGTTTCAAAAGGTTTTGTAAGTTGTATATCTTTTTCTTTAATTTTAATAGTAGAATTAATTTTTTTTTGATCAAATGTAAGAATTGTATAGATAAAAAATAACAAGACAAGCTTGCGGAACAAGCTGGAAACTAGCAGTACATATAGACATACATAGCCAGGCAAAGGGAACAGACTCCCTTGAACAAACCGTAGAAAGACAAGCTTGCGGAACAGAAAGCAAAGGGAACAGACTCCCTTGTACAACCTAAAATCAAAGGGAATAGGCTCCCAAATAGGTAATATGCTCTTGAACAAAAACCAGCAAGTAAGATAAGGTTGAATGGAGAAGTTTGATAAATCTTGTTCTTTTGGACTTTTAGTATTTTCTAATCATCAATATTTTTTTAAAATCCTCAATAGTAATTTCTTTACTATTAATAATGCTTTTGTTCCCAAAAGAATCAAATATAAAGGAGGCTAAAAAAAAACTAATGCTATAGAAAATAAAATCAATAAAAGATTACTTAGGCTATGTTTGTTTCCCGGAATTCACTTTCCGGGAAACCACTTTCCAAACTTTCTTGTGTTTGTTTGCCATTAGAAAAGTTAGTTTATTTCCCGGAATTCACTTTCCAGGAAACCAGTTTCCAAACTTTCCTGTGTTTGTTTGTCATTAGAAAAGCTTGTCAACGGAAAACATTTTCCAGTCATAGAAAAATTTGGCTTGGTTTCCAGGAAAGTGTTTCCTGGAAATTTGGACGAAAAACACTTTCCAGAAGTTGTGAAAAAATTAAAAATATCATATTATTTGCTGATTATATCAAACTTAGTTCTCAAACTTTTGATTGCTCTATATATATATATATATATATATATTTTATTTTTTTTTGAATATTTATTTTTCAATTTCATCTCTTAAAATTTAATTTTTATATTAACTTTGGTCCTCATTTTTATAATTGTTATTTGTTTTTTCTTTATCATTTTTTTATTG
>Ga0307513_10004467_pt1 | contig 18673 bp, 21 predicted proteins | sample 15_EM_MG_FD_202174 | JGI IMG/M metagenome (GOLD analysis project Ga0307513, IMG submission 202174) | Populus trichocarpa ectomycorrhiza microbial communities from riparian zone in the Pacific Northwest, United States - 15_EM | ecosystem: Host-associated > Plants > Roots > Unclassified | place...
CCTCCACTCCACTCTCTCTCACGCCTACAAGCGAGCGGCACCCGTTCCCAGGCACAGTGCCTGCACTACCCGGGTCCAAACCAAAGACGAAACGAGGGAGTGTCCTCCGCTTCTTTGGCATAAGCAACAGCAACCACTTGCATGAATCGACAACGAAGAACGCGTTCCTGTCTGCGCCCGAGAGACCGGATCGGCGCTGGCTCGAACGACGGCGTTCCCAGACTTTACCCTCTGGTTCTGACGCGGCAGTGCACCAACACGCAGAGAAGGGTTTCCAAGTCCTCCGGAGACCGACGGCTGATACGTATAATCGGCATGCACTCCAACGGCCTAACATCCCCCCTCGCTCTTCGGAACCGCATATCACTGGGATTGGTGGTGATGGTGATGGTCGCACATCGCCCTCGAACAAAGACAATTACCTTAATCCACCTCCTAGTAGTTACAATATTAACAACGGCATGCTCTCTGTGCCGCAGGCGGCGAACTCCAAGGAGAAGCGCGAGAGCGTGCTGGGAAGACTGGTGAAGAAGCTTTCGCTTGTGAAGAAGGATAACAGTAATGAGTGGGAGCGGCAAGGCGGGCTTGGGCTCGGTGTCAACGAAACGGGCAAGCGGTCGAGTGCGAATGTCCAAACTCAGGGTCTGGAAAGCGGTGGTAAAGGTTCGAGGGCTGTCACTCCGAATGACTACTCTGCAGGCGAGGACTCAACCTCCCAGCAGTACCATGCCCAGGACCGGCGCGCATCGTCAAAAATAGGCCATCTGGAGCCAGAATCTGAGCTCGGGCGTGGTCAGGGCGGGCAAGATGGGGCGGAGGAGGGCCCGGTGCCATCTTACCCCCAGCCGCTGGTCGAGCACCTCGCAAACGAGGGCCGGCAGAAGGGCCAGCCGAGTCCTATACCCGACTCATCCAAACACATGTCCAAGCCAGATATCCAGCTCCAGCCGCCGTTGCCGCAAGATGAAAAACAGAATACCCCTCCGCAGACGCCGTTCCGCGGGCAGGCGCTGGAGAAGGAAAGAGAGCGGAGGGACTCCTCTGATGGCCGTAGTTCGCCCGAGTTGCAGTTTGCAGGCCTGCTAGGCGCGTTGATGGTTACCAACCCCGATCTTCTGTCCGATGCAGGGAGCATGTTGGGCGATAGTCCACACCAGGTGTCACGACAAAGACAAAATGGCCAGCTGGTAGTCCCCCGCGCGCCGTTTACGTTGAAGCCGGAAATGATGAGCTCGGCAGAGAGCACACCGTATACGCCGTTTGTCCCACTGAGGAAGGTCACAAATCCTGATCCCGAGACGGAAACGGAGGAAGGGACACTCAAAAGGCCGAATTCTGCTATTACGCCCAGTCGGCCCACGACTCTGATGGGAGCGCCGCCTGTGCCGTCCCTCCCTGAGGTTAAACGGGACTCTGTTATTCGCACACCGACGCAGGAGCTTGGAAGGAAGTTGGAGGAGAGGGAAGGAGGGTACAAGCCTGTTCAGCGGGATCCTCGTCTACTCGCCCTTGCAGAGATTGTAAATCCCTCGGGGCGCAAGCCCGTTCCTGGGCTATCAGCATCTCCAGCGAAGGGTGAGGAGCCCATGCAGGTGCTTACTTCCTCTCCCACAGCGGAGGAGTACGACGACGACGACGCCGACGCGAATATCAAATCCCCTAAGTCGACTGCCACCATCGACGAGATCATGGATCTGTCCCCTCAACCGCCTCAGGCAGCTCTCTCTCCAAGTGGGATGACGGTAGTACTGGAGGGACTGCAAAGTCCCAGGGCGCACCTCCAGCAGCCGAACAAGCTCGAGCCATTTGTTGATCCACTAGATGATAAGCCCCTCCCTGCTATCCTATCGAGGAATCTTTCGATGATGTCCCGCGCCACCTCAGTCCCGCCAACTCCACCCCCGAAGAGTTTCGCCCAGCTCGCGAGGCTTAGTGCACCACGGCTAGCCCCGACTGAGCGCGTCCCGCAGGGTACCGAGGAAGTCTCCCCGCTGCCTTCGCCTAGTCTTACGTCCCCCCCTGCACGACCGGTGCGGAGTTCGTCGCGGTTGATACCATCGACGTCGTCGTCGTCGTCGTCTCCCGAGCCTGTGCGCCGTGCAACACCCACTACCGTGGCGTCCAAGTCCCCAACACCCGAGCGGCAGCCCTCAACCCCCGTCGTTCGCAGCCTAAGTCCGAGGATGCCCTCCTCTCCCTCAATAGCCACCATTCCCTCCCCGAGCCCATTGAAAGCACCCTCCGCACTGCCCGACCCCGCCATGCTCTCCCCTCCCTCGCCAGGGACCGAATCAACGCTCACCACGCCTGCGCTAAGTGCAATACCTACCATCCCCTCCCCCGCTGTCACGTACGTCCCCGTGCCCGTGTACATCCCCGTCCTTCCTCCGTCTAAGCCCACGAAGTCCGCGCCGAGACCTGTGCCGTCACCCAACCCCCTTCCTCCACCCCCTGCTTCTGTCTTCCTGTCGAAGAATGACCGCGAGGGCTCAACGAGGCCCATGATTACGCATGCACATTCGTATCACACCTCATCGGGTCCTTCCAGTGCAAACACTGCGCCGGTGATGAAGCGACTTAGTTCTGCCGAGACGCAATGTGAGTAGTCTGGAGACCCTCGATTTTGCACGCGATCCTGTTTACTGAATTCTCTTCGATTTGGCAGACCGGCCCGACTCGATCGCTCAGACGCTCGAGAAGACCCCGTCGACGTTTAGTGGATACACGACTGCCCCCGAAGGTCTGGGTAAGGCTCGATCCCAGTCTACTAGTCCATCAGGTGAGGGCCTCTGCGCTCCAAAATATCTTCTGGCTGTCCGCTGACCGTCCAATTCAAGTGCCACCCCCAGTTAATACTTCGATTTTCCGGAGGAGGTCGAAGAAGGAGAAGGAGAATATTCCCGCTCTTGGTAATGAGTGGGAAGTCATCGAGGCGGTTATGATGCAGTCTCCCGATACCCCCACTCCCACCTCTCCTACTTTTCCCAATACATCGACCAGTCCGACTTCTCCCACTGTTAGGAGGGGACCATCGAACCATGCTCGTCAAGCCTCTGCCTCTACATCAAGTTCGCAGTGGAGACGAGAGGAAATGGAGCGCCCGAGCGTCAATGGGACCAGCAATGGTCGATATGATAGCTACCTCTCGTCGAGACAGGATGGATATCCCTCCCGTCACGATAGCTACATTGCCCCACGGCCGGACGATTTTCCCCGACAGGACAGCCACGGCTCGAACATGTCCCCTTCACACAGTCGGACGGGTAGTGGGGATGCCAGGGAGGCACGTGAGAGGGCCAGAGAATCGAACAGATTCCTCCACAGGTCACCCACTGCCCCTGCTGCTCCTGTCAAGCCTTCAGCCCCACCTATCCAGGAGAAAGTCCGTGGACCGGAGAAGCTTGTAAAGAGCAAGTCCAGGCGGGACAAAGAGATGGAAAGGGAGCGTGAGCGGGAGGCGAGTCGACGAACCTCGCCGCTTGCTCCTTCTGGGCCTTCGAAGCTAAGGTCGAAGACGGCAGATATGCGAGCGGAGCAGGATCCACCTAGAGGTGCCCTTAACCCGAACCCATCGACCCGTCGTGCTCGGCCGATATCGGAGGTAACTGTCGAGCCTACAGAGCAGCTGAGGGCCCAAGGAGCATGGGAACATGCCAAAATACTCGGAATCCGAGGGCAGAGTGTGGTCATGCCTGACAAATTCTCTGTGGCGCCCCCGCCTCCACAGACAATGCCACACGCTCAAGGGCAGTACCAACCGCCCGTTGGTTCTCCACCTCCGCAATATCCCCAGTCTCAGCACCACCAGAACGGTCATCTCCCCCGGGCGGCTGCTGGATCTTCGCACACCCAGTTTGTCGTGCAGCCACCGTTCCAGGAGCAAGCGCAGAGTCAGCAGCAGCAACCACCTCGCCTCGGTGCATGGCCTGCGTACCAGTATCGCCAATATGCATACTACCCGCCCCAGCAGAGACAGACGCAGCCGGTCGACCCAAATCCTTTACCTGCCCCTCCAGCGCAGATAAATTATCCGCCGCAGCGAGTGAACAGGTGATCGTTTACCTCCCACTGCATTCCCCCCCAATTCCCATATCTGTTTTCGTACTGTTGCATGTCGCAGCGCTTCCACAATGTCGCATACCCACCAACTCGCGTTTTTGTTCATTAGAAACGGAACTTTCTACCTTTATTCGCAGTGCTCGTGTCTCATCATGGATATTCCCACCACAGACCCTCTTCTCTTATGTTGATTTTCTCAGTTATTCACCAGGCTATGTTTCCCTGTGCACGGTCTTCTCTCGACCACCAGATGCAAATACTCTATCATCCATATCACTCCTACTATCACTTTTCACGTCCTCTTGTTATTGGATCGCGTTGGCAAAATGCAATAACACTCGCATGCGAGCAGGTTTTAGACGCATCATGGATGGACCGCACATGAGCAGGAGAAGAAACAACGGTAAGGGAACAGAGAGCATGGGACAACACCGTCGGCGCCCAACTTAGATGGAGATGGTTTTGAAGACATTGAAGCCATCGAAAGCCGTGCTGATGACCACACCGGGTATTTGTGGATGCCAATGTACCTCCTTGATGTCCTTTTGTCCCTGATGGACGAAAAGCAATTGTGGAGGGACATCCTTCAGCTCTGCATTCGCGTCTGCGTTCCCCACCGCAGCGTCTTCGGCATCTTCCTCAACGGCTAAGTCCCATATTGTGACTTGGTCGTCCGCACCAGAAGCAACAAAGGCACTGTCCTCTGTGGGGTGCCATTCGACGGCTGTAATTGGTGCCTTGTGCCAGTCGAATGTAGCCACTGGTGAGGGCTTTGCCCCATCTCTGCAAATTAAAACTTAGTAGAAATACCCCGGATCTCGAAGAGTCCGACTTACGGCTTCCACGAGCGCATATCCCAAACCTTGAGATTCCCCTCATCGCCGCCACTAACAAGTAAGTATGCCGTTGCGGGGTTACGATTCCAGCTGATTACGTTCACGTCGCTGTCGTGGGCTCGCTCCAATACCATCACACTCTTGCGTCCCTTCACCCGAACATCCCATATCCTGATCGACTGGTCCGCTGAGCACGATGCGAAGACGGTAGGCTCTGATGGCGACCACTGAAGGTCCTCCACTGAGGACGTATGTGACGTGAACGGGTTCGGCATGGTGTTGAACCCACTCGCCGTTGATGTAGTCAGGTATATTTTGCTCGTGATGTCGCCGGTAAGTAAGCGTAGTCCATTGGTCGAAGCTGCCCAGTCCATAGCGAATCCCTCTGATCGCCCGTGGGTGGTAACCGTGTAAACGGGCTTGGATGCCTTCTCACGATCAAAGGCATATCCAGAGGTGTCTAACGACTCCAAAAATTGCCGGATATTGAAAATATGTACTTTCCCTGTTTCCGCCCAGGTGGCGACGTGATAGGGCAGGGTGGAAGCAGGCAAGGTGGAGAGGGGCTGGGCACGAATGCGATTCACTCCTCCAACATGAGGGAGAGATCGACTTTCTAGCACTGCGTTCTCATCGAGATCATCATCATCATCTTCCTCCTCCGAACCAGAGTCGCCTACAAAAAAATTATGGTCGTTTCAGTTGGATTTTCTCTCGGGCCGCAAAAAAAGAAAAGAACGACAAGAGAGACTCAGTTACCTACCGTCGTCCTTCTGTGTACGATGCAGCGAACTCATCTTGAGGACCAAGACCTCGTTTTTGTTGGCTTGATTGGCTTGCGTACCCGTCACGGCGTATGTAGTCGTAGGATAATTTCTACGTTCGTCCCCAAGATTATCTCTGAGAATATCGAATGAGAGACACGGCCATGCGACGTTCATTCGATGCAACAGTTCGTAAGCAGACTGGTCTGGCTCAAGGATTTCGTCCTTTGAGAGTATATGTCTTCCAGGAAGGAATACTTTAGTTTCTGGAGGAGGAGGGTCGTCGTCCTCTACTGCTCCCTGCACATCGACCTCCATTCCTACAACGCAGTAGGTTTAATTAGGCAAAAGCACAACTAGTACTCCCGAAGCAATGTACATACCGTCCTCATTATCTGTGGCATCGTTTTTTATTGAATCGACAGCATTCTCGTTCAAATCGACCTCGTCTTCCCATTCATCTTCGAAATCTCCCATTTCGTCTTCCGGCGCCTGGGAAGGTCGCTTGCCTGATGGGTTCCTTTTGTTGGACGGGAGCTCCTGCTCGTCTATTTGTGATGCGAGGCGCTTTGGCATGATGGCAGCGTTCGCGGAAGGGGTCAAATTAGTTCAAACCAGATATCCGAGCCTTGGTTGCCGCCACCTTCATGTCTTGCCCAATAACGACCGGTGATTATGTTACGATAATGAGTCACTCGTCGGCCTCGATGAGAAGGTGCGTCATTCGATCCCCTATGTCAGCTACTCTGCAAGTATCGTCAGGCCCGCAAGCGGCTCTATACGCACTCAAAGGCGCGCTATAAACCCTTCATCTGCCAACAGTAGACGATCGACGCACATTTTATTCTTCAGGGCGCCGTGACCGCGGATCTAACTTCGACCTGCCCCTTGCAGAATTGGAAATTTGCTAAATTACTCTCGTATCATACTGGGGTTATGTGCCATTGCTGTATTTCTCCTAGAGCTCGCACCCAACGGAACTCTATCTATGTTAGGACCGTACGAAATGCAAGTTACGCTAAATCACTCACTACTGGCATGTCTGGTTGGTCAGCAGGTATTCGGTACGCTCTTTAGGGCCCTAATCTAGCAAGCTATTGGTTCAAGCCAAGCGAGAGGGTGGAACACCATAGACATTACCAGAACCCTCCACTACCCTAATTCTTTTCCATCCCTTTCCCTTACTTTGTCCAATTCTGGAATGCTCCATACTTATGTAAACAAGGATTAGTCAGAGGACTCTTCAAGGTTCTATAATGTTCTGTACCCTCATGTATACAAGACTCCCCTTCTGAGGTAATAGTTCCTCACTTGACCTTGCATCTTTTCAATCCAAGTGTCATTTCTCTCACTCCTCCAAGTATCCCTTAGAACACCCGTCCAACAGCCACTTTAATCAACTGGAGACACCCACACCTACACCCCATTTGCTAGGATGGCAAATCTCATCCAGATCCCCTCATTCAACCCAGCAGCCCCAGCCAACATCATGGCAGAAGAATGGGCTGACTACAGGACTGCTGTGGCCTTTGCAAACATGCAATTCCAGATGGGCTTCACTGTCTTGGATCCCAACCACCAACACCCTGCCTTACCAGCAGAATATGTTGCTGTTCCACCCAATGCCACTGCAAGATTGCATGCTGCCAATGTCACCACCATACACTTTGCAGGCTTGATGGGCCAACTGCTTGCTGCTCATCAACAGGCCCTGTTAGCTGCCCAACCCCAACAGCCACAACAGCTCCCACCACCACCACCACCAGTTAGAATCAAGACTACCCCTCCCACCAAATACTCAGGGAAATCTCTCCCTGCCCCTCCTGCCCACTTTGCCACATGGAACACCTGTAAGGCTGAGCCACAACTTCATTTTGCCAACCCCCAAGAAAGAAAGAAAGCTGCTGCTGCCCTCAATACTGGAAAAATAGTCCAGACCACCAGTGTCAGGTCATTCATTGACCACATCCAAGAATACTGCATTAAGGCTGGTTACATGGACCAAAACCATCATATTGATCTCATCGAGTCGGGTCTTAAGTATGATGTGGCCGTGGCCATGGCAGGAAGGCCATATACCAGCTACCAAGATTATGTCCGCCAAGTAGTCTCAATTGATGAGAAACTCCAATGGCTCAAAGAGAAACACAAGGGGCCAAAGAAAACCTCAGGTTCTGGGTCCTCTTCCCACAAACAAGAGGACAAAGACAAACCCAAAGTCAACAACTCCAAGTACAAGCTCACCAACAAAGAAAAACAAGAGCATGTTGAGAAAAAGCTCTGTTTTAAATGCCACAAACCAGGGCATGGTTCAAAGGACTGCAAGAATCCCAGAACTGTGTATGCTGAAGTCAAGAAGGTGACTAATGTTGAAGCCAAGGAGGAAAAGTTTGACAAGTATCTTTTGGACAGCAACTGAAAGCCTCTGTTCAGCTGCTCACTCTTCGGACCATGTAAAATATGACTCAATTGAATGGACTATTGTTTCTACCCTCTCTTCATCCACTTCACTGAGTTATTTAACATCTCTGTCTGAATCCAGGAGGAACCCAATACGAACGTGGTTGCCCCGCCGTTGGGTTGTGGCGCGTTTGGCGGCAATCTACGAGTCACGTCGCTCGTGCTATGGCTAGCTAAAAATCTTAGTGGGAACTGAGGGTGGTTTTATTTCCATACTTTCGGGACTTCTTAGGTCCGAGCTTCGGCATTACCCGACGAAGCCACCAGCGGCCATCTGGAGGCTTCTCTCTGTGTACGAGGAACTGGAGGTCATTTGGTGAATGCAATGATACTCAGGTGGCAGTTCGTCTGTTTCTCGACCCACCACCACCGTGAAACGGCACGAGCTCGAGACTACTCATCCAATTTCAATCATAAGACCACTGCTAGCAACATTACGCACGACGTTATCTCGTGTGTTTGGACTAATCTAGAGGTTCAACAATTCTCATGCATTCGACTGCCCTGATATCTTATCATTCTCCTTTCCACTTAACCAACTATGCTCTCCTCGACGTTACCATTGTTGCTATCCGCATTTCTACCTCTTCGTAGACTGTGCCTGTTTAATTGCACCCATTTTCGGAGAGAATATCAGCGGCCAACGGCCAACGTCAGGCTCCATAAAGTGCAGAGGAATGCAGAGGGAGGTACACACTCAAGGCAGCACTCCCATGTCGGTAAATATATTTAACCCCTCGCCCTACTGCATCTCGTGAACACAGATTCCAATTGAGACGTGGAGGGTATCCGGAATTTGGTCACTGGCCACACTTGAACCCACGTGTCTTCCTTCCTCTGAACAAGGTGGCCCTTTTTCTGGAGACACTGAGCCTGATTGTCCGCGGTGTAGGGTTACGGACATCCACATTGGTTGCTGGCTGGAGGTCGAAGAGCAAGTATGCTGGTAAACTCTGAGTAATCTCAATATTCAGGACTTCAAAATGCTCCCAATGACTGAAAGGTGTGTAGTCGGCGTGAAATTCACCCACTGGCCGCTCTCGGTCGATCAGCACCAGCAAAGATCATAAAGAGGTGGGTAACACGCAAGGCCTTCTCCATGTACAAGCACTAAGACAGGGATTTGTTGGATTGTGGTATAGGTAAAACATCAGCAAAGGTCTCGTGCCATGCGTGCGGAGTGAGTTCAATTTTAGTTGTATTAGTAATCAAGAAAATCGGGGATAGACGGGGGCTGGTCGCAACCTGAACGGTCTTGGAGGAAATGTGGCACATATTCAATTTGATACACTCCAGCTTTCGTGGCCTAAGAGCCAAAGTAAGCAAAGGGTGAAAAGAGGGTTCGGCTTGATTGTGTTTTAGGATGCTAGCCCCGTAATATGGACAGTGGGGCGCAGAGATGGAAAAAGTTGTTGGGTTGCCCTCGAGATCGAGCAACGAACCCTCCAAATTGTTGGTCATATATATGGTGGGGATTCAAAACAAAGTGTCAGAGATCAGGAAGTGAGATAAAACCTAGCAGGTGTAGATTATGATAATCCACTCATAATGTCGCAATGGAATGTTCGAAGTGCTCGGTAGGGAATACGACTGAGTACTCAATCGATTCGCCGCTGCGAAGGTCGAGGCGAGTTATCAACACGGGTTTGGGAACCACAGATATAGTGCCTGAGCGTACAAAGGTGCTGCAGTCCAGCAAGCTGACCCGAAGGTACTGTCGAATGGAGTGTTCAATTTTCGCATTGAAGAACACTATTAGGATCATCGCCCCCCAACAACAAACCATCGAAGATTAAGCGGTTGAAGCAAGGCACTACTAATAACCTTGTAGAAATTAACGCTGAATTCCATCATCGTTGCCCTCAACGATGTCGATCTCATATATGTAGCTCAATAGGCGGATGCCGTGATGGGTTGTTTAGTCGGAGTTCCTGCTGAACTCGTGTCATCTCACATCGTTCTTCGGTACTCGCTCTTGACATCAGATCAGCGAAAGGTTCGTTTGGTTCGGTGTCAATCTTGTATATGTAGCTCAATAGGCATGGGTGCAGTGATAGGTTGTTTAGTCGGAGTTCCTGCTGAACTCTTGTCATTTCATATCGTCCCTCCGCACTCGCTATTGACACCAGATCAACTAAAGGTTCGGGCATGAGCCCACACCCAAATCGTAGGGTGCTTTCGAGCTCCCCTTGGGAGCAGTTGCGAAAGACGGAGACGACTAGGGACGCGCTTTGCAGGTCTATGCGACCAAGATGCCACCATATTTCCTGCACGACGTCGAACGGCAGACATAGGACGAGATTCATGTTGGAATTGGGAACGCGGTGCGTGTGGAGGTAGTGCCGGTTGATACCAGGGTTACAAAACGAAGGTCATAGAAGAGTAAGTACCGAAGGTTTGTCGCAAGTACGTGCGGACTCGCACCTGTGGCCCGGTATAGAGTTCAGAGGACAAAGCGCGGGCCTCTCGACCGCCCCTCGATTGTTCAGGACTGCACCTTATAAGCGCTGAGATTGAAACACACTGAAGGTAGGATGTCGAAGAACGAATACACGTTGCACTATCATGGCGGTCTTCCAGGGCGTGGAGAATTCATACGCCTGGCCTTCGAATACACGGGTATTCCTTACAGAGTAAGTATTCCTTCGGGTTATACAGGAATTACTCACACCTCTTGATCCCACTGGATAGGACCCTAAGGATCCGTACAATCTGCTGAACGAAGTCGCCGTGACTTCTTATCCTCCACACCTTGCACCTCCAATCCTGGAAGTAAACGGCGCGTTTATATCTCAGACGTCCAACATCCTCAACTACATCGCTCCGACCATTGGTTTGGATGGAACGGAGGGTCTCGCCGATCCAGAGCAGATCGCTCTCCGCCGCGCCCATGTCAACCAGCTGGTGCTCACCGCATTGGACTTGAATTGCGAAGTACACGATACGCACCACCCTATCGGAGTGGGGATGTACTATGAAGACCAAGTTAATGAGGCTAAACGCAAAGCGCAAACCGTGCGGACGAATCGAATTCCCAAGTTTTTGGGGCATTTTGCCTTGGCCATTGAGAGCAACGTTGAAGGAGAAGGGAAGCATTTAATCGGAAGTAAGACGACCACTGCCGACTTGGTGCTCTACCATACGGTCGATGGCATGTTATATGCGTTCCCAAGGAGGATGGCGACGCTGAAAGCGGATCCAAAGTATAGGAAGGTGTTCGACCTGCACAGTGCGGTCGCTGCAGATGAGAAGATTGCCACGTATCTGAATAGCAAGAGGAGGGAAGCATATGGCACAGGCGTCTTCAGGTGAGCTCACTTCTCCGGACCTAGGAAATATCTAGACTAGAGACTTGCCCCGTAGGCATTACCCGGAGCTTGATGCCGAGTAAGAGAACGGCGGGTAAACATGTTTGTACCGAGAGCGGAAACAAGAAATATCCAGAAGTGTCCAAGTAGCAGAATAAACATGACGTATCTTGAGATTTGAGCATGGTCTCAATTCATGGGCGCGACGCTCTAAGGACCAGTGTTGTGGCGTTTTCGCTTCCGAAGGCACAGCCGCGGGTTTTTAAGCTGTTAAGCTGCTTAAGGGCATCAGGAACTGGTGTTTGTAAAACTGGTAAGCCATGTCATACACACCTTATGCTCATCCATGGCTCAACGATTGCTGTTTCTCCCCCAACGCCCTCACCTCACCGTGGCTGAGCCACGACGACCAATTCCATACCAAATGGCCAATGATATTCGGCCTTGGGCCAACCGTCGGGGCCCCACTTCCGCTCGCTCGCTTGCTCTCAACACTCTGCTCCAGGCTCAACAACACCTCTTCACGTTACACCATGGCCAAGGAAGCCATGGCCATGTCTTGCGTTGTATTTATCTCCCCTTGAACTTTACATGGACCTGTACCGTGTCATATTTGTCCCTGCATGCTAATGAAGCAACGTACCAAACTACAGACTTACCAATATAGACAAGAGGTGAGACTCATCAGGAGCATTTGAAATTGTTCTTTCGTTCTTTCGAACAAAGCAGCCCACTTCGACAGGGACTACATCGGCATGTTCATTGCAATCATCGGCTCGCGTGCGGCGGGCAAGACAAGTGTTAGGAAATACCTCGAGACAAAGGGATTTCGCCACTTCCGTATCTCCAGTTCCGAGGAGGTTCGCGCGATCAGTTATTCCTTCAACCGAGCGCTCTTCTAAACGCATCTCTCTCTCTATCGTTACGCATATTAACAGCCTACATCTGTCGCCGAAGACTATGACCACTTGCCCGATCTGGTCGACCGCGTGTTTTCAAGGGCCGATGAGATGCTCGAATTTGCAACCCACCTCTGGCGCGAACACTTCGTCACCGAGGATCTCGTCACCCAAGAAGTTATTGATACCTTCTCGAAGCGACCGTTCTTTCTCTTGATAAATGTTGAGGCTCCGATCAGTACTCGGTTCCTCCGCCGGAAAGCGTGCGCCCTTTCTCCATTGCTAGACAATTAATAATCATTTTTGTTAACATCTAGCGCGCAACCGGAGCTAGATCTTGAGAGCTTCATCGAGGAGCACGATTTCTTGACTTGGACTTCCGGCGCTTCAACCTCCCATGCCAGCAATACCATTACCTCGTTGCACGCTCTCCAGCCGCTCGTGAAAGTAACCGTAATCAATAACTTCCCGAGTGTGGAACGGTTGTGGCAGCATCTATCCGAACTCGACTTGCTCAATAGCGAACGACTGAGACCAAGTTGGGACTCATATTTCATGGTAGGTTTTCTATAAGCACTTTTAGAGGCTCTCTTAGCTGATTCGATGAGAGACTTTGGCATCTTTGGCCGCAATGCGTTCGAATTGTATGAAGCGGAGAGTCGGGGCGATACTCGTCAAGAACAACCGAATCATATCCACTGGGTACGAACCGCATTGATTCCGTATTGCCGTTGTCATAACCGTTTTGTCCGCCTCTGACTGAATAGGTACAACGGGACCCCGCGAGGCCTCACGAACTGTAACGCAGGGGGTTGTGCTCGATGCAATGGGTGTGCAAGATCAGGTCAAGCGCTCGATGAATGTCTATGCCTGCATGCGGAGGAAAACGCACTCCTGGAAGCCTGCAGAGGGCGAACCGGCGAAGACGGCGCGGTCATCTATTGCAATACGTGAGTCTTGCGGTTCTTAATAGTCTATTTACCCCGCTTTGGGGAGACTGTACGGGGCTTCATGTGGACGGGGGCTGTCATTCCCGCGAAATAATGGGAGCGGGAGGGCCACCAGCTCGCACAGATACTACTTCTGAAATTGGCGGCCTACGGATGGCCTCATAGGTGTCGAGCCATATTATTACATTTCCACAGCCGGTGTGCCCGCTCCGCTCCCTGGACTCCCGTCTATGCATCGAGATGGTCAGTTGTGGCTACCTTCACGAAGCCTCAGAATACGTGACGATCAAGAGTAGGCGACTAAACCGGAATAGGAGCGGGTGGCTCAATTTTTGCTGCGCCGTGCAGTGCGGCATTCGGCCATGTCGGGAATCTTTACGTTGGCTGCGCATGTTCGTCATCCTTTCATGAAGATGGTCACAGTATTATTCTGTTGACCAGCTCCCGGCCATCTGGTCAGGAAGGATTCGTTCTCGCATCGCTTTCGTCCCCCGCCAAGGTGGGAATGGGAGTCTAGAGGTGGAGCTCGTTGCATTGATGTGACAATGGCATAACGAGAACAACTATCTCTAAGGTGGCATGTTCATGACGCCTTGGCGACAACTAGAATTGGTGGCGGTGACCAAGAGGTTCTACAGATAATTTACCAAGACATGATCCGTGGCAACTGCACTGGGGGTTCTTCCGGGTCTTGGCAAAATGACGACTTCCTGACATTCATTCGTGCTTCAGGTGTCCCTGTTTACGCTGCTCCGTCAAGATCGTGCAATCCGGAGTCCGTGAAGTGGTCTACAACCTAACATATTCTATGTAAGCTATTCCTGGCCGTCCTCTTATTTGTAGTGCGGAGCGGAGAAGCAGGACGCGAGTTTCGATCTTGTGTCGGCTTGCTTCCCAGCAATCGAAACGGCTTCAATGGCCGTTCGTGATGACAGGGAGAGGATCCGGTCGAGAAAACATCACCTAGAGCGAGCTCCCAATGTGACGAAGATGCCTGTCATTTTCCCTCGTCTCAATACGGGTCACTCACCTCCTCAACAGGGATGCCGCAAGCGCAAAAGTACTTTCCGAGGGAGGCGTTTCTCTGAGACAATACGTCCCTCCGCCGTGAGAAGATCAGTGCTGGGTGGATGGCCTCATGGCCGTGGCGTGTACGACCTACACGCACGTGCGAGGGGAGAGACGCATGGGGCGGGGAAAATAGCGCGAACGGAGAGTATAACACGAGTACGAGTACGAGTTACGGTGAGGGTCCGATCGGTAGGCGCGGTGTGCATTGAAGAGTAAGACATGTGGATATTCATTCGGAAGGGGAGACAGACGGAGTTGGTGACAGAAGAGAAGATCTCAAGAAATTGGAGCTGTCCAAATGTGGCTGTCCAGCTCGGCATCACCCCGGGTGCCAGGAGGTGTCGAGCGAGGGAGGTCGATGATCGAGCGTCATACCGAACACACGACGCAGCCTGAAACTGCCCACGCTATGTCTGAGCTCGGTTCCCTGCAGCTTCAGCTTGCTAGAAATCACTGAAGTCACGGCGTTGGCCACTGCCCCTTGGTACTGCCCCTCGCCTTGCGCCTTGATTGCCAAGCATACCCTTCTTGGACTCCGCCCCCTCCCCCTCCCCTTCTCCTATTTGCTCTCTACAATTTCTTCACCACTGCCATGAACATACGTCCCCACCCCTTCCATATCTTCGTCGCTGCTCTTATTACCGCCGCTGCCGTTGAGAGTCATTCGACACATCGTCGCGCAGCACTCAGCAATGATCCTAGCAATATAAGTGGTTAGTATTATATCCCATTATATCTTCCAATTCTTGCTCTGAGCACATCCCCTCTGACGCGGCGAGTAGAACAAGAGTTCGATTTCATCATTGTCGGCGGTGGCGCAGCCGGTCTTACCCTCGCAAACCGACTCACGGTCGACAACGAGTACACGGTCGCCGTCATCGAAGCCGGCGACGATGGCTCCGCGGTTATGGATCGCGTGCTCATCCCAGCCCTCACCTACACGGACGGTGTCTCCACTCCAGGAGCGTCAAACGACTGGGGTTACTGGATGAATACATTGAACCGCTGGCTACATCAACCCCGTGGCAAAATACTCGGAGGCTCCACGGCTATCAATGCGCTCTATATGGTAAGTTCGTTCGTCCATTCCACTCCCGCCCCTGTATACGTCATCATGACATATGACGATTGTCTTAGGTGCGCGCATCAGCCATCGAGCATGACGCGTGGAGCAAACTGCAATCCGACAACAGCCAAGACTGGTCTTGGTCTGGTTTCTTCCCATACATGAAGAAGTCTGAGCACTATTATCCTCCTTCAGACCCGTCCTTGACCGGCACACAATCCGACCTTAGCCACCATGGGACGAACGGCCCTATTCAAGTTTCATACCCAGAGTTCAACTACGAGACTGCTCAGCTTTGGACCCCAACTATGGCCAACCTTAGCCTCAAGACCACTGATCCACAGGGCGGAGAAGGATGGGGTGGTTATCTTACACCAAATACGATTGACCCCAAAGATGGTACCCGGTCATACGCCAAAACTGCATATCTCGACCCAGTTGCTGACCGGGGGAACCTCAATGTGCTGACCGAGCACCAAGTCATCAAGATTGACTTCGACACGACCGGCACCCTCCCCCGAGCGACTGGTGTTCAATTCCAGAAGACACGCGACGGCACCGTTTACAAGGCGTACGCCCAGCATGAGGTCATCCTGTCAGCAGGCGTATTCGGTACACCACAACTCCTTGAGCTCTCCGGCGTTGGTGCCAAGAGGATTCTCGATTCAACGGGCATCACACAGATTGCGAATGTACCTGGCGTTGGCGAGCACTTTCAAGACCACGTTCTAGTCCCGATGGTTTGGACCGCTCCCAACGACACTATAACCGGCGACTTGCTCACCCGGGACCCCAACTTCAAGCAGGCACAGATCGAATTGTTCAAAGCCGGTGGCCTTACGACTTCCCTCGTAGCCGCGCCCAACAATGGCATTGCCTATGTCAGCCTTCGCCAGCTCTTCACAGAAGCGGAAGCGGACAAATTCATAACCGAGCTCAAGGCGAATATGACCGGAATCATCAATAACCAGCAGTTCCCCGACGATACCGTCAAAGCCGGTTACACTGCCACATACACCATTGAGGCCAATAATATCATTGATTCAAATATCGGTGTCGTCGAATTGTTGCTCGGGAGCACCGGAACCTGGAACACAGTCAATCGCACAGTGGGCATTCAAGTGGCGATCCAACACCCTATGTCGCGTGGTTCCGTACACATCAACACAACCAGTGCTTGGGACACTCCTATCATTACCGCGAACTACCTCAACACTGATTCAGATTGGCAGATCTTGAGGGCAGGTGTCAAGTGTAAGTGGCCACACCCCTCCGACTGTGGCCTCCACTCACCTTTGCTATAGACTTGAGAAAGCTCGCGACCACGGCACCTCTCTCTCAGTTGTTGGTAGAGGAAATGCAACCAGGCCCCGCAATCCAGAGCGATCGTGATATCGACAACTACATATGGTCAATAGCAGGGTGAGTGATTCCCGAGCACGTCACCTGATGACCCCCTAACCATATCTTCACAGTACTCAATACCACCCTGCGTCAACCTCTTCCATGTTGCCGTTCGATAAGGGCGGCGTCGTCGGACCGGATCTCAAGGTCTACAACGTCGAAGGCCTCCGAGTTATTGATGCGTCGGGTGAGACAAGCAATTTTCAAGCATCCCCAGCGTTGGCTAAGCTTGCCCCATTAGTTATTCCGATTGGCCTCTGCGCTCACCTCATGGCACCGACTTACGCCATTGCAGAGAAAGGGGCTGATATTATCCTTTCTAAACAAGAGTATGAAATATCTGACTCAAATTCCAAGGGCGCTGCCAGTATGACCGATGCTTGGTCACCCATGCTGGTTGGAATAGTTGCGATTGTGATCAGTCTATTCTGTGCTACGTGACGACATAATTTAGAGAGAAACATGCACTTTGGAGTCCTTTTAGTCAGGGTCGACAGTTATACGCATTTATCCAGCTCTCCACATTCTGCATACCATACCATCCATCATCATTGCACACATCGACGATTCAGTGTATCCGCGACATTCTCATCTCATTTTCATCCACTGTATATGACCGAATGCCCATAATGCCGTACTCCTCTCGCCAGTTGCACTCCTCACTCCTACCACGACAGTCTCTCTGTCTCGCATGTACTGCAATGAATACACGTTATCATGACAACTCGGTGCTGATGCCAATGTAGAAGGCCATCTCTTCGGAACAACTCTCGAGTCGAGGGTGTATACATTCGGCCACCTCCACCTATGCACCGATACTAGAGCTATAGAATTCGTAGCCTCGGAGTCATAGTACACTTTCCCTTTAGCCTCTGGGAAGCGAGCTACTCAACGAGCTCAAGTAAACGGATATGAAATCTTGTTATTACTGTAAAAGGAATCGGTGCCATTTTTGACTAATGTACTCCTAAATATCATATTTACCTAGATTTGTATTGATAGGCCTCAATTTGTCCGGGGAAAAGCGGGCCTTCACAGTCCTTTCGTACCTCCAAAGCGTACCTCCAAAGTCTGCTTTCCCCTTGATGCACATCTCTCAGAGTTTCTCTTCTATCGTGCTTTAACTTGAATTGCTTACGCTGTTCCACAGAGAACGAGGGTCAGTGGCTTTGAGAGTGGTGGAAGAGCGTCACAGCTCCGTTATAGGGGAAACTAGCAAGCAGGATATACCTGCAGGGATCCTGGTTTACGAGGCTAAGGCTTCTCAGGAGGAACCCATCAAGGCTGATAATGGTACGTGAAACGGCAGCGACGCAAATGAATGGACGAGGTATTTATTTATTTATTCTGTACCACCAATTGATTAGGTCTGGAAACCGTTGAGCTTCTCCCTCTGGATTTCGATTTAGGCGGTCCAACGGCCTTAGGCCAAAAGGGAATTGGGTGCCCTCAAAACCGCCTGCAGTCTATTCTGCATCATCTCGCAATACTTTCCTTGTGCGTTTACGGCACTTTTCCTGTAAGGCTTCACGTTTGCTCCCAACTCTCCCCTCCCTTCCTTCAAGACCGCGTATCCCGAGAGGTCTGAGCTGTCTATACCTGGCTCAATGGTCTTCCGAGCTTCTCGTTTCCTAGTCTAGATCTCGACGGGCAGTCCAACCACGCATTTGGAAGGTTCAGTTCGCAAGTATCGGTCTTGGAGCGATGAAAGCCCTTCTCGAAAGCTGTTAAGATCGGAACTGGGGTCGGAACGATCCCAGTGGGGTTTTTAACTGACAGTATCGCTGTCAGGCGTTGGCCAGTCCGGGGGAGTGCATGGGCGGACAGGAAGGACGCGGAGTCCTGGGTCGAACACA
>Ga0307513_10004468_pt1 | contig 18673 bp, 20 predicted proteins | sample 15_EM_MG_FD_202174 | JGI IMG/M metagenome (GOLD analysis project Ga0307513, IMG submission 202174) | Populus trichocarpa ectomycorrhiza microbial communities from riparian zone in the Pacific Northwest, United States - 15_EM | ecosystem: Host-associated > Plants > Roots > Unclassified | place...
TGTACTCGCGTCCGCCTTGCCCCCCCCCCCCCCCTGGCGCCACGTCCGGGTACTGTAGGTTTCCGCCTACCTGCATAATTGCAAGTTGTCGCTTGCGGAATGGGGTAGTGTGAGCGTGAGGTGTGCAAATGTGGGTGTCGTGTTTCAGTGAGTGAGTGAGTGAGTGAGTGAGTTGGGCGAATCGCTAAATACCAGCTAAGTTAGTTCTAGCTTTAAGCTGGGGTGGAATCGTGATACCGGTAGTGGTACTTGTATGACATGCAGTAAGTAAGCCAGCCGGGAGAGCCACGATACCGGTGCAAAGCTACGATACTGAACTGGTTTGGCCATTTGTAGCCGCGACTTGGTGGCTTCTCTATCGTGCACCAAGTTCTACCTGCTGTGAGTTGCTCCACGACAACTACGGTACGCTTGAGTAACATTATATAAAGACCTAATTACTGATCCGGGGGAGTATATAATATCTTGTGTACCGTATGATGCAGCGCGCAGGAATATATGGATAGCTCTTTTTTACAGGCGCTCGCTCATTCATCAACTTCATGATTCAGAGACCGCCGGCAGCCGGCAAACTGTCTAAGAAAGGGGGGGGAGTATGGGAAAAAGAAAGCAGGAAGGAAAAAAACAAAAAATGTCGGGACTATTTTCTATCTAGCCATCAATCAATAAATCGACCAGCAATCATATATGCCATAACGCACCCATAAGTTATCCCCCAGGGCGCGGGTGGAGGGAGTGGAAATGGTGAAGTGTGTTTGCTCGAACGCTGGAGCAGTGTAAGTCAGGAAGGGTTTGTATGATGCCATAAAGATAGCGAATAGGACTGGATGGTTAATTGTGTTTCGAGGCACTTTGTAGGAGCAGGAGGAGCGGGAGGAGGAGGGGGGGGTTGCGTCGGACTGGATATTATTGCTTTTACATACATACATACGTTACAGAGCATCACCGTTGCCCTTCCCCCCCTCTCCCTTGCACCAAACTTCGGGCCAGCAGGAGAAAGTTGAGGCTGCAAGGGAGGAAAGGAAAGGAGATGAGGAATTGCGGGGTTAGGAACGAGCGAGTGAGAGAGAGAACCACCGGCGGAGGATGCCAGACCAAGTTTTTCCTTTCTGCCAACTTGGTCAGCTGGTTTTCAAATCCTTCCAGTTCATCTGGACTGGCGCATACATACAGACATACGTGATTATCTGTAGGTAAAAGTGGATAGGCGTGTTAAGTAAGTAGGTGAAACTGTATCTATAATAACAAATCTTCGACCATGCTATCGGTACTTTACCTACCTGCCGCACCTGTGTCTCTGTAACCCCCCCCCCCTTCCCCGAAAAAGAAAAAAAAATGGCAAGAAAACACCCGCTTCTATATCTCCGCCTGAAGAGTTCTGTTTATAGGATGGGTAATTGGACTGGATGGTTACCCCCCCCCCCCCTCCCCCCTTCCCGCCTCCCCCCCTCCCTCCCTCCCTCCCTCCCTCCTCCGCCTTCTCACCGTTGCCAATAATTAGCTAGCTAGGCGCAATTGCTCGAAACGGAAGACAAAAAACAGAATTTAGGAAAAACGCCAAATTGATATTGTAGTACTTGTAGCACTAACTTAACACCAGCACCATCGATGGGTGTGTATGTATGGCCCTATTCTACCGGGCCTGGACCTAAGCCTATGATCGCTCCCAAAATCTACGATCAGGACGTCAACATCCCTTCCTCTCCTTCATCTGTTCGTCCGTAATAAGGCGAAGGAGAAGCTTAACTGGTATTAGGTTTAGGCTAAGGTGAACGAAGCTCGTCCTCCTGCTCCCCCCCCCCCCTCCCTCACGCCTGCATGCTACAATGCACTTTATCTACGGTATCTATCAAAAGGCGTCCGCAGCGCGAGATTTACTAGAGATTTACTAGGCACATGCCGCCGTCCCACCCCCTTTGGTTGTTGTTCTACATAATATGTACTATACTTGCACTTGTATAAAGATTAGGAATATATAATAGCATTCAGTCTTCAATCGGGGCATGACGAAGAACCGGCGAGTGACGGATAGGGATTAATAACAGGTATTTTATTATTATCGTTTTTCTGTTACCCTACTTGTACTAGTACTTTTGATGGATTCACTTTTCTGCCCGCCAAACACCCACGTTTGTCATCAGCCGGTTCTCATCGTGCCCCCATCGAAGGAAGACTATGACCATTCAGAATTGGGAGGAGTGGGGGAGAGGGTGTACTCGAGTACTATGATGGTTGTACCGCAGCGATGTTGGTGGCAGGCGAGGTGGGTAAATGCCTCGTTCATTCAGCTATCCGTTTCGTTTCAGGTGGGCGTTCCTCGCCTTCCAGCTGCGATTTGTCTCTTTCTTTCTTTCCCTCCCTCCTTTCCCTCCCTCCTTTCCCTCCCTCCTTCCCTCCCCCGGTAACGAAAAGGTGTGGAACACCGAAGCGGGGAATGATAGATGATGAGCCGGGGAGGCAAATTTGGTTCTTGGAACCATTTCTCTCTCTTCCTCCGACAACGTGCAAGGAAGGGTTGGAAGGGGGAGAGAGAGAGAAACGCCCTCTAGTGGTGGGGCATGTCGTTCCAAAACATGTGAGGATGGAAGGAAGTGAAACCACTCCCATTCGTTGGTGAAACATTTTTCATCGTTGCGTACTTGAACCTTTCCGCTGCAAAGTTATCCTTTCTCCCTTCCTTTCCTTCCTTCCTTCCTTCCTTCCACCCCACCATTTACCGGTAATCGATTCGTTCATTGGTATCACCTAGCAAGTTGGAAAAGCCTAGCAGTTAACTCGCACACCACACCCCGCATCTCGGAAACATCCAATAGTAAATAAAAACCAATAAGGGTGCACTTTTGGAGAAAACTTGAACTTTGGCACGGGGAATAAGAAAAAGGAAAGAAAGCTTGGGGAGGGTGGTGGTGTGTGCGTGTGTGTGTGTGTGTGAAGTGAAGTGAAGAAAAAGATGAGATTTTCCTACACTTAAGTTGAAATTTAAAAGTCGGCATAGGTGGAGGGGGGCGGGGAAGGAAAGAGGGAAAGAAGAATAATGATAATCTTACTCCCGTTCTACGAGAATTCCGTACATATGATATCTTGCGTTTTAAGGAGTGATTGATTGCGACTTACCGCATGAGTTATCTTGCTCGTCCATGTGTCGGTCTATTCATTGGTCCAGTCCAGGCAATCCAATTAGATTAAATCCTCACCTTTTCCAGAACCGCAGGAAGGGACAGGAAGAATGGATGAAGTGGAAGAACGATGGAAAGAAAGAAGGAAAGAAAGAAAATAAAGAGGAGAACACCAAATTCCTTCCTTCCTGCTTCCTTTTTCCTTCCCTCCTTCCCCGGGTTTTTTCTTTTCTTTTTCCCCCCATTTCCCCAACTTTCCGGAACAACTATCCTTTCAACCGTCCGGTATGATATCACGATAATATGGAAATCAATTATCTGTTGTAAATGAAAAGAGGAAACGGACTGTTCCCCAGCAAGTGCACAACACCACCATCATCATATAATACTTACTTACTCATGATACTTACCATAAAAACCACGCACCAGTTGCAGTAATCTATCACACAAACCACCTCCATCCATTCAACTCTAAGATCGAGCCACCAATGATCGACGGTGCACGAGCTAGGTTACTGTATGATACCGGTATGTCGGTGATTGTGCAGGCATCTCCCCTCCTCCCCCTCCCCGTCCTTCCTTCCTAACTTAACGGTACTTGCCGTACTCACTTATTCATGAAGAGGACACAGTCCCTCACCGCTTAAATCTGCCATTGTGCTTACACAACTATATATCTATCTCCTTCGTGATGGAGGGGTGGTTGTGCAAGTACAACGATAACGACAATACCAACCGTGCAGTTGCAGTATCATGATGGTTACTGCGAACTGCGTGTTATCATACTTTTGCTTGTATTTGGTTAGTACGTCGGCAGTGGCACTGATAAGTTTGCTTCCGAGATCCGTGATTGATTGATTTGATCGATAATCGAAGAAACTTGGGTTGTACATACGCCATGTATCTAACCTGCGGATATAACATTGTACTGTGCCGTATATATGAGCAATGCTGTACTGTACAGTACGGTACTAGCGTAGTGGTTGTACCGGAGGGACAGACAGACAGACATCACAGGGTCCCACCGTCCGCCCTTCCGTACGCCGAGGTGAAGCCAGACAGCTTTGTATCATGCGGGAATAGTAGCCATCCTATAACTTAATGCTTTGCCGTGATTACCGAAAATGGTACCTTACCTTACTCGCCATACAATTGAGTCCCCCCCGGGGCTGGCCGGGGGGGCGCGCCTACGGGGCTAGCAAAAGCAACCAACCAATTACAAGTATTATTTCCTTCATCTTCGTTCCTATTATGTGTCGTTGGGCCTATGGATGGAGCTAGATAACCAGGAAAAAGGGGACAACCATTGCCATAAATAATCGCGAGCGCTCACTCGCCGACTATAATAGATGTTCCTTCTATCATACCGTATGATACAAGCCTTACCAGCCCTCTAGAAAACAACAACAATAACAATAATAATAGTAACAACAATATCCAAGTTTTACACAGAGACCAAGCTGCGTCATAACCCTCATCTCACCATAACAATACAGTTTCATTTACTCGCGCGCCAGAACCCAAAACCAAAAAAATCAAAAACCAAAAAAACCAACCAACCAATCAACCAATCACGTTAAATAAATATAAGTGGTGAACAGGGTATGATATCCCAACCAAATTCCCTGGGAAAACCCCCGGTTAGGCTAGTGCGACCAACCAGGATCACGAAGTTTATTAAACAAACTTTCGATAAATCTGGCGGAAGCCAGTACGGTATCGACATATCTATTTCCTCTCTCGAACAACCCACCCATTACCAACTTGAGCTAATGTCAAAAACCGACCCATGGAACCGAGCAAAAAAAAAAAACCAGACATGCCCTTTCTGTCTTTCTTACTTGTTTCCATCCATTGGGATTTATTCCGGAAATCCGGTACGGTAAAGGCAGAGATGCAAAAAACAATGAAACCGCCACCACGACGACGACCACCACCGACCGCCACCCTCCCCCGCCTTTTTTTTCTTCACTTTTGTTCATCTTTTTTTTCCCTTCCCATTCCTTGCCTTGCGCATAAATTATTCCAACTTCATTTCCTTCATGACGCTGTACGAGTAAATTAGCGAAAGAAAAGAAAGAAGAAAGAAGAAAAAGAAAAAGTCAGTAGCAAATCCACGAAGCACAGCATAGCATAAATTACCACGACACCGTAGGTATGATAGAATTCGAGTTTATCGCACAGTTGCTGTATGCGAAAAGAAAACGCAATAAATAAATAAATAAATAAATAATCAAGAACCAGACCGGCTTGACTTGACATAACCTAACCTACGGTAACGGTAGCCCCAGTAATTCGAATTCGCAAGTGGTAGATCGTTTAATATACGTATGTAGCTGCACAGTAAACATTTTAGTTATATATGTGAGTGTTGGGGTGGAGCGGGTGAGTTAGGCGGGTGCGACATCACACCGTGCGTAGAAGCACTCTTTCTTTTGTTCGAGAAATGCTTGTGTTGTCTTGTCTCCAATCACCACCCCATCGCCACCACCACCATTTTCTATAAAAAATTAAAAATTAAAGTGCCGGGTCGGATTTGTGATGATGGGTGGATTGAGGAGGAGGAGTGTGTGTTTTTGTGTACGGATGAATGAATGGATGGACGAATGAATTGGTGGAGGGATGGGGTGGACGATTTCGCGTCGGGGGGCGCCGTTGGAGGAGGAGAAGGAGGTACGGCAGGGAGGTACGGTAGGCAGCGGATGGGTCGGTTGGTCGGTCTGTCGGTCGGTCTGTCGGTGGGTGAGTGGGTTATGCGCACGAGCGCACTGTATCATACTAGCACTAGTCCTGAATTGACCGTTACGAGTACGGGTACGTATCATACGAAAGCAACTTTGCGTTGGCTGCTTGCCTAACTGTCTGTCTCGTCTGCCTGCTGCTGACGGGAGAAGAGAAGAATGGGCTTTCGGAAAAAAAGCTCTGGAATAGTTAATTAGTTAGATAGAACTTGCGGCTCAATAGAGCACGCGGACGACGACGACGCTGGGAGTATACCGTATGCGTACTGTACACTCCATGTCTGATAAGTTTTCTGCGCTGCTACGATTGCCTGGCAGAAACTGCGCACTATTGTCCGGATACGGTATCCCCGTACTATTACCGCGGCACAACCAGACATCTGAGGAGCCGGACAAGGCTAGAATAGAGAACCGCATAACCCGTACTGTATAAACACACCTGGATTACTTCTAGTTAGAGGGTCAGCCGACAAAAAAATCACTACTGTGAAGAGGGCAGGTAATCCCCAATATTAGTGATGCTGAGCCCAGCTTAGTCCTCTACAATACCCCTCAAAAGGTGAATATTCCCCTTGGAGAGTGCACATGAACAAGATATCTGGAGTATTATATCATAGCTGGGGGTTTTTCCCAGAGGTCGAGATATCATACCTGCTAGTGAGGTGCGGTTCTGAAGGGCTGAGTGGACTGAGTAAAGGACAGGTCAGAGTGACATAGTACCTAGCCTTGATATCATACCTGCTTGTATACTGCTGATATTTACCAGCTGTACACTATCCCCTTCGGGGAGCAGCAGGCAGAGCTCCCGAAAATCATATACATGGCTGCTGAGAATGTTTTGGGGCACGATGGAGCAGAAAGTTGAGAAAATTACAGGAGGGCCGTAGATATCAAAGGTTAGCTTGGCCAACTTCCCAGATCTCAATCCGGTCAAGAATGACTGGGCAGAAAGAAGGCCTCATACTGCTGCTGGATTATTGCTTTTTGTTTCTGCTTTTATCTATTTTTTAGTTGAATTGATATCCTTCTTTCTCGTGGGGACCACATGGAAACTTGTTAGACACGACTGCACAGTAACCTTCATTGCAAATTATTAAGATTGAGAATAATGATCTATACACGCAATGAAGAAATATAGACAGCGAACAGTTTTAGAAAGTCGCCACTACGCGAGAGATACTATATGCACGGTCGCAGAGGTGAAAAATAAAATAAAATAAATAAAAGGAAAAGGAAACAAGACCCCCCCCTTCCCTAAAGGGCCAGAAAAAGGGGGGGAAACGGTGACATAGGGAAAAATGGAGACAGCCACGCCCGACCTCGATGACGGGCAAAAAATGTTCAACCAAAGGAAGGAAAGTTGATGGAACAGTGAAATAGACCAAACGATAAGCGCCGTAAAAGATTAAGTAAAACTTTCGGAATAATAGGGTAAGAGACTTAACAGGTCAGATCAAGCCGCCCAAAAAATAGCTTCTGCTTGCCCAATTCCGTACAATTTTGAACACAGAAAGTGACAGCATGTAGCAATCACAGAAAGGAACACAAGAGGTAAAAGACAAACCCACCCCACACTCTAATGAAAAAATCCCTGAAGGAAAAAGAAGCAAGGCACAAGAAGAGAAAAACTAAAAAAAATACAAACACGGACATTGATTGCCTCGTTTGGGCAACCAATCTGTCCGTTGCTTTTGGTCCGCTTTTTTTTTCGTGCTCAATATTCGCGACCGAAAGTTGACCCAGTGTGGATTGGTAGGTGAACATGTAGGCGATGAACACCAACTTTCCCGGCCTGCTTGCAAGCAGACTTGGAGCCAGCATCGACTTGTTTGACATTCGGATCGGTGTGGTCGTCCACGTTGCAGCATTCGATGCTTTGTACCCATCGATCAGCAAGGGCTTCCTGGGAGGTAATTCGTTTTGAGGGATCCAAGTGCATCATTCGGTAGAGTAATCGCTTAGTAGCGGGTTTGAACTGGCAAAAGGGGAAGAATTTCGGATAGTCTCCGTCCTTTGTCATTTCGCCGCTAGGATTCTTCGCCAACCACTTGTTGAAGCAATCGAGGTATTTAACGTATTGGGTGCTGTCGGTAGCGTTGGCTTTGTTCCACAAGGGACCCCCAAAGGAGAGAACAAAAAAGACCATTGCACAAGACCAAACATCCAGTTTTCGAGCATCATAAGGGCCTGTAGACTGTTAGAAATAAACCGATCCGAGGGATTAATGTACACTAACCATCCTTGTTTTGAACCTCTGGTGAGATGTATGGGGCACTGCCAACAATACCCGGCTTGCTCAGCCTTACACCAGCCATATCGGTTCCACACTTGATGCCCGCTGAGCCGGGATGTCTGCCGGAGAAAACCTCTGAAACGCCGAAATCAGTTATCTTAAGATGACCATCGCTGGTTATCAAGAGATTCTCGGGTTTGATATCTCGATGAGCGATCCCGTGATCGTGTAGATACGCAACACCCCTCAACAACTGCTTGAAGCAGCACAACTTCTCGGCTTCCTTCATAAAGGATTTCGAAATCAAAGAGAAAAGATCACCACCGGTGCAATACTCCATAACATGGCACCAACGGTCACCGCTACCGATGCAGAGATCGGCTGTCAGAACAATGTTTGGATGATTCAGACTCTTCGAAATGCAGAATTCCGAGTTGACCTTTTCAATGTATTCCTCCTTAGATTCATCCCTCCCCCTCTTCCTAAACTCCTTAACGGCGTATAATTGAGTGTTGGGTCCCGATATCCTATGCATCACCTTGACGATAGCAGACACTCCCTCACCGCAAATCTTGCTCTTTCCTGGTACGTGACTGTGATTGGCGTATTTTGACGATAGTGAGATAACCGGAACATCCATCGCCGGCACTACACTGCTCATTTTACGTGACTTTGACCCGGCCCCTGATGTTGCTGGATGTGTGATTGCATTTCCAGTAACATCCTTGATTCCATTCACACTGCTTGAGCGTGAACGTCTTGGGAAGAGGCCAGACCGCTTGGTTGCGCTCGAAGCCTTCCCATTAGAGGTGCTCGCGGGTTGGGGTTCTAGGGGCTCGCATGTCGATGTTGATGATCCAGAAACGGTAGGTGTACCGGCTTGAGACTGTGCCGGCGTGTTGTGGGCCGAAAAAAACCCCTTCGACTTGGTCGGTTGGGGTGTGTATGGTCCCACGGATTGATCCATTGGCATTCCATTGCCAGACGAAGACGAAGAGTGTACCCTGCGTATTAATCCGTGAAGCTTACCAGAGGCTTGCCGCATAAGCTTTCCTCTAGGCGTAGCGGTAGGTTCCACAGATGATGGTGCTGGTTTTGCTGCTACTGGTGGTGTGGCTGGCGTCTTCATGATTGCTGGAGGATTGGGGACGGCAGGAAACCCCTCAGTGCTCGAATTAATGAAAACACCAGAATGGCTGTCACTCGTAGGAGTAAGTGGCTCATGCATTTCACTGGACGTCTCGTCATCTTCCACCTCTTCGGGCACAGTGTGGCATCCATGATGGTGCTCTTCCAACTCTCCAGGCCCAATAATGAACCTAGGCTTCGAATCGAGGTCCGCAGGCTCGAGACTAAAGAGAGAAGATGAAAGTTCTGGATCGAGAGGAGGCACTACCCCGACATTGGGCTCTGGATAGGTTTCTGGCGTCATTGGTAACGAGGAAAGGGAAGCTATTGAGCTTGAGCAGGTGGAGGGACAAGAGTCTGAATGTGTCGAGGTACTCATAAATGCCATGGGAGGAGTTAACTTAGGAAAGGTAAGGTCGAAGGGTGTAAGAGGTATAGATAGGATAGACGGATATAACGCAGGTTGAGATAGTGCTAGAGGCCAGACGAATTATCTATCAAGGTGGAGCACTGTAGGGTAGGTTGGTCAAGTTGAAACTTTTGAGGAAGAAGGGAGGGCGTTGGCTGTGTATAAAGGCAGATGAAGAGGCAGTATTATAGATAGTCCGTAATCCGGCGGAAGTCGACGTCCCATACAGCAAATCAAGGGGCACGGGAAGGGATGCAGAGGTGTCAGGATTTGCAAATAGACACACGGAGGGGACCGCTCAAATAGTACGCCGAGACTTCGTGACCGAGGGCGGCGAGAATGGGGGGGAGCATGCAGAATATGTACTCTGGGATGCGGAGGAGGGTCGGGAGGTAGAGAGGAGGGGTGTATGGGGTGGGTGGGTGTGGAGGGACGGAGGGGTGCGGAAGAGGAAGAGGAGGGTGGAGATGCGGAGATGTAAGGGAGAGAGAGAAAGTAGGAAGACTGGCGCGGGTGGAAGAAATATGTCTAGGCGGGACGGGGAATGGGGAGGAAGGGTAAGTGAGAGGGTTTGGAGGGGGGAGGGTGCAAACTATACCGGTGCTCGAGTATGTACAATGTAAGTTGTGTATGCAGGTTTCAAGAGGTTCGGGGCACAGAACGAGGGATGGTGGGGGGAATAACAGGGCTCAAGTCTCCCCCGGTAGTACCAAGGATGGACGCTATTGACCACTGCCTCTTTTGTTACTGCAGAGACAGATGCTCGCCTACCTCGCTTTCTTGGTGCTGCTCCTGCTGCTGACTGCTCCCTGAAGCCTGAGGTAGTTGCAACGGCACCACCAACAGTGTTATCCCCTTCCCCGTCTGCTGTGTTCACTCAGCGTTTCTCTTTTTTTCTTTTCCCCCTTCCCTGCTGCTGGACAAAAAAAGGGTGAGCGGTGTGTTGCTGCGCTACCGTACTCCAGACGCTCCTCCGCCACTCGTGCTCAAAGCGAAGTGGTTGGTAAGTTATGGGCGTCACCGCGCTGTTGCTTTTTCACATCCGCTCGTAAAAAAAACAGCCTCACGCATCAAGAAATCTCCAGCCAACGAGTGGGAAGGAAAGAAGGAGGCCAGTGACAGGGCTCTGGTTCGTCGCTTGAGGTTGGTGAATTCTCAAAGGAATCTTCACAGACAACTTTTTCACCCCTCAGAAAAAAAAATAGAAAAAAATAGAAAAAATCCTATTCCAGTCGTACGGAGCACATAATACCATACTGTAGGTTGGGCATCATGTCCCAGGAGAATGGAATGCAAAAACAGACTTGGAAATATTCTCTGGAACGGGGAAAACTTCCAAAGTAGGTTTTTTTCCCTTTCGCTTTTTTATTGCCCTCCATCCCACCCTACGCATGCCTTATCTTGTGCTCAATGACGCTATTATCACGATGATGTCGACCTATCTCGGTTTGCGACGAAATATCACACTGCAATGATATTTGTATCATACAGAGAACCTAAAAAGTATAATAGCCCCTTGACTTGTACCACACCCCCTCTTTCCTCAAGATATTACCCCTCCAAATTCTATCGATTTCTCACTCTCCTATCTTTTCGCATCCCACCTTATTCGGCCATTGAGGAAATCGAATGAGTATAATGAAGGAAATTCTGTGTGAAAAACGGGACAGAGACATCTATCTACCGCTACGCAGACCATGCATACCTATGCACTGATGGCAGGCGCTACGGGTCTCATTCCCTCCTGTGATTCCTATCCTTTCTCCCTTCTACAGAAATCCCTGGATTCAGTAATATCACACTCTGGCTAGGTCGAATCCTCCTATGGGAGTGACGGTGACTTGCCGGTCGCAGCCCTGTCAACGACCCATCTCTCCCTCATTCTCCATTCCATCACATTCCCCATCTTATTCACATACTATTATTTACCACGGTACCAATGTAGTTGTGGTGCTCGAGCACACTGCAGGCATAAAAATGGGCTACATTCAGCCTTCCAGTGCCAACAAAGAGATATGGCTGACCGACTGTCGTCCACAAGTATCGAAAGTATCGACGGGAGGTCGGGATTCCGCGGGTCACTGGGCGGCACTGTCCAGGATTCTGAGTGGGGGAGGGGGACCCTGTCAACAGATCGGAAGAGTGACATCCCTCTGACAGAGGTCGATTTGCTATGCGCTCTGCATCCCCACATTTTGTGAGGCAATCAAAGGTGCAGCTCCCTTCCTCTCCCCTCCCCTTTGCACTTTGGCTTTGCATCACCACCGAAAATCCCGGGGTAAAGAACTCAGAAACACTTCATCCCTCGCCTAATTGGGGGCAACTCCACCAAAAAAAAGAAACCCGGTTCCAAGTCAGAAGTTCTCAAACACAAAAACGGTTAGAAAACTAGCAGAATCAGCAATAAGTAATATCGATGACCAAAATTTCATAGAGGCGGGAAGCCCTGCTTTCAGATCGATAGATACGGTATAGCTACGATAACCTCACAGCTGATAAAAACAACTAGCACATTCCCAGAAAATGGTTTCGTGAAGGCGCCTCGAGTCGGTGATAAATACATGGCCTCTGCCAACACCAACGGAACGGACATTCTTGCACCAATTTGCAGGCCGGTATCACTCAAAAGCACACGGATAACACAGATAACTTAGTATCCGCTGTGGATGATGCATCCGGCGGTGGCGTATGGGGGAGTGCTCACAAGGCGTCGCTTTGGATTTCTCACTGGACTGGATGGAAGCGGATGAGATGGCAGTCTGTCCTACTTGTACAGATACATCAACGAGCGTTCGCAAGAATATGAGCTCAATCAATTGCAGCTCAGACTGGCAGCCTCAGGAAGGGCGCACGCGGTTCCAGCGCTCTGCATTCACATTCACATTGCTGCTGCTGCTGTGTCCCAACCAGCATCTACTCTTTTTTCTTTTCTTCATTTCATCTCAGCTTCCAGAAATCTAACCGTGTTCGCTAGGCGCTTCCGAATCTCCTATTGACCAAAAAGGGTCCACTAGGACTCCCAGGATTGCTGCGATCGGTCGGTACTGACTCGTTCCCCATTCAGGTCGATTCATCCCCAGGTGGCATTGGGTTCCTTGTGCACTGGATTGCACCGCTGATCCTGATTGAAATCGGGCATGCCGGTTCACCTGTTTCTGCCTTATCGGTAATATGTGCCTAACACATCACATTGATATTTTTCTGGTGATTTTCTTTCCTATTTTGTCCCTTTTTGTTTTCTGTCGGACCAACCCTCCTCATTTTGGCAATGCGGGTGACCCACTAACCATGTGGGGGTACCGTTGCCCCACGAGACCCACGAGACCCACGAGACCTTGATCTCCAAAGGGATCAAGGAAATGCAACCAGTCAAGTTCGCCCCATCCGAATTTGGTAGAACGTTTGTTGTTACCGCCGAGAATAATGAGGTGAGGGTGTTTTGAAGGATATTCTGGTTGCACCCTTTTTTTTCCCACTCGCTTCACTCATTTCCCCTCATCGAGATTCTCGATAGCGATCTAGAGTAAGATATTCTCAGGTGAAAATTTTCGAAAAACCTGCATAACTCTAGACTCGGCCTTGCTCCCAAGTGAATTTTGTACTCGTACATTGACTCCAGTACCATGGTGGGGCCGGAACATCATTTCTCCGCGCAGCTTCCCGGCACCCCATTGAAAAGAAAAAGTTGAGACGAAATGCATTTCCAATCATTTTCTTCCTCCTAATTTGTCTTTCCGACCCTCTTAACTGAGAGCGGGGGCTCGGAGGACAACCCAAGTGTTTACCAACGCGTGCGAACCAATCATCCGGTGGCAAAGAAATATCTCTGCCACAGAACTAAGGGGCCCACTGGTCTACGCTAACTTACCAACGCCACGCTATCGAGGCAAAAAAAGAAAGAAAAAGCCCTTGTCAAGTCCTCGGGCTAACATATTGGGCTGCCTCTGCCTTGAAGACTTTCTCTCCGCCTTCGTCTAATGCCCCCACCGTACCATAAGTTACCTATGGTGGTGGTGCTATGGTACAGTATGTGAGTTAAGGCAAGAATATATCGTACAGGCTCTCTCTCAGCAACCTTCGCTGTCGATCTAAATAAAAAAGCAGCCCGAATGCCGAATGACGGTAGAAACAGTCTCTCGGAAATGAGATGGCGATCGCAAAGGTCGACCGTCCATGGCTTCAATTGTTCCAGATATTTATCCGGACGACCACCCCTGAGTCAGGCCCTTGGTATCGGCCCTATCTCAGTAGCCCACCGGTACCTACTTGTACCATGCAATACGTTCGTTCCGACCATTTAAGTGCTCGGCCGCTTCCGGGGTTGGAGGAACAAACTACTCGAGTAATAAGGCAAACGAAACTTTAATTGCCTATCCGGCATCTCGTAAGCCGTCCCGAAACTCTTAGTACTCGAGTACAACTTGCTACACTCGCCCGGGGGGACAAATGGCTTTAGGCGACCGCTTCTAAAAGGCTTGCATCGTGCCAGTTCTCTAGTGGCCAGGCGAAAGAAAAAAAGGCCTCCATGAGTTTCCATTGGGGAATGGGAATTATCTGTCAGCACAACCCTGAAAAAATAGACACGAGCACTTTAAAACAAACAGCCCGAAGGCTTTGTTTGCCCTTTGCTTGTTTCAAATCTAGCGAGCGAATACGAGGCCTGGTTGGGGGATGGCGGGCCATTGATTGATGATACGGCACTCGAGCATCCCATCAATTGTTATCCATGAGGCCATTAGCACGTTATTCAGAGCTACTGATCATAGCTAGCCTCTCGAAACTCCGCCGACAAAACGTGTTTATTATCGGCATCCAGATAAGTTCTCACCTGTCTCTCCGAAATAACCCTTCCTGGGCAAATAATGGGACAAAAACAAACAAGACGTAATTCACACCACAAACCCTTGGCGCCTAGCAAAATCACGCAAAAAAAACGAACAATCCCGGATCGCCGGTCACGGGTTGTCACTCGAGATATCTGACTCAGAGTAATTACATTACTTTGATGCTGAGCCGCGGGGTTGAAATAAAAAGAAAGGTAAGGAAAGCAGGAAAAGGGAAAAAAGAAACCGATTTTGCGGGGGAGGGATGTGGGCATTTTGGGAAGGAAAAAAAGCAACTCTCCCGAGAGTTTGCGCTTTTGTGGCTTTCAGCCTCGATAGAACCGGTCTCTATTTGTTTTGTTTTTTTCTGATATGATGTGTGGACTTATGCTATCGTGTGTGAAGTGGAGGATGGTGTGGTTTTGATAACCTGGAGCGCTTGTACTGTACGAGTAGAGCGCCCGAGCACAGCGAGCACCGACATCATGTCTCTGTTCGTGACATGCATCGATTTATATGAAAACCACTGATCTATGCCTGCCTCCCTGCCTCTGCGGAGAGTGGTCTTTTTTTTTCTTTTTCCCCTCCCTTTCCATAACAGCACACAATACCTACCAACCGTAGCTTCCGAAGCCACCTCAACGCATGAACGTGTCTCCTCTCCCCGTTTCCCTTCCTCCCTTCCTCCATAACGCACACCGCATACAGTACCAAACCAGACCAAAACCATGCCACCACACGCAAACATCACTCCCCTTTGCATAATTATGATACTCCAGGTTTTATAGACCCAACCGGCCCGACAACCCCAACCTTGGGCAATCAAGCAATCAAGCATCCAACCAGGCATGAGAGGAAGAAAGAAAGAAAACGAATCAAATCAAATCAAATAATGGCATGAAAAACCGCCCAAACACTTTCAGCTGACTGAACTGTAATCTCTTGCCATCCGCAGTAATGCCTCATATATATCCACCACCACCACAACAACAACAACTTGAACCCCCAGGAGCCCTCCGGACTACCACCCCCCCCCTCATCTCCCCGCCTCACCGTCATCTCACCTATAATATTATAATATTATTATATCGTAGCCTACTAACGCCAGTGCATTTTTTTGACAGACAGAGCCTGATCTGATTGGCTATTTAGGCCTCATATAAAATTACTTGATTTCATGCATTCATTTGTTCATTCCAACCTAGCCAGCTAAGAGGTAGGAAAGTAGGTAGGTAGGTAGGTAGGTAGGTAGCCAAAGGCAAGCAGGGCAGGCGGGCGGGGGCGGGGAGGCAGGCGTAACATGGCGCACACTTGTCCGTTGGCGCCCTCCCCCTTCCCCGATCGCCTCAGGGGAGGGGGGGGGAGGGGTACGGTACGGTTCGGTAGGAAAGTTTAAACCTCCCCCGGATTGGAGGGGTGTATTGCTCCGTTTCAGATAGATTTTAAAAGTTTGTGGGGTATAGGAGGCTCTGGAATTGTTTTTTCTTCTTTCTTTTCTTCTTCCCCCGGGGTAAGGATCGGCGAGTGATGCTTTGTGAAGTTTTGACGTGTGTGGTGGTGGTGGGAGCTTTTTTTTTTGGGGGGGGGGGTGTCCAATAGTGCGGTGATTGATACTGCCATAGTTGGGTTTCTAGAGTTTTTTTTCTTTCCATTTTTCATTTTTTCATTTCATATTTACCACTGATTGTTTATTCAGTGGTTATTTGATTTGATTTAATTATGGGCTTCTCTGGGCGCGATAATTATGGTATGATATTAACCATATTTCTTTAAATTCGACTTACTACCGGCGGGTACCCCTTTTCGCTGCGATCGGCCCTAGCCAAGTGGATGATAATAATAAGTTGACCAGGTTTTCGGCCAAGTCGACTTGGCCGGGGAAAAAGGATGAGGTATCATACATACATATATATCTTGGGGAGGAGGGGGGGCACGACAGTGCTCGTGATGTCGAAGCGTTTTTTTTTTAATAGAAAAATGAACTACTACCGCATACCACCCCAGATCCGAGCCAACGGGTCAGCACCAAATCTTCGTGGCATCATATGCGATGGTGGTCCTGTTTAAAAATAATGCTTCGGTAATTGCGAATGGCATCGTACTGTACAGTACAGTTACGGTACGTGGTGCAATTAGAAGTACCAATGCGAACCCCCGGCCGGCAACGGTATTGATAAAAGTAAGTTACCAGACGGTGGGTAAATGAGTAATAACATCCACTACCGAACAATGGACTTTCCAACCGACGCGGGAAAGTAATAATTAATACGTTACTCTGCAGCGGAACGACTGGGCAGAAAGGATCTACAAGTACAAGTAAAAAAGTATCATACGGTATATCCGCAGTCTCATGGCTCGGTCATTTTTGAAATGTCACAAGTAATTAACGATAGCAGCACGTTTCCGTTTCGGCTTCCTCCTCCTCCTCGTTGAATTAAGGGAGGCGGCAGCTCCCGAGTAAGTTAAATAATCCATTCCCTCATAGTAAGCCATCGTGGGGGACAACAACAACCACAAGCAAATCTCTCGCGTTCCTTGTTGTTCGAGGATTTCTCACTTCACATGCGCGGATGGGATGGAGAAGGAAATCCTTACTTAAGGAGTCAAGCTGGCCTGAGCTATGCTAATGGAGGGGGGGGTTGCTTGCTCTTGCATTGCTTTGCATTGCTTTACACTTCTTACAGTGTTGTAATTGTGGAGCGTAATGAGCCTTCCCCCCATGGAGGCCCATTCTTATTCTGCTTCTTCAGGCTTCAGGCTTGCTCGCGTGTGCGGTTTCCTTTCTCTGCTTTGTTCTGCAAGCCATAATCGGGAGAGCAGTGCTGTCCGCCAGTTGTCCGCTGTTGCTCAGTGTTGCATCGAGCTCATCTCCATCGGTGGTTCCTGGCATGTTCCGGTTGTGTACCGGTGCTCTATTTGCGAATTGGTCTAGTTCAGGCTCTCAAAGTTATTCCCCCATCCGTTCGGTCATACATAAGCACGGCTGCGCGAATACAGGTATGTATCCCTCAGAATGAGGCCTTAGGCCTTCTGCTACCATACCTTACCCTGTACCAGCACCGTACAATGGGAGGTTTGAAGCTCTTGGCACAGCAACAAGTATAGGGTGTACTTTCTTCACAGAGAGAAAGGTTCTATAGTGCCCGTTTTTTTCTTGAGCCGGTACTTGTTGTGACCCGGAAGGGATACCTTGGTTGGCAGCTTTGAAGATCGTCTTCGTGGTTGGGAAACACAATTGTACGTTTTTGGTATGTCGGGAACTCCGAACCTCCCTAATTAAAAGCCTACCGGTATCTTCCCAGCAACATACAGGCAGGTGAGTAGAGGAGAGTATCTTGGCCTGGCTTGGAAAAGGTTACCAGTGCGAGGTATAATGATGCGGGCCCCAATGATACTTCCCGGCCCGCCCATCAATGCACCCATCATGGATTTGATGGGAAGGGAGGGGGATTTTTTTTATTTTTTAAAAAAGAAAACGCCTCGCTATAATGAAGTGGCTTTGGGGCTCATGGTTCTTGCAGGTCGCAAGTAGAGTATAGTATGGTATGCGGGTGTAATGCAAGCACTGTATTTTACAGACACACAGTACTCGTACAAACCGCAGGAGAGACTGCATACGTCTCGGCCCATCGTGATCTGAGGGCGGCCCGAAGCAGTAAATGCTCCGCACGGGTCATCGGCACCGCGCGAGTACGCGTATCGTACTCTGGCAAACAGCTGATAGTAAGTACAGGTACAAGTAAGCAGCAAAGGAGGCTTGCCTCTACCTGGTATATTTGAAGGTCGCCCTCTCCCTCTCTCCCTCCCTCTCCCTTCCTCTCTCCATGCGCCCGCGCCCCACCCTATTCGAATTTCTCCTAGGAATGGGAAGACGCTGCAGATGGCTTAGCTCGTTTGTTCATACCAAAGGGAGAACGGCGGAAAGGAAAGGCGATATGAACGACATTGCCGACCTTGGCTCATCGGGGGTCTCGCTTTGGGAACGGAAACGTCGGTCATAACGGCTCACTCGAGGGGTAGCTGTCTACTTACGGCGCCTTGGTATTCTTGGTATTCTTGGTATTCTTGGTTTTCTTGGGAGTTCGGGGTCAGATGAAAATACCGTATTTTTTCGTGTTATACGGTTTTTTGCCAAGACCGGTTTTTGCCCAAGATTGGGCACACAACCCTTGCAGACGATCACTCAGCCGCATTGTTGTAGACTCCTAAAACCCACACCTTGG
>Ga0307513_10004469_pt1 | contig 18672 bp, 14 predicted proteins | sample 15_EM_MG_FD_202174 | JGI IMG/M metagenome (GOLD analysis project Ga0307513, IMG submission 202174) | Populus trichocarpa ectomycorrhiza microbial communities from riparian zone in the Pacific Northwest, United States - 15_EM | ecosystem: Host-associated > Plants > Roots > Unclassified | place...
GGCCATGGAAATTGCCCTGTGCCACAACGATGTTCGCGGCTCCGTCTGGCACACCCTTGACCTGGTAGCCCCACTTGCGGGCGACCTTGATCGCGCTCTCGACCGCCTCGGCGCCGGTGTTCATCGGCAGCACCATGTCGGCGCGAGCCAGCGCAGCCAACTCGGCGCAGAAGGGTCCGAGCTGGTCGTGGTGGAACGCCCGGCTGACCAGCGTGACGCGCTCCAGCTGCGCCCGGGCGGCGGCCAGGATCTCCGGATGTCCGTGGCCGAAGTTGACCGCGGAATACGCCGCAAGGCAGTCGAGATAGCGACGGCCGTCAACATCGGTGATCCACGCACCGGCCGCGGAGGCGGCGACCACCGGCAACGGGTGGTAGTTGTGCGCCGCATGCGCGTCGGTCAGCGCGATCAGTTCGGCGGCAGAGGACGCGGCCGACTCGGGGCGGGTTGTGATCGCGGTCATGACCGGACCTCCAGGGTGCAGCACTTCACTCCGCCGCCGGCCTTGAGCAGTTCGGAGAGATTGACGCCGATCGGGTTGAAGCCGTGGGCCCGCAGGTTTTCGGTGAGCTCTGCGGCGTGCTTGGTGAGGATGACGTTGTATCCGTCGGAGACGGCGTTCAGGCCGAGCACCGCGGCATCCGCCTCGCTCGCCTGGATTGCGTCAGGGTACCTCCGGCGCAGCGTTTCCTGGCTCGCGGCGCTGAAAGCGCCCGGGTAGTAAGCGATTGTGTGATCATCGAGGACGGTGAGCGCGGTGTCCAAGTGGTAGAAGCGCGGGTCAACCAGCTCCAGCGTGACCACCTCGCGACCGAAGACCCGGCCCACCTCGGCATGTGCGGCCGGAGTGGTCCGGAACCCGGTGCCGGCCAGGATGACGTCACCGATGGTGAGCAGGTCGCCTTCGCCCTCGTTGACCTCCACCGGGTGGTGGATCGAACGCAGGCCGGCGGAGGCGAACCACTCCAGGTACGCGGGGCCCTCGGGCTGCCGCTCCATGTGGGTGAAGCTGGCGCCGAGGGCACGGCCGTCGACGACCAGGCCACCGTTCGCGGCGAACACCATGTCCGGCAGGCCGGGCTGCGGGGCGATCAGGTCGACCTGATGTCCGAGCTCGAGATAGGTGGCCCGCAGGTCGTTCCACTGCCGCACCGCGAGCGCGGCGTCCGCCTCGCTGTCCAGGCTCATCCAGGGGTTGATCGCATAGGTGACGTCGAAGTACTCCGGCGCGCACATCAGGTATCGGCGCTGCGTGGCGGTGCGCTGGATGGTTGTGGTGCGCATGCTCAGGGTGGTCATGACCGGCTCCTCAGGGCGTTTGCTCGGGGATCGACCCGGCCCGCTTGCTCGGGGATCACTGGCTTCGTTCATCCACTGTACGTGCAAGGTTGCGCTATTTTCCGTCAGTGCAAGCTAGAATCCTGCGCAGTTGATCAGTTTTCGCAGGTTCATTGCGTTCATGATCGGAGCTCAGATGGACGACGTCGATCACCGGATCGTCCGGATCCTGGTGGCAAACTCCAGAGCGACCTTCCTGGAGATCGGTGACCAGGTGGGGCTGTCGGCCTCGGCGGCGAAGCGGCGCTTCGACAAACTGGTCGACAGCGGTGCGATCCGCGGCTTTACCGCCCAGGTCGATCCGGGCGTCCTGGGCTGGCGGACCGAGGCGTACGTCGAGGTCTACTGCAAGGGCACGGTGGCCCCGGCCGAACTGCGACGCAGCCTGGAACTGATCCCCGAGGTGGTTGGGGCCTGCACGGTGACCGGGTCCGCCGATGCGCTGCTGCACCTGCTGGCCGAGGACGTCGCGCATCTGGAACGGGCCCTGGAACGGGTCCGGACCGAGCGCAACGTCGACCACACCGAGAGCATCATCGTGCTGTCCCGGCTGATCGACCGCGGCCGCGGCTGAGCTGGGGCAGGTCGCGGATCCGGGGCAGCAGGGCCTTCCAGTTCCGTTCCCGCCGGCAGCCTTCCCAAACCCCGAGCGAGTAGGCCGCGTCGTCCAGTACCGAGGCGGCCGCCACTTTGCCGGCTGCGGCCAGTCCGGCCGGGTCCAGCCGATCCATCGCGACCCAGCGGCGGACCACGTCGGCCGTCCCGATCAGCACGACCGCGGTCAGGACCTTCCGCCGGGCAGGGACGGCCACCGCGATCGCCAGGGTCACCGGCCAGAGCGGGCGGACCAGGTAGCGGCCGAGCCCGGCCGCGGCCAGCAGGTGCCCACGGGCCGCGAGTTGCACGGCGTCCCGGGCTGGAATCTCGCGCATGCCCCAGGGCGCGATCGCGGCGGTGCCGGCCGCCGCGATCAGCCCTGCGGCCGGATGCACGACGACGCCGAGCAGCCAGGGCGCGAAGGACCAGATCGAGACGTCCGCGTGCCGCAGCGTGCCGGGGTGTCGGCGTTCCAGTGCGGCGGCGCTGGTGCCGTAGTCGAACCTGCGCCGGACCACCGCGGCCAGGGTGGGTCGCGGGCGGTGCCGGCAGATGATGTCCGGCTCGTACCGCACTCGGCCGATCTTGCCCATCCGCCAGACCAGGTCGACGTCCTCACCGACGTGCAGTTCCTCGGCGAACCCGCCGACCTGGTCGAAGACCTCGCGGTCCACCATCAGCACCGCGGTCGGTACAAACGAGACCCCTCGCCCCGGTCCGACGTCGGACGGCGTGCCACCCAGATCCAGTGCCCCCGACCAGCGCTCCATCAGGCCGGCGCCGCCGGGCTTCGGCAGGCTCACCACGCGCGGTGCGACGGCGACCACCCCGGTGTCCTGGGCATGGGCGCGCAGCACGCCGATCCAGTCCGGATCCGGCAGGACGTCGGCGTCCAGGAAGACCACCCAGCGAGTGTGTGCCTGCCGAACCCCGGCGTTGCGGGCCGCTGCCGGTCCCCGAGGAGTGTCATGCCGGACGACACTTAGACCCGGGCGATTCGGTAGCTCAGGTTCCAGCGCAGGGGTGGACCCGTCGTCCACCACCACAACCGCGACGTCCTTGGGGATTCGATCGAGTACTTGCCGGACCGCGTCCGCCGTACTCAGCGCCGGGATCACGACCGTGACGTCGGCGGTGGCCATCGGCGTCCGGGCCGGCGCCAGCACCAGGCCGTAGCCGCTCAGCCTGGTGATCAGCGCCGCCGCCGAGGTACCCGCCGCCGGAACCGCGGCCGTACCCAGCACGGAGTCCAACTCACGAACCCCGCGCTCGCTGAGTCGGACCACGCGGAACGGAGCGCCACCGGCGAACCGGCCATCTCGCAGGCGGACGACGCCGGGTGCCAGCCGCCAACCGACCGCAGTGCGGCCCGGGACTGTCATGGCCCGATCGTGTCAGGCGCCGCGCGCCCGCCGAAAGTCGGCCGAAAGCTGGCCGGAGGCTGGCCGCTGCTGGCGTGCCGTCCGTGACCAGCACCGACCGGTTGTGCAAGAGTTCAAGGATCGACGGCTCGGCCGGTGGAGCACGAGCCCTGGAGAGACGCTGTGATGGTCCGCCCGCGCGCTGTCGTCACGGCCGCGGTGATCGCACTGACGGCGGTTGCTGCGCCGGCTCTCACCGCATCGGGCACCCCGGCTTCGGTGGTGGTGGAGCACTGGCGTGGGTACTCCGGGCCCTTCCACAAGACCCACGACGCGAACCGGATTGTTGTCGTCCCGATGGCCGACGCGAACGACGGCAAGGCGTTGCAGTTGCAGCTGCGGGCCCGCCCCGGGATCGGTCCGCGGCAGGGCGTGGAGATCGCCAGCAATAACCCGGGCTTCCGGTACGGCAGGTTCAGTACTCGGATGAAGACCGCGAACTGCACCGGGCAGAAGCGGGCCGGTGTCGTCACCGGGGTGCTCACCTATTCGCCGGACGATTCCGATGCGAACGGCAACGGGCTGCCGGACAACCACGAGATCGACATCGAGGTGCTCTGCGGGCAGCCGGAGGTCGTCTGGATGTCACTGTGGACCGACTACGACGAGCTCACCGACACGCCACGAAGGATCTCCCGGGCGGTCAACCTGCGGGCCGGAACGGTGATCTACAACTGCTATCTGCTGACCTGGCTGGGCAGGTGCGAGCCCCTCCTGCCCGGCGAGAACAGTCCGACCGCCCTAACGCCAGTGCCTGGGTTCAACTCGGCCACGCAGTTTCACTCCTACACCTTCGACTGGCAGCCGAACCGGGTCAGGTTCTACGTCACGGATGCCCAGGGTCGGCGGATCCTGCTCTGGGACTACGAAGGTCCGGCGTCCCGGATCCCGCAGAAGCCGTCGATGTTCCTGCAGAACGTGTGGCACACCAGGACCTGGAACCCGTTCAACGGCCCGTCGCGCAACCAGCCGAAGCGCGTGACGTCGGCCTACCTCGATTCGACGACCGTCCCTCGGTGGACGACGGTCCCGAACTGGGCGAGCAGTGCCGCACCCACGATCTCGTCAATCCCAGGACGGGTAATCAATCAATAGCGTAGAGTAACAGTCAGTCGAGACAACGGCCCCCGCGGACCGCGCAGGCTGACTCGGTGATGACATGGCTACTGATCTGCCAACCCTCGAGAGCGTCGATATGGTCTGCCTCGTCATGAGGCCGACCGGGGTCATCAGCTGGGCGAACGCGTCCGGCCGGCGGCTCAACCGTCGGCGAGACGACGCGGGCCTGGACGTAGCCCTGGACGCGGGCCTGCTCGGCATGCGGATCCAGAATCTGGTCCACGTCGGTAACCAAGCCCTGATCCTCGCCCTGATCGAGCAGGCGAAGACCCAGGGACAGTCCGAGGGGACAGTCCAGCTGGCCGATCGTGGGACCGACTCGGCCCGGCACTACCACCTCGTCCTGCGCCGCGCTGATCATCCGAGCAACGGCCACGGCTCGAGCAACGGGCACGGGTCGAGCAACGGCTACGGAGCGAGCAACGGGCCGGGGCAGAGCATTCTGGTCCAGGGTTGGGACGTCAGTGCACTGATGCGGCGGCAGCAGGAGCTCGAGGTTCACGCCTTTCGCGATTCCCTGACCGGGGTGAGCAGTCGGTGGGCCTTCATGGCCCGGCTCGAGCAGGAACTGGATCGCTCCCGGACCAACGGGAATCGGGTGGCCTTACTGTTCGCCGACGTCGACCGCTTCAAAGTCGTCAACGACACCTTCGGCCATGAGGCGGGCGACTGCGTCCTGGCCGAGATCGCCTCCCGGTTCCAGGCGACGCTGCGGCCCGGAGACACCCTGGGCCGGATCGGTGGTGACGAGTTCGCCGTGATCTGCCCGTCCACCGCGGGCTGGACGGCGGTCTGCTCGGTGATGGATCGATTGCGCGCGGTCGCGGCGGAGCCGATCGCGCTGGCGGAGGGGGTCATCGAGGTGACCGTCTCGGTCGGGGCAGCGTTCGCCGACGAGGTCGACCTCGCGGCTGGCGCGCTGATCGCCCAGGCGGATGCGCGGATGTTCCGCGCGAAGGCCGCCCGTCGGTAGATCGTCCGTTGGCGTGCCCAGCCCCGTGAGATACCGTCCAAGGACCGGATTCGCTGGATCTTGGGGGGTTGCTCGTGTCGGTTTCGGGAGCTCGGCGGGCGGGCACGCTGCCGAGCGCGCTCGCCTGTGTGGGCCTGCTCGTCCTCAGCGCATGCGGTTCGGGGCGCACTGTGGGAGCGGTTCCCGGCTCGGCACCGGCCTCCGGCGTCGAAGCGCCCGCTGCCACCGGCACCGTCAAGCCGGACTCCGGTTCGGCACCGGGCGAACCGGCACCGGCCGCACCCGCCAAGCCCTCCCGAGTGCTCCCGAATCTGGTCGGCAAGGGCCTGCAAGTGGCTCAAGACCGCACTCAAGCGGCCGGTTTCGACAAGATGACATCGCACGATGCCTCCGGCCGCAAGCGCGTCCAGATCTTCGACCGGGACTGGAAGGTCTGCTTCCAGTCCCCGCCCGCCGGAAGCCATCCCGCCAGCACGAAGGTGGACTTCGGCACGGTCAAGATCCAGGAGCGCTGCCCCGCCAGGGACAAGGGCAACGACCCGATCAGGGCAAGGCAGATCATGCCCGACCTGCGTGGCAAGAGCGCCGCGGCAGCTTTCGCCTTTCTCGGCCTCGACGCGAGCATCACCTGGCGCGACGGCACCGGCGCCGACCGGGCCATCCTGCTACCGACCAACTGGAAGGTCTGCGCTCAGACACCCAAGCCCGGCGCCAAATACAACGGCGTCCCAGTGACCCTGACCGTCGTCAAGATCAGCGAGAAATGCTGATGACCATCGTCCATGCTCCGATGTTCCAGCTCGATGCCTTCACCACGCGCCGCTTTACCGGGAACCCGGCTGCGGTCGTGGTGCTCGACGAATTCCTGCCCGACGACGTGATGCAGGCCGTCGCCGCGGAGAACAACCTGGCTGAGACCGCCTTCCTGGTCCGCGCCGGTGACGGGTACGGGCTTCGCTGGTTCACCCCGATCGTCGAGGTGCCGCTGTGTGGTCACGCAACGTTGGCCAGCGCCGCCGTGGTGATGGAGCGGTTGGAACCGGACCGTGACAGCGTGGTGTTCGGCTCGGCCAGCGGCCCTCTGACCGTCACCCGCGCCGGTACTGCATACGTGCTCGACTTCCCCGCCCGCTACAGCCAGCCGGCGCCGATGCCGCCGGGGTTGCCGGAGGCGCTCGGCGTCCAACTGATCCAGGTGCTGGCCAACGCATACAACTATCTGGCCGTCGTCGAAAGTGCGGCGCTGGTGCGAAATCTCAATCCTGACCTGGCCGAGTTGACCAGGATCGATCGCCCTGGCGTGATCGTCACAGCGGCGGGCGATCAAGGCTATGACTTTGTCAGCCGATACTTTGCGCCGGCCAAGGGAATTCCGGAAGATCCGGTGACCGGAGCGGCGCACTGCATGCTCGCGCCATACTGGTCCAATCAGCTGGGCAAGACCGAGTTCCGCGCCCACCAGGCCTCGACCCGCGGCGGTGATATCACCTGCCGCCTGATCGGGGACAGGGTCGAGCTCGAAGGCGCCTGCGTCTTCTATCTGGAGGGCGAGATCACGATCTGAACGGAATGATGTCGTGGCGTGTGCTCAGGGTGAGCCGGTGAGCCAGGTGGTGACGGCGTGGCGGTCGAACGCCTCGGGATCAAATCTGCCGCCGACCCATTCCAGAAGCTCATCGTGCTCTTCGTGGTTGGGGTCGGCCAGCACCTCCAGAAGGTGCGAATACCCCCAAGCGCCGCCGCAATCCTCCGGCGGGCCGCAGCGTCGTCCGTCGGTGCAGCGCGGATAGGCCGCGGTGGCGTCCGTCGGCTCGACCTTCTCCACGGTGATCAGGTGCTCCCAGCCGTCGCCGAAGTCGTATTCGTAGAGCAGACTCGCTCCGACTTCTCCGGCCACTTCCCCCAGTTTGGTCCGTCGTTCGCGCTGTGGTTCGATCCGTAGCTCTGGCCGGCTGCGACCAGCGCCGGCCGGGCGCTGCTCAAACGCGTGCAGATGACTGTCGGTCCAGCCGAACGCCGTCTGGAGGATGTGGTGTAGGCGATCCAGCGTGACGTCCGTTGGCACCTCGAGTCGACGCCAGATGGGCGGCTTCGTTTCCCGCAAGGTGACTTTCAGCCGCAGAATCGCACCGTCGAGGGCGGCGGGCAGAGGCTGGGGCCTCCGATCGACCTGCGATTCGAGCCACCGCACCCGCGCCCTGATCAGCGGGAGATGGACGGCGACGTCCTCGATCTGATCCTCTTCCACGGGACACGGCGGTTGCTCCAGGGCATCCGCCAGCAACTCCAGTGCGTCGTCCACCGCGATGTCCTCGAACTGTGCCATGGGCTCGGCGGCCATCGCGATCGCCGTGTGGTTGCGGATTCCGCGGGCTTGCTTTCCTTCAGCGATCCAGCAGTCCTTGACCCCGCCCCCGAGCTCATGGTCGATCAGCACCGAGATCGAGTGCTCGCGCGAGTTGTAGTCGAACAGCACCGTCGCCGACTCCTGGGAACCGAAGATGTCTCCGTAGCGGAAGGCTCGCAGGGCCCGTGGCCGACCGATCACCCGGGCCCACGGCCGGTCAGCGACACCCGCGGCGGACAACCGCTGGGCGGCCTGGGCCGCGGCCTCCCGAGAGAGGTCCGAGCCGATCACCTCGAGCACCCTCAACAGGGCCAGCGTGCCCGCAGCCGCTTCGACTTCCGCCCAGCCGATGAGCCCTCCCAGCAAGCTTTCTCGACCATCGAGGCGTTCGCGCGGACTTGCCTCGGCTGAGGCACGGTCGAACATACCCAGCATTGTCGAGCCGCACATTTCCGCGTCCAGCGCGGTGCGGGCCGCCCTGATCAGCTCGACCGTCTGCCGGCCGATCGGTTCAACCATCCTGGCCAACTCTGCCAACTCTGCCAGCTCGGCAGAATCGAGTTCTGCGAAGCTGAACTGCAGCCCGCTTAACGTGCCGCTCGTGGGTTGGAGATCGGCCGGTGAGCCAATGGTCTCGGAGACGAGTGCCAACTTTCGCGTCGCGTTCCGGCGAGGAGTCTTGTTCCGCTTCTTCGGCATGGCAGAAGACGCTAGCCGAGAAGTCCGCGTATGTCGTCGGCATCGATCGTGCCGGATTCGAACCCGCCGCCGTCCATCACGCTGGTGAACAGCGCGGACTTTCCGGCCTTGAGCGCCATCACCTTTTCCTCGATGGTGTCCCTGGCGACCAGGCGGTAGACCATCACCTTCTTAGTCTGACCGATCCGATGCACCCGGTCGACGGCCTGTGCCTCGGTGGCCGGGTTCCACCACGGGTCGAGCAGGATGCAGTAGTCGGCCTCGGTCAGGTTCAGGCCGAACCCGCCGGCTTTCAGGCTGATCAGGAATACCGGCGCGGTACCGGTCTTGAACTCCTTCAGTACCGCCGCCCGGTTGCGGGTCGAGCCGTCGAGATAACAGTGCTCGATGCCGGCCTCGTTGAGCCGGTCGCGGGCGGAGGACAGGAACCGGGTGAACTGGCTGAAGATCAGCGTCCGGTGCCCTTCGCTGACAATGTCCTCGACCTGCTCCATCATCGCGTCCAGCTTGGTGGACGGGATCTTTGCGTACTTCGGGTCGATCAGCCCGACGTCCAGGCTGGCCTGCCGCAGCAGGGTGATCGACCGGAAGATCTCGAACCGGTTCTTCTGCAGATCGTCGAGCAGGCCGAGCACCTTCTGCCGCTCGCGCTGCAGGTGCGTCTGATACACCTTGCGGTGCTTGGGGTTCAGTTCCAGTTCGATGATCTGCTCCTGCTTCTCCGGCAGGTCGGAGGCCACTGCTTCCTTGGTCCGCCTCAGCATCAGCGGCCGGATCCGACGTCGCAATTGGTCAAGCCGCTGGACGTCCTGGCCCTTCTCGATCGGCGTCCGGTAATACTCGGTGAACCTGGCCGGATTCGCGTACAGACCGGGCGCGGTGATCGACAGTAGCGACCACAGCTCCATCAGGTTGTTCTCCATCGGTGTGCCCGTGATCGCGAGCTTGAACGGGGCCGGCAGTTTCTTCACGCACTGATAGGCCTGCGACTGGTGGTTTTTCACGAACTGCGCCTCGTCCATCACCAGGCCGGCCCATTCCACCGCCGCGTAGGCCTCGTACTCCAGGCGGAACAGTGTGTACGAGGTGACGACGATGTCCGCACCGGCGATGGCGGCGTCCAACTGGTGTCCACGCCGAGCCCGGGTCTCGCTGATCGCCGCGACCTTCAGCCCCGGGGTGAACCGTTCCGTCTCCGCCGCCCAGTTGAAGACCACGCTGGTCGGCGCGATCACCAGGAACGGCTTGTCGGACAGCGCGTGCTCGCGAACGTGGGCGAACAATGCGAGCGCCTGCAGAGTCTTGCCCAGACCCATGTCGTCGGCCAGAACCCCACCCAGGCGGTACTCGTAAAGTGCTGTCAGCCAATTGAATCCGGCCAGCTGGTAGGGCCGCAGGGTGGCCTGCAGGCCGGTCGGAGACGGGTGCTCGGCGCGGGCGCCGGCGTTGACCAGGGCCCGTACCGACTCTTGCCACTCGGCGGCCTGCCCGCTGACCACGCCGATCCGTTCCAGTTCTTCCCACAGCCCGGCCTGGTAGCGGCTGAGCCGCACGCTGCCGTTCTCGACGTCCTGCAGTGCCCTGGCCTCGGCGATCAGGATGGCGAGCCGGCGGAACTCCGGGCGATCGAGCGAGAAGTACGTGCCACTGGCCAGAATCAGGTGTTCCTGTTCCTGTGCGAGGGCCACAAACAGCTGGTCGAACGGTACTTCCTCGCCGTCCACGGACACCGTGACAGCCAGGTTGAACCAGTCCCGGTCGTGGCGGGCCTGGTCGCCGGAGATGGTGATCACCGGCTCGTCATCGGCTTTGCGGTAGTCGGGGGCGTCGTCGTCCGCGCTCAGGACCACCTTGACGCCGTCCATCTCGGTCAGAACGGGGAGGACGTCGTTGAGCAGTCGGACCGTGGTGATTCCGTCGAGCGCTGCGGTTGGGGCCAGCCGCCGCCCGGTGGGGGAGTGCTCGAACAGTGAGGGAACATCGGTGGCCGCCGCGCTCACCCGCTGGATTATTCCGGCTTCGGTCTTGGCGTCCCGGTCGCTGCGGTCGGACGGGCCGGGCCAGAGCGGTTCGAGGCGGGTGGCCTCTCCGACGACGTATGACCAGGTCCACTCGAGCGCCAGCCGGTGCCCGGCCAGACGCTCAACGGTCAGCACCAGCACAGGCGGCTGAACCGGCGGCAGCTCCACCGAGCCGTCCGACGTCGTCACGTTGATGCGCTGCCGCAATCGCGGGAAGTAGTCATGCAGGAAGCGCTCTTCGTCCTCGGCCGGGACCTGGATCGGGCCGGTGTCCAGCAGGCTCTTGAACCTGGTGTCGATCGTCCGCTGCAAAGGCGCCAGCCGCAGAGCCCGGTTCGCCCCTTCCTCCCACCAGGCGATGCCGTGTGCCGGTTCGCCCAGCAGCAGAGCCGAATCCAGGTCGATGCGCTCGCCCTCGGAGTTGACCTGCGGTACGACCTCTAGCCCGACAGTCACCCGGTTGACGGCCAGCGTGGCCTGCGCCGGGTCGGTGATCAGGATGACCGGCAGGCTGCCCTTGCCCGACTGGACCAGGGGCAGGCCAATCTCCTGGGCTTCGGTCAGCAGGTCCCAGATCCGTCGGCTCGGGGCGTCGTCCAGGAACGGCACGGCTCCGCCGTAGGAGTAGTAGGCACCGCCGGCGGAGTAGAGCCCGAGGATCTCCCGCAGGAGCCGACCGTGCCGGGCGGAAGCAGCGGACTGGCGATGTTGCACGTAGCCGACGGTCGACCAGGAGATCCCAGTGCGGATCCAGTTGTTCTTGGCACCTGGCAGCACCGGTCGCAGGCCGATCCGGTTCCGGATAGCGCCGCGAGGCCGGTCGGCCTGCGTGGTCAGGTCGAACTGCAGGCCGATGCCGGCCGCCGGTACGGAACCGTGCTTGGACTCCTTCGGCAGGAGCAGGCCCAGCGAATGCTCCCAGGCCGCGAACGTGGGCGGTGCCGAGGACGTCGAACCGGGTGTCTCTCCCTTATGGGCCGGCCGCGCAGGTAGGAGGGGTTCCGCTGCTTGCTCCAGCGAGGCCAGCAGCACCGCGACGGCGTGGACACATTGCTGATCGGCTGCGCAGGTGCAGTGGCTCTTCAAGGCGAGGACTTTCCCATCGCCGTCAAGATCGGCCATCACCATCGCAGTGCGTGCGCCCTTGCTGGTGTTGACCTGGCCGAATGCCCGGCTGCCCTCGGTGTGCCAGCGAGCGCCGGTGACCCGCCCGGCGTCCACCATCTCGCGGCCCTGGCGGAAGATCTCCCACCCGACGAGACTGCGCAGGATCGCCTCGTCCCCGGTCACCAACAGGTCCGTCACGCCCATCCCCTCTCAACTCCGCTCCGCACGCTACTCGAGTCCACTGACAGTCTTCGGCCCTTCGAGCGCAATCGCCGTCGGCTGAGGGACGAGACCCAGCAGGCACGAACATCACGAGCGAGGGTGTCTCAACATCGAGTGACCGGGTGGTTCGCCGGGATGAGGTACGGGCGCCCGCGGGCTGGGCCCGGCGGGCCCGGTCGGGCGCCGTCGATGCCGTCCGGGCGGCGACCTCGTGCGCGGTCAGATCCTCGCGGGTCAACGCCGCGATCTCCCGACCCCGCCGCCCGGCCCGGGCTTGCGCGGCAGGTGGCGGTGGCAGCGGGTGCATCTCCCCCACCGCGTACAACGCCGCGATGTTCTTCAGGCGTTGGGCCTCGGCCCAGCCGATCGGCTTCGACTCGTCATTGATGCCTTCCATCAGGGCGAAGCCTGAGGTGTTCTCCCACTCCACGTTGTGGTCGGCGGAGATCTGCCCATCCGGGGAGTACGCGAACACCGGGAACGGGCCAGCAGACGGAGACTCGCCACCGGAGGATGGCTCGCTGTTAGGGGATGGAGCGTCTTCGGGAGTTGGATCGACGTGGCCGGACGAAGTGGAGTCGGACGAAGGGTGTTCGGGCGCCGAGAGATTCGCGGGTGGCGGGTGGTCGCCGCTCCCCACCAAGCCCTTCGTTGTCTCCGACATGAGTCCATGGTTTCAGGGGTCGCCGAAGGAGGCAAACCCCCGTTTCATGATCTGTGGATAATCCAAAAGTATTGCTGTGCAACAGTTTAGCTACTGGTCGGCGAGAAGTTGCCGCTTGATCTCGGTCTTCAGAATCTTCCCGACCTTGGAGCGCGGCAGGTCTGGCCAGATCTCCACCTGCTTCGGCGTTTTCACGCTGCCGATCCGAGCTTTGGTGAACGCGATCAGGTCAGCGTCGGACGCGGTTCGACCGGGTTGCAACTGCAGCACGGCGGTGACCCGCTCTCCCCACTTCTCGTCCGGCAGCCCGATCACCGCGCAGTCCTGGACGGCGGGATGCTCCATCAGCGCCTGCTCCACCTCCACCGAGTAGACGTTGAATCCGCCGGTGATCACCATGTCCTTGGCTCGATCTACGATGTAGAGGTAGTTTTCGGCATCCAGGTAGCCGATGTCGCCGGTGTGGTGCCAGCCGTGCGCGCTCGCTTCCAGGGTGGCCGCAAGGTTCTTGTAGTACCCGGCCATCACCAGCGAACTGCGGACGACGATCTCACCGCGTTCGCCGCCGGGCAGCAGGCGCCCGTCGGGGGCCATTACCGCCACCGTCACCAACGGGGACGGCCGTCCGGCCGAGGAGAGCCGGTGCCGGGCGATCGAACCGTCCGCGGTGAAGTGGTCTTTCGGCGGCAGCACCGAGATCATCATCGGAGCCTCGCTCTGCCCGAACAACTGGGCCATCACCGGCCCGATCCGCGTCAGCGCCTCCTCCAGTCGGGCCGGGGAGATCGGCGCAGCCCCGTACCAGAAGCATTGCAGTGAGCGCAGATCCGTCGACTCCAGGGCCGGATGGCCGAGCAGCATGTAGATCAGCGTCGGCGGCAGGAAGGTGTGCGTGACGCCGTGACGCTCGACCAGCCGGAGGAATTCGGCCAGATCCGGCTTCGGCATGATCACGACCTCGCCGCCGCAGGCCATGATCGGGAAGCAGAGGACGCCGGCCGCGTGGGTGAGCGGGGCCAGCGCCAGGTACACCGGCCGACCGTCGAACGGGTAACTCATCAGCGTGAGCGCCGACATCGTCTCCAGGTTGCGCCCGGTCAGCATCACCCCTTTCGGCTTTCCGGTGGTGCCACCGGTCCCGACGATCATCGCGACGTCGTCAACCGGACCAACGTCGTCCATCCCGACGTCGTCCATTCCGACGTCGTCCGGAAGGTCCGCCGTCCATTGGTCAAAGGACGGCGCTCCGGCGGCCGGCCGATCGAGGCACACCAGGGTGGTCAGCTTCGGCAGTCCGGGCCGGATCCGCTCCACCAGCTCGGCGTAGCCGCTCGCGAAGATCAGGCAGCTGACGTCGAACAGGTCGAGTTGCTCGGAGTTCTCCGCGGCCTCGTTGCGCGGGTTGATCGGGCACCACACCGCCCCCGCCCGGGCGATCCCGAACACGCAGCCGAACGCCGTCGCGTCGTTCCCGGACAGGACCGCGACCTTGTCGCCGGCCCGGACACCCGAACGTTCCAGTGCCCGGGCCACCAGCCGGCTCAGCCGCTGGACGTCGGCATAGCTCAGCGTGCTCGCACCCATCGTCAGACAGGGCGCGTCCGGGCCGAGCGACGCGCCCTTGTCCAGATACTCGGTCAGCCCCACCTGACTACCCCTGAACCGTCAGCACTGGCTCCAGCACCAGCCCGAAACTGCGCAGTACACCCAGCAGCTCGCGGTGCCCGAAGGCCTGACAAGCGGAGCCGAAACCAGTACGCCGAGGCGGCATCTGGATCAGCGAGCGGGCGGCGTAGGCCTGCAGCAGCCCGGTCTGCTTGTAGTTGCTGTTGCCGTGGATCACACAGTGCACCCGCCCCAGCGGGCCGGACGCATAGACCGAGTCCAGCGAGGTGTTCACCCGGGCCTTCTCCCGCGGCGGCATACCGGCCTGCACCGAGCTGGCGACCTGTGCCAGCGCGGCCTCCTGCTGGTCGGCGGGCAGGGTCTTGATCTGATCCTCGACCATCTTCTGCGCCGCCACCACGCCTTCCATCACGGTGCGGTCAAAGACGCCGCCCATCGCCCGGCAGGACGACACCCGTGGGTCGTTCTTGAACCAGACCGGGTGCGCGGTGCCACCCCAGGGCAGGGCCAGCGCCGTGGCGTGCTGGCCGGGCACGCTCACCTCGGCCGTCGCACCGGCGTCCCACTGCACGTACCGGTCGTTCTCCAGGTAGAACCAGTCCGCCTTGAGAATGGTGAAGATGGTCTGCGTCGACGCGTACGTCGGCAGTCCCTTCCACAGCACCAGGATGTCCAGGGTGTCCACGCCCGGCGTTTCCAGGCAGATGTTGGCCGCGATCTCGCCGGTGGTGTACATCTGCGCGGTCCCCGGTGCCAGCAGCAGCCCCGCCTCGGCAAACCCGGCGCCCCAGCGGGCCTCGGCGTCGAGCATCCAGTCCTGCTCGCCGGTGGTGTCCAGGTAGTGGCAGCCGGCCGCCAGGGCGGCCTCGACCACGTCCGGGCCGTGCTTGATGAACGGCCCGACCATGTTGCAGACCACCGAGGCACCCCGGAAGAGCTCGGTCAGCGCGCCCACCTCGTGCTCGACCTCGACCACCTCGTGCTCGACGGTGTTGATGCCGGGGACGCCGGAGACCACCTCCTGCAGGCGGTCCTTGTCCCGCCCGGCGGCGATGAAGGGGACGTGCAGTTCGCGCAGGTACTCCATCACGAGCCGCCCGGTGTAACCGGACGCGCCATAGACGATCACCGGATGCTGGCTGGTCATGACTACATCCCCATCCCGCCGTCGACGGCCAGCCCATGGCCGTGGATGAATCGGGACGCGTCGCAGGCCAGGAACACCGCGGCGTCGGCCATGTCGGCGACCTCGCCGAGCCGGCCGAGCGGGGTCAGCCCGATCACGTCACCCACCGCTGCCTCGGCACTCGGCCACAGCCCCATGTCGACCATGTCCATGGCGAGCTTGGTGCCCATCTCGGTCGGCACCAGCCCCGGGTAGAGGCAGTTCACCCGGACCCCGTAGCCGAGTTTGCCGGACTCCAGGGCGGCCACCCGGGTCAGCCGGTCCACCGCGGACTTGGTCGCCGAGTATCCGGAGATCCCGGGGAACGCGATGGTGGCGGCCACCGAGGAGACATTGACGATCGCGCCGCCGTTGCCGGCGATCCCGCCGGGGCGCATCGTGCGGAAGGCGTGCTTGACGCCCAGGGCCGTGCCGAGCACGTTGACCTCGAGCATCCGTCGGAGGTCGTCCGGGTCGGTGTCGATGATCAACGAGGACAGCTCGATCCCGGCGTTGTTCACCAGGATGTCGAAACCGCCGAGCTCGGCCACGCAGCGAGCCGTCGCGACTGCCCAGTCGGCGTCGGAGGTGATGTCCATTCGCACGAAACCCGTTGCTCCGCCATGTTTCGAGATGGTCTCGGCGCTCTCCTGGCCGGCCTCCTCGCGGATGTCGCCGATCATGACGGCGGCCCCGGCACGGGCGAACGCGTCCGCGATGCCGGATCCCAGTCCCTGCGCTCCTCCGGTGACCAGCGCGGTTCGCCCGGTGAGATCGAAGACGGTCATTCCACACTCCACAGTTCGACGGTGAACGGTTTGACCCATGGACGCTTGACGGCCCGATGGGGAGTGATGCGGCTCACAGCCTGGTAATTACTTGGACGAATGTCAAGGTATTCTTGGACGACTGTCAAGTATTCGATCGGTGGCTCCTCGTGGTTAGACTGCGATGGCTCAGATGCTGCGCCGACGGCCGACGAAGGGCCCGACGGGGGAGATGATGTGACCAGGACCGCGGAAGTGCCCGCGAGTGCGGTCTCACGTCGCCCGGTCGACAAGTTCGCGGAGCGGCGGGACCAGCTCGCCGATGCCGCCCTGCAGACGCTCTCCGAACTCGGCTATGCGCGGACCAGCCTGCGGGAGATCGCGCAGAACTCCGAGTTCTCGCACGGCGTCCTGCACTACTACTTCACCGACAAGGTCGACCTGATCACGCACTGCGTGCGGCAGTACAAAGCGCGCTGCGTGGCCCGCAACGACGCGGTGTTCGCTGCCGCGCGGACCGCGGAGGAGTTGCGCGACGGGTTCGCCCTGGGCCTGATGCAGACGCTGGTCGAGGACGCGACGATGCATCGGCTCTGGTACGACCTCCGGGCCCAGTCCCTGTTCGAGCCATCGTTCCGAGCCGATGTCGCGGACATCGACCAGAGCCTGGAGCGGATGATCTGGCGGGTGATCAGCCGGCTCGCGGAGCTGACCGGGACGGCACCGCTCTATTCCTCGTCGGTCAGCTACGCGCTCTTCGACGGCCTGTTCCAGCAAGGCCTGCTCAAGCACCTCTCCGGGGACGCCGATGCGGCCGAGGAATTCCGGGTCGCCACGCGCGACGTCCTGACCCAGTTGCTGCCGGGATGACCCATCGGCCGGTGAAGGTCGCGGTGCTCGGTGCCGGATCCTGGGGGACCACGGTCGCCTCGCTGGCCGCCGGGAACGTTCCGACGGTGATCTGGGCGCGGAACCCGGAGCTCGCCGAAGAGATCACCGCTCGGCATCGCAACAGCCGCTACCTGCCGGACCTCGACCTGCCGCAGCGCCTGACCGCGACGTCCGACCTGGAAAAGGCGGTCTGGGACGCGGACGTGCTGGTGGTTGGCGTCCCATCGCACGGATTCCGGGAAACCCTGCTGGAGGCTGCACCGTTCGTTCGGCCCTGGATCCCGGTGGTCAGCCTGACCAAGGGGCTGGAGCAGGAAACCGATCTGCGGATGACCCAGGTGATCGAGGAGATCCTGCCCGGCCATCCGGCCGGGGTGCTGGCCGGCCCGAACCTGGCCCGCGAGGTGCTCGCCGGGTACGCGGCGGCGACCGTGATCGCGATGCCGGACGAACACGTAGCCCGTTCGCTGCAGGGCATTTTCGCCCGTCCGACTTTCCGGGTCTACCGCAGTGACGACGTGCTCGGGTGCGAGATCGGCGGTGCGCTGAAGAACGTGATCGCGATCGCCGCCGGCATCGGCATCGGGCTCGGCGTCGGGGACAACACCCGGGCGATGGTGATCAGCCGCGGCCTGGCCGAGCTGTCCCGGCTCGGCACCGCAATGGGCGGTGACCCGCGGACCTTCTCCGGCCTGACCGGCCTCGGTGACCTGATGGCCACGTGCATCAGCCCGCTGAGCCGGAACCGCCGGGTCGGCGAACTGCTCGCCGCCGGCCGCACAGTCGAGCAGATCACCACCGAGATGACCATGGTCGCCGAGGGGATCAAGACCTGCCGGGTGGTGATGAACCTGGCCGAACGGCTCGCGGTGCCGATGCCGATCTGCGCCGAGGTGAACGCCGTCGTCCATCACGGCCGGACCGCGCAGGAGGCCTATCGTGGTCTCGGTCGAGTAGCACCCGGATCCGAACACGGTCCGGTCTGAGCATCTAAGGTCGGGTGCATGGAGAAGCGAACTCTGGGCAGGACCGGCCGATCCGTCGGCGTCGTCGGACTCGGTGCCTGGCAGCTCGGTGCCGACTGGGGCGAGGTCGACGAGGTTGACGCGATGGCGACGCTGCACGCCGCCGTGGAGGCCGGAGTCACCTTCATCGACACTGCCGACGTCTACGGCGACGGCCGCAGCGAGCGCCTGGTCGGGCGGTTGCTGAAGGAACTGCCGGACGCCGGTCTGACCGTCGCCACCAAGATGGGACGACGCGCGGACCCGTTTGAACCGGAGTCGTTCACCAAGGAGCACTTCAAGGCCTGGCTCGACCGCAGCCGGTCCAACCTCGGCGTCGACACCATCGACCTGGTTCAGCTGCACTGCCCGCCGACGCCGGTGTACTCGATGGACAGCGTCTACGACGCGCTGGACCACCAGGTGGCGAAGGGCCGGATCGCCGCCTATGGGGTGAGCGTGGAGACCTGTGCCGAGGCCTTGACGGCGATCGCCAGGCCCGGTGTGGCCAGCGTCCAGATCATCCTGAACTGCTTGCGGCAGAAGCCGTTGGAGCAGGTGCTGCCGGCCGCGAGCGCGGCCGGTGTGGGGATCATCGCCCGGGTGCCGCTGGCCAGTGGCCTGCTCACAGGGAAGTACGACGAGCACACCACGTTCCCCGAGAACGATCACCGCAATTACAACCGGCACGGCGAGGCGTTCGACGTCGGC